>Ga0209829_10000148_pt1 | contig 61686 bp, 61 predicted proteins | sample C_140205_EF_Meta_FD_187311 | JGI IMG/M metagenome (GOLD analysis project Ga0209829, IMG submission 187311) | Freshwater microbial communities from Lake Croche, Canada to study carbon cycling - C_140205_EF_MetaG (SPAdes) (version 2) | ecosystem: Environmental > Aquatic > Freshwater > Lake...
GAAAATCGGTGTGATGTTCGGTTCACCCGAGACCACCACCGGCGGCAAGGCATTGAAGTTCTACGCCTCGGTGCGTCTGGATGTGCGGCGGATCGAGACACTCAAGGACGGCACCGATGCGGTGGGCAACCGCACCCGCTGCAAGGTTGTCAAGAACAAGGTCTCGCCGCCGTTCAAGCAGGCCGAGTTCGACATCATCTATGGCAAGGGCATCAGCCGTGAGGGCTCGCTCATCGACATGGGTGTCGATCAGGGCTTCGTCCGCAAGTCCGGGTCGTGGTTCACCTACGAAGGTGAGCAGTTGGGCCAGGGCAAGGAGAACGCCCGCACCTTCCTGGTTGAGAACCCCCACGTGGGTAATGAGATCGAGAAGAAGATCAAAGAGAAGCTCGGCATCGGTGCGGTGATGACCGACGAACCCGTCGATGACGTCCTGCCCGCTCCCGTCGACTTCTGAGACCCGCGAGGAGCAGGCGCACGCACTGTGCTTGCGCCTGCTCACCGCGCGGGCTCGGAGTCGCGCCGAACTCATTGACAAGATGGCCAAGCGCGGCTATCCCGATGAGGTGGCCGAGACGGTGCTTGGCCGGCTGGCCGCGGTTGGACTGGTCGACGACGAGGACTTCGCCGCACAATGGGTGCGGTCCCGGCAGACGTATTCCGGAAAAGGCAAGCGCGCCTTGGCCGCCGAGCTCCGGATCAAGGGTGTCGACGCTGAGGTGATTGCTGCCGCGCTGGACGGGATCGACGCCGGGGCCGAGCGGGTGCGGGCCGAGCAACTCGTGGATCGCAAGCTGCGACGCGAAGTGCTGGCCGACGGTGATGATCCGAAGGTGATGCGCCGACTGGTCGGCATGTTGGCCCGGCGGGGCTACAGCCAGAGCATGGCCGTGTCGGTGGTCACCGATGCGTTGGCAGCCGAACGGGAGCGCCGGCGGGTCTAGGATCCGCGCATGCGGATTTCGGTCAAACTGGCACCGACTTTCACCTACCCCGAACTCGAGCAGTTCTGGCGCACCGCCGACGAACTGGGGTTCGAGGCGATCTGGAACTACGACCATTTCTACGGCCTTGTCGACGACGCCAAGCCCACACATGAGGGCTGGACCACCCTGGCCGCCATGGCCGTGGTGATCCGCCAGGCCCGAGTGGGCTGCATGGTCACCGGGGTGACCTATCGAAACCCGGCGATCCTGGCGAAGATGGCGGTCACCGTCGACCACATCAGCGGCGGGCGACTGGACTTCGGGATCGGCGCCGGCTGGCATGAAGCAGAACACCGCGGCTACGGGATAGGGTTCCCCGGCCCTGGGGCGAGGGTGGCGATGCTGGACGAGGCGCTGACGGTGATCCGGCGGCTATGGACCGAGGATGCGGTCACCCACTCCGGCCGATTCTTCACCCTCACCGATGCGCTGTGTGAGCCCAAACCTATCCAGCGTCCGCATCCACCGATCATCGTGGGTGGTTCTAAGCCCAAGATGTTGCGGGTCATAGCCCGCCACGCCGACGAGTGGAATATGCCCAGCCATAACGGCCCCGCCGAGTGGGGAGAGGCCACTGCGGCACTCGATCTGGCGTGTGCTGAGGTCGGCCGCGACCCGGGTGACGTTCGCAGGGCTGTCCAACTGTTCCTGCACCCGCGCAAGCCCGAGCAGGTGAGCGAACAACTCAGACTGCTACCGGACTATCAGCGGTTGGGGTGCGAGCACGCGGTGCTCAGTTTCTACCAGCCGCCGAGTGTGGAGTTACTCCAACAGTGCGCCGCGATCGGCTAGTCGCCGGGCTCGATCCGGGCGCTCGGCGCGCCACGTTGCTCGATCCGGGCGCTCGGCGCGCCACGTTGCTCGATCCGGGCGCTCGGCGCGCCACGTTGCTCGATCGCCTCCGGGCCCACTGGTTGCGTTCCGCGTCGTGAACGCCGCAGTTCGCGCTCCAGGCGGGTCGCTGCCGCGGACAGTGCGAAGTTCACGCTGATCACCAACACTGCTATCACGATCAGTGCGGGCACGTAGTTCCCGTAGGTCGACCCGATCACCGTGCCCTGGCGGACCATCTCGACGAACGTGATCTGGTAACCAATCGCGGTGTCCTTGAGCACAACCACCAACTGTGACACCAGGACCGGCAGCATCGAGGTGATGGCCTGGGGCAGCAGGATCGAGCGCATTGTCTGTCCCCAACTCAATCCCAATGCGGCTGCGGCCTCACGCTGACCGCGGGAAAGCGATCCGACGCCGGCACGGACGATCTCGGCGATCACCGCGCCGTTGTACAGCGTCAGTCCGGTTACCACTCCGGCCAGGGCCAGGTATTTGGACGCAAAGGTGTCGTGAAGTGCATAGAAGAAATAGGCGAAGATCATCATGATCAACACCGGGATGGCCCGGAAGAATTCGACGATCATCATGCACGGCCGTTGGACCGCCGCGATCGGAGACAACCGACCCACACCGAGTAGCAGACCCAATACCAATGCCAGCACTATGGATATCGCGGCCGCGGTCAGTGTGCCCGCGATGCCGGGCAGCACATACGTCCGCCACAGATCGGTCGTCAGGAATGGCGTCCACTTCGCCGCGGTCAGTTGTCCTCTACTTGCCAATTTGGCGAGCACGCCCAATCCTGCCAGCGCGATGCACACCACGGTGACAACCGAGATGATTCGGTTGCGTACCCGGGCCCGAGGCCCGGGAGCGTCGAAGAGAACTGATGCGTTCGTCATTGCCGGGCCACCGCCAGACGGTTACTCAATCGGCCGAATAGCAATCCCAGCGGCAGCGTCAGGAATATGAAACCGACGGCGAATATCGTGCCCACCACGATCAGGGCCGCGGTGTTCTCGATCATCTCCTTCATCAACAATGCGGCCTCTGCCACACCGATTGCCGAGGCGATCGTGGTGTTCTTGATCAACGCGATCACTACCGATCCCAGCGGGATGATCACCGCTCGAAATGCCTGCGGCAGTAACACGATCCGCAGGTTCTGGCTGAAGGTGAATCCGAGCGAACGCGCTGCTTCGGCCTGGCCGAGTGGCACGGTGTTCACCCCAGCTCGCACCGTCTCGCACACGAATGACGCGGTATAGAGCGTCAGCCCCAGCACAGCGAGCCGAAAGTTGCTGTCCACAATCGACGTCGGTGATTCCGGATCAACCAGTGCCACCCCAAGTGTCTGTGCCAAGCCGAAGGAGCAGAACAGAATGATCAGCGTCAGCGGAGTATTGCGGACCACGTTGACGTAGGCAGCGCCCAACCAATTCAGCGTTGGCACGGGGGCAAGCCGCATCGCAGCGAGCACCGTGCCGAGGATCAGGGCTCCTATCGCCGAGAGCACCGTGAGTTGGATCGTGGTCCAGAATGCCTCAAAGATCTGGCCGCGATATTCGCTGAAGATCTCCACGTCGGTTTAGTTGAAGGTGCCGCACTCAGTACCGGTCGATCGGCGGTGGCGCGGGGGCGGTGATACCGGCCGGGCCGAGGTTCTGATCGAATGCTGCCTTCCATGCGCCATCCTTTTCCATCTTCTCCAGCGCGTCGTTGATCTTGGTGCGCAGTTCGGTGTCGTCCTTCTTCAACCCGATGCCGTATTGCTCCTCGGAGAACGGCTTGCCGACGATCTTGAAGGCGCCGGGGGACTGTGCGGCGTAGCCGGCCAGGATCACCTCATCGGTGGTCACGGCGTCGATGGCGCCGTTCTTGAGCGCCTCGACGCATGCCGAGTAGGTGTCGTACTGCTGCAGTTGCACACCCGGGTACTTGTCCTTGATCCGCTGCGCCGGGGTCGAGCCCGTCACCGAGCACAGTTTCTTGTTGTCCTGCAGGGACTCCGGACCGGTGATATCGGTATTACCGGCGGTCACCAGAAGGCTCTGGCCGGTGATCAGATACGGCCCGGCGAAATCGACCTTCTCCTTGCGCTTGTCGGTGATCGAATACGTGGCGACGATGTATTTCACCTGACCGTTCTGGATCAGTGTTTCGCGCTGGGCCGACGGCGACTCCTTCCACTCAATTTGGTCCTCGCGATACCCGAGTTCCTTGGCCACATACTTGGCGACGTCCACGTCGAAGCCGCTCATCGTGCCGTCGGGCTTCTTCAAGCCCAGACCCGGCTGATCGAATTTCGTTCCGACGACCAGTTTGTCGCCGCCACCACCACCTCCGCTACATGCGGTTGCGCTCAGCGGCAACGCGACTGCCAGCACGGCCGTGCCGATCAGACGCCATGAGATCTCGGGCATGAATTTCCCTCTCGTCCTAGTGATTGAGAATCTTGCCGAGGAAGTCCTTGGCCCGATCCGATTGCGGGTTGTCAAAAAACTCTGTGGGAGTGCCATCTTCGGCGATCGCGCCATCGGCCATGAACACCACCCGGTCAGCGGCGCGGCGGGCGAAGCCCATCTCGTGTGTGACCACCAGCATCGTCATCCCGTCGCCGGCCAGTGCGGTCATCACAGCCAGCACCTCGTTGATCATCTCTGGGTCTAGCGCGCTGGTCGGTTCGTCGAACAGCATCACCTTCGGGTCCATTGCCAGTGAGCGGGCGATCGCCACTCGCTGCTGCTGGCCACCGGACAGCTGAGCCGGGTACTTCTGTGCCTGATTGGCCACTCCGACCCGCTCCAGAAGCGCCATCGCGCGCTCCCTGGCCTTGTCCCCGGCTACCTTGCGCACCTTCATCGGTGCCAGTGCCACGTTCTCCAGGATCGTCTTGTGCGCGAAGAGGTTGAAGGACTGGAAGACCATCCCCACATCGGAACGCAATTGGGCCAGTTTACGGCCCTCGACCGGCAGATGCTCGCCGTCGATGGTGATCGTGCCGGAATCGGTGGTCTCCAGGCGATTGATCGTCCGGCACAGCGTGGACTTGCCCGAACCGGACGGACCCAGAACCACGACAACCTGACCCCGGTCGATGTCGAGGTTGATGTCTTTGAGCACGTGCAGGTCGCCGAAATGTTTGTTGACGCCCGTGATCGAGATCATGGGGACTGCCATGTGCAGACCCTACCCAGGTGCGGAGACACCAGCCGGTCGATCATGCGGTTTCTCGGCATCGCTGCACCTCCGTACCATGAGGTCCGTGACACCAGCGCTGACCCAGGATGAGGCGGGCAACGAGCCCGACTCGGCGGGCGGCCGCACCTACCAGGTCCGCACCTACGGTTGTCAGATGAACGTCCACGACTCCGAACGCCTCGCGGGTCTGCTCGACGCCGCGGGTTACCGCCGTGCCCCCGACGGTACCGACGCTGACGTGGTGGTGTTCAACACCTGCGCGGTCCGGGAGAACGCCGACAATAAGCTTTACGGCAATATCAGTCATCTGGTTCCGCGCAAACAGGCCAACCCGGATATGCAGATCGCTGTCGGCGGATGTCTGGCACAGAAAGACCGTGACGCGGTGCTGCAACGTGCGCCGTGGGTGGACGTCGTCTTCGGCACCCACAACATCGGATCACTGCCGGCCCTGCTGATGCGGGCACGGCACAACCGCGAGGCTCAGGTCGAGATCGCCGAGTCCCTACGCGAGTTTCCGTCGACGCTGCCCGCGACGCGGGACTCCGCGTATGCGGCCTGGGTGTCGATCTCCGTCGGCTGCAACAACACCTGCACCTTCTGCATCGTGCCGGCGTTGCGGGGCAAGGAATTGGACCGCAGGCCCCACGACATCCTCGCCGAGGTGCAGTCCCTAGTGGACCAGGGCATCCTGGAAGTCACCCTGCTGGGCCAGAACGTCAACGCCTACGGTGTGTCGTTTGCTGATCGAGAAACTCCGCGCGACCGTGGTGCATTCGCAACACTGCTGCGCGCGTGTGGGCGAATCGAGGGTCTGGAACGCGTGCGTTTCACTTCGCCACATCCGGCTGAGTTCACTGACGACGTCATCGAGGCGATGGCCGCGACGCCGAATGTCTGCCCGGCACTGCACATGCCACTGCAGTCAGGGTCTGATCCAGTCCTTAAGGCGATGCGGCGTTCCTACCGGGCTGAGAAGTACCTCGGCATCCTCAAACGGGTGCGGGCGGCGATGCCGCACGCCGCGATCACCACCGACATCATTGTCGGATTCCCCGGCGAGACCGAGGATGACTTTGCCGCCACCCTCGACGTCGTCCGCCAGGCCCGATTTGCGGCCGCGTTCACCTTCCAGTATTCGAAGCGGCCCGGCACCCCGGCAGCAACGATGGACGATCAAGTGCCGAAAGAGATTGTGCAGGAACGGTATCAACAGCTGATCGACCTCCAGGAAGCCATCTCCTTTGAGGAGAACCAAGCTCTGGTCGGCAGCACCGTCGAGCTTCTGGTGGCCAGCGGCGAAGGTCGCAAGGACCCCGCTACCGCCAGGATGAGCGGGCGGGCCCGCGACGGTCGACTCGTGCACTTCACCCCAGGCGACACCGACGTGCGGCCAGGCGATGTCGTCACCTCTATCGTCACCGGCGCGGCACCGCACCACCTGATCGCTGACGCGCCGCTGTTGTCCTACCGCCGAACCCGGGCCGGCGATGCCCACGCAGTGGGCCGGCGGCCCAGCACCGTCGGCCTCGGGTTGCCCTCAGTCGGTAGCCCGCCGGTGCAACAGCCGATCACGACAGGATGTCAGCGATGAGTGCTCATGGATCAGCCGACGAGTTTGAGGCCTACCGGGGCGAATTGGAGGCCGCGGAGCGTCGAGTGGCAGGCGAAATCGAGCCTGGTGCGCGGGGAGTCGTAGTGGCGATTCTGGTGTTCGTGCTCGTGGTGTCATTCATCCTGCCGCACACCGGAGGGGCACGAGGTGTCGATGTCCTGATGGGAGACAACACAGCGATCAGTGCCGGCATCGCGCTGCCGTCGCGAATATTCAGCTGGCTCAGCCTGGTATTCGGCGTGGGCTTCTCGATGCTCGCGCTGATCACCCGGCGCTGGACGCTGGCCTGGATCGCGCTGGCCGGCTCGGCCGTCGGCAGTGCGATCGGCCTGTTGGCCGTATGGTCCCGGCAGACCGCTGCCGAGGGTCATCCCGGGCCCGGAATCGGGCTCATCCTGGGCTGGATCACGATGATCCTGCTGACCTTCCACTGGGCCCGGGTGGTGTGGACGCGCACTGCGGTCCAGCTGGCCGCAGAGTCTCAACGCCGTCAGGAGGCGGCCGACCAACACGCAAGATCGCTTCTTGACGGCCTTGACGGCCGCAAGCCCCCGTCAACCGATCAAACCGGCTAACGCCTCTTCGACAGGGCCGCCACCGCGGTGTCGGCCCACTGCCGCCACTGCTCGGCACTGGCCCGGGCCTGCTCGGCGTCCTTGGTCCGGCCCGCGGCGGCGGCCTTCTCGGCTTGGCGCTCGAACTGTTCAGCACGGCTCCGGAACTGCTCGGCACGGGCCTGGGCCTCCGGATCGGCTCGTCCTGCCTCGCCTGCGTCCCGGATCTTCTTCTCCACCGCCCGGAGGCGTCGATCCAAGTCGGCCGAGCGGTCGCGTGGCGCATTGCCGATCGCGTCCCACCTGTCGGTGATGCTGCGCAGTGCCGCGCGCGCGGCGTCAAGATTGTCGACGTCGATCTTCTCTGCTTCGGCCACCAGTTTCTCCTTGGCCGCACCGTTGGCCTGGAACTCGGCGTCGCGTTCGGCGCTGACTGCGTTGCGCGCGGCGAAGAAAGTGTCCTGAGCCGCCTTGAACCGGTGCCACAGCGCATCGTCGAGGTCCTTGGAAGCTCGGCCTGCCGTCTTCCACTCATTGAGCAGGTCGCGGAACTTCGCTGCGGTGGGGGCCCAATCGGTGGAACCGGACAGCTCCTCAGCCCGCTCGCACAGGCGTTCCTTCGCCTCTTTGATGCCGACGCGTTCGCGATCCAGTTCGGCGAAGTGCGCGCCGCGGCGGCGGTTGAAGGCGTCCCGGGCCGCCGAATAGCGCTGCCACAGTGCGTCATCGGTCTTCCGGTCCAGACCGGTGATCGCGCGCCACTCCTCCACGATGGTGCGAATCCGGTCGCCGGCGATCTTCCACTGCGTCGAGTTGGCCGCGATCTCCTCGGCCTCGACGGCCAGAGCCTCCTTGCGCGCGGTCTGCTCGGCGCGCTGTTCGTCGCGGCGGGCGCGCTCGGCCTTAGCCGTCTCTGCGGCCTGGTCAGCGATCGCCGTAAGTCGTGCCATCAGCACGTCGATATCACCCAAAACGTTTGCGGTGGGCAGTGTTTCGGCTAAGGAAGCAGCTGCTGCCTTGATCTTGCGAGCATCGCCGGTGCCCGAGCCCAGCCGAGTCTCCATCAGTGTGATCTCGGTAGCCAGGTCGTCAAAGCGCCGCCCGAAATGAGCGAATGCGGCGTCGGGTTCGCCGGCCTGCCAGGAGCCGACGACCCGTTCACCCGCGGCGGTGACCAAATAGACCGTTCCGTCGTCGGCCACCCGGCCGAACTTCCGGGGGTCACTCACCGGTTGCGCCGGTAGTGGCTTGGCCGGCGCCCCTGTGCGGGGGGCCGGCCGTGGCGGTCCCGGTCGGGGTGCTGGCCTGGGTGCAGGATCGCCGTTAGGCCCGGAGGTGGACTCCGGTGCGAGACTTGGGGTGGGCTCGGGGATGGACTCGCCGGACTCGTCGGCTTGGGTGTCCTCGATCGTCATGGCTGCGACTCACCTAACCCTCCGCGCGGCACACCCGCGCACCTGCCGCGCGAAGCGGCGCCGATAGTGCCCTGAGGTCGACCTCCTGCAGTCGGCCTCGTGGGTATTGAACCAGTTCCGATGCGTATAGGGCGCAGGTTGGGGGTTCGTTCTTCGCGGGCGAGGCGTGCCGGACCAACCTCGGTGCCTGCCGCCGCGCACGTTGCGGGTCGCGGAGGCTAGCGTGAGAGACGTGTTGGCCGCCATCGCTCTGACCCCCTCGGCACCGGTTCTGGTGCCCGAACTCGCCGGTGCGGCGGCCGCTGAAATCGCCACCTTCCATGACGGGGCGATCGCCGCGGCAGCGACCCTGCCGGACCGTTGGATCGCCATCGGTGTCGGCCCAACGGATCTGTTCATCGGTCCCACCGCCCGCGGCACCTTCGCCGGGTATGGCGTCGATGTTCCGGTGCTGCTCTCGTCGGACGCGTCGGAGGAGATATCCGAGCTGCCGCTGTGCGCACTGATCGCCGGTTGGCTTCGCGGGCAGGCGAATCCGGCCGCTAGTGTAGAAGTGCGGACCTACTCCGCCGATCACGATGTTGACGCCGCGCTTGCCCACGGCCGCGCTCTGCGCGACGCAATCAATGAAGCGGTCGACCCGATCGGCGTTCTGGTGGTGGCCGACGGTGCCAACACCCTGACCCAGACTGCCCCCGGCGGGTACGACCCTGATTCCGAACCGGCGCAGGCCGCTCTTAATGACGCCCTCTCCACCGGAAACGCCGTTGCGCTGACCCGACTACCGCCCGGGGTCATCGGGCGGGTCGCCTACCAGGTGCTTGCGGGTCTTACCGAACCGAAACCGCGTGCGGCGAAGGAGTTCGTGAGCGGGGCTCCCTACGGTGTCGGCTATTTCGTCGGCACGTGGACTCCGGGGAATTAATTGTCGCGGCCCATCGCCGTCATCGGGCCCACCGGCACGGGTAAGTCCCACCTCGCGCTCGCGCTGGCTGAACATCTCGGTGGTGAGATCGTCAACGCCGACGCCATGCAGCAGTACCGCGGCATGGACATCGGCACAGCTAAAGTCGGTATCTCTGACCGTCGTGGCATCCCGCATCACCAACTCGACGTGCTCGACATTGCCGAGACCGCAACCGTCGCGCGCTATCAGCAGGCGGCCGTCGCCGATGTAGAAGCCATCGCCGCCCGCGGTGCCGTACCGGTCATTGTCGGCGGGTCGATGCTCTACATCCAGTCACTGCTCGACGATTGGGAGTTTCCGGCTACCGATGCAGCAGTGCGAGCCCGGTGGGAAGCGCGACTCAAAGACATCGGGCCGACCGCTCTGCACACCGAACTCGCCGGCCGGGATGCCGTCGCCGCCGCGACGATCCTGACTACTGACGGCCGTCGGATCGTGCGCGCGTTGGAGGTGATCGAACTGACCGGCCGCCCGTTCGCCGCATCGGCGCCCCGCATCGGTGAGCCACGCTGGGACACCGTGATCATCGGATTAGATTGGGACACCGGGACTCTCGACGCCAGACTTCGGGAGCGCACCGATGCCATGTTCGCCGCCGGCCTGGTCGCGGAAGTAAGCACACTCCTCGACCGCGGTCTACGCGATGGTGTGACCGCCGGTCGCGCACTGGGCTACGCACAGGTGATCGAGGCCCTCGACGGCGGTGCGGCCGCAGCCGACATCGACAGTGCCCGCGAGGCGACCTTCACCGGTACCCGGCGCTACGTGCGGCGGCAACGATCATGGTTCCGGCGCGATGCCCGCATCTGCTGGCTGGATGGATCAATGACGGGACTGCTCGACGCAGTGGTCGCGCAGTGGCGTCACGTATCCTGATCAGGTGATTCGAACCAGCGACGATCACGCAGGCTATGCCTGCGTCACGGAGCGGTTCAGATGATTTTCGCCAAGGGGCATGGCACCGAGAACGACTTCGTGATGCTGCCCGATCTGTCGGCGCGGTTGACGTTGGCCCCCGCGGCTGTCTCCGCGCTCTGCGACCGCCGATGCGGGCTGGGGGCGGACGGCGTGCTTCGGGTCACCACCGCGGGTGCGGCGATCGCCGCGGGCGCGTTAGAGCGACTCCCGGACGGTGTTGCCATGGGGGACTGGTTCATGGACTACCGCAACGCCGACGGTTCGACCGCGCAGATGTGCGGCAACGGCGCGCGGGTGTTCGCCCATTACCTCCGTGTCAGCGGACTGGAGGATCGCGACGAGTTCGTGGTCGGGTCATTGGCCGGACCACGACCGGTCATCGTGCACCGCGCTGACGACGTCACCGCCGACGTCACCATCGACATGGGCAGAGCTAGTCGACTCGGCGTCGGTATCGCAACCGTGGGCGGACGCCGACTGACCGGCATGGCCGTCGACGTCGGCAACCCGCATCTGGCCTGTCTGGTCCCCGATCTGACCGCCGACGAACTGAGCAGTCTCGACGTCGGCGGTCCGGTCGAGTTCGACCCCGCCCAATTTCCCGACGGGGTCAACATTGAAGTGCTGACCGCACCGGCGAACGGGGCGGTGTCTATGCGGGTCCACGAACGTGGCGTCGGTGAGACACGGTCCTGCGGCACCGGAACGGTAGCCGCCGCCCTGGCCGCATTGGACCACGATGGCGCTCGGACTGGCACCGTGCGGGTCCGGGTTCCCGGCGGCGGGGTCACTGTCGAGGTCAGCGACACCACGAGTTTCCTGCGCGGACCGTCGGTTCTGCTGGCGCGCGGAGACCTCGCCGACGCCTGGTGGGACGCCCAACGATGAACCGCATTGTTATTCGGATGCGCGACGTTGTCCGTGCGTGACACCATCGGATGCGTATGACTGACTTTGACGCGACCGCATCGCACGCCAACCCGAGCGTCGGCGAACTCGCACTGGAGGATCGCGTCGCGCTGCGCCGTGTGGCCGGGCTGTCCACCGAACTCGCCGACGTTTCCGAAGTCGAGTACCGCCAACTGCGACTGGAACGGGTCGTTCTGGTCGGGGTGTGGATGGACGGCAGCGCCGCCGACGCCGACGCCAGCCTGGCCGAACTCGCCGCACTGGCCGAGACCGCAGGTTCAGAAGTGCTCGAGGGCATCATCCAGCGGCGCGATAAGCCAGATCCGGCCACCTACATCGGTTCCGGAAAGGCTCAGGAGTTGCGCGGGATCGTCACTGCGACCGGTGCCGACACCGTGATCTGCGACGGCGAACTCAGCCCGGCTCAACTCAACGCACTGGAGAAGGTGGTTAAGGTCAAGGTCGTCGACCGCACGGCGTTGATTCTGGACATCTTCGCCCAGCACGCCACTAGCCGCGAGGGCAAGGCCCAGGTCGAGTTGGCTCAGATGCAGTACATGCTGCCGAGGTTGCGCGGCTGGGGCGAGTCGATGTCGCGCCAGGGCGGTGGCGCCGGCGGTAGCGGGGGCGGTGTGGGCACCCGCGGACCCGGCGAGACCAAGATCGAGACCGACCGTCGCCGGATCCGCGAGCGGATGTCGAAACTGCGTCGCGAGATCAAGGACATGAAACAGGTCCGCGACACCCAGCGCAGCCGCCGCCTGCACAGCGATGTGCCGTCCATCGCGATCGTCGGCTACACGAACGCCGGCAAGTCCAGCTTGCTCAATGCCCTTACCGGGGCCGGTGTCCTGGTGGAGAACGCGCTGTTCGCCACTTTGGAGCCCACCACGCGGCGCGGATATTTCGACGACGGCCGGCCGGTGGTCCTGACCGACACCGTGGGGTTCGTCCGCCACCTGCCAACCCAACTGATCGAGGCATTCCGATCCACCCTGGAAGAGGTCGTCGATGCCGATCTGCTGGTTCACGTCGTCGACGGCTCCGACGTGAACCCGCTAGCCCAGATCGAGGCGGTGCACAAGGTCGTCCGTGAGGTGCAGAATGACCACCACGCCGCGCCAGCTCCAGAGTTGTTGGTGGTCAACAAGATTGACGTCGCGGACGATCTGACGCTGACGCAGTTGCGGAGGGCCCTGCCCGGCGCGGTGTTCGTTTCGGCCCATACCGGCGAGGGTCTGGATCGGCTGCGTACCCGCCTGGGCGAGTTGGTCGAGCCCCGTGAGGTGGCCGTCGACGTGACGATTCCCTACGACCGTGGTGATCTGGTAGCCCGACTGCACAGCGACGGGCGGGTCGATGCCACCGAGCACACCGAGTACGGCACCAGGGTGAAGGCCCGAGTGCCGGCCGCCCTCGCGGCCGGCTTGCAGGCTTACAACACCTCGTAGGCGCGCGGACGCCGGATTTGGTGCCCAACCATCCGGTTGGTCTATTCTCCTAGCAAGCGCAAAATCCCTACCCGGAGGTCATCATGGCCAATGCCGTCAACTATTCCCGCACCATGTTCGAGCCCGAACACGAGCTGTTCCGGGAGTCCTACCGGGCGTTCCTGGACAAGCACGTCGCGCCGTACCACGCTCAGTGGGAGAAGGACAAGATCGTCGACCGCGGGGTGTGGCTGGAGGCCGGCAAGCAGGGGTACCTGAGTATGGCGGTGCCGGAGGAGTACGGCGGCGGCGGCAACCCCGACTTCCGCTACAACACCATCGTGTGCGAAGAGACTGCGGCCGGCGGATACAGCGGCCTCGGTTTCGCCCTGCACAACGATGTCATTGCGCCCTACCTGCTGAACCTGACCACCCGGGAGCAGAAGGAGCGCTGGCTGCCCCAGTTCGCCACCGGCGAGATGATCACCGCGATCGCCATGACCGAACCGGGTACCGGCAGCGACCTGCAGGGTATTAAGACGCGCGCGGTCAAAGAGGGTGACCACTACATCCTCAACGGTTCCAAGACGTTCATCACCAACGGCATCAACGCCGACCTGGTGATCGTGGTGGCACAGACCGACCCGGACAAGGGCGCGCAGGGATTCTCCCTACTGGCTGTGGAGCGGGGGATGCCGGGCTTCGAGCGGGGGCGTCATCTGGACAAGGTTGGCCTGGACGCCCAAGACACCGCTGAGTTGTCGTTCACCGACGTCAAAGTGCCCGTCGAGAACCTGATCGGCGAGGAGGGCATGGGCTTCATCTACCTCATGCAGAACCTCCCGCAGGAACGAATTTCGCTGGCCGTTATGGCGGCGGCTGCAATGGAGTCGGTACTTGAGGACACCATTTCCTACGTCAAGGAGCGCAAGGCATTCGGCAAGTCGATCGGTTCCTTCCAGAACAGCCGTTTCCTGCTTGCCGAATTGTCGACTGAAGCCACCGCGGTGCGCATCATGGTGGACGAATTCATCAAACTTCACCTCGAGGACAAACTCACTGCCGAACAGGCCGCGATGGCCAAATGGTGGACCACCGAGGCCCAGGTGCGTCTGGTCGACCGTTGTGTGCAATTGCATGGCGGCTACGGATACATGCGCGAATACAAGGTCGCTAAGGCGTTCCTCGATGCCCGAGTGCAGACCATTTACGGCGGCACGACTGAAATCATGAAGGAAATCGTCGGGCGCAGTCTGGGGCTTTAGCACCCAGGCCATCGGCCTAGTCTGGGGTTCTAAACACCCGTCATAGGGCATTTCGAACTAGCTCCGCCTTTATTCCAGATCAATTCGGGTTTCATCTCGATTTGGGTTCCGTGGGCGAAACGCACCGCGTGTCGTGGTTAGCTGACGCATTTATATGGGACCGTTGGACCATTGTTGATCTGATTGAGGTATATCTAACCGAACGCGGGAGACTCTGCATGACGCGGCTAGGAAATGGGCTGACTCGGACCGCCCGACGTTTCGCACTGGGGGTTGTGGCAACTGCGGCGGCGGCAGTCCTGGTGGCACCACTGGCAATGGCGACGCCGGAGAGTGACGCCGCCGATGCGATCAGCGCGGCCTGGGCCGCCGCCGGGGGTTCCGATTCCCCAGTGGGCGGTCAGGATGGCGATGTCTACGAGGTGGGCGAGGGTTACGGCCAGAAGTTCGCCGACGGCCAGATCTTCTTCACGCTGGATGCCGGTGCACACTTAATCTACGGTGCCATCCTGGACAAGTATCAGTCCCTGGGCGGGCCGGCGGACAGCGACCTTGGATTCCCGACTATCAACGAAGTCGCTGGTCTGGCAGGTCCCGACACCCGGGTGAGCACCTTCAGTGCCAGTGACAAACCCGCAATCTTCTGGACGCCCGATACCGGGGCGTTCGCTGTTCGCGGCGCTATCAACGCCGCCTGGGACAAATTGGGCGGGTCGGCCGGGGCACTGGGCGTCCCCATCGAAGATGAGCGTTACGACGGCGACAACGTCAGCCAGAAATTCACCGGCGGTGAGCTCACATGGAATCTCGGCACCAAGACCTTCACGTCCACACCGCCCGAATTCGCCGACAACCTCGTCGGTCTGGAGGTGCCCTCCGATGCCGCCACGCTGATCAACCTGGCCTGGCGGGCCAGCGGAGGTCTCGGCGGACCGCTCGGTGCGCGTCAAGGTCAACAGTCGACGATTGGCGATAACGGCGCCACCCAGGGGTATGCCGGTGGCAAGATCTTCTTCTCCCCGGACACCGGCGCCCACGCGGTGACCGGCGCGATCCTGTCAAAGTACGAGTCTTCAGGCGGGGCGACCGGCGACCTCGGCTTCCCGGTCGGCACCGAGTCCGACGGCGGTGTGCCCAACAGCCGCATCAGCTCGTTCAATGCGGCCGACAAGCCGGTGATTTTCTGGACTCCCGACACTGGCGCCATCGTGGTCCGGGGCGCGATCAACGCTGCGTGGGCCAAGCTCGGTGGGGCGACCGGAACCTTGGGCACCCCGACCGGCGAGCAGACCGTTTCCGGTGACACCGTCAGCCAGACGTTCAGCGGCGGCGAGGTCTCGTGGAACGAGTCCACCAAGGAATTCAGCACCCAACCCGCGGACCTGGCCTCGTCGTTATCGGGTCTGGAATTGCCGAATGCCACGTCCCAGACCCCAGACGCTCCCGCAGCCGGCGAAGCCGCCGGTAAGAGCGGATTCCGGGCGTGGTGGTTGCTTTTGATTCCATTGGTTCTGCTCGGCGCCCTTGCGGCATGGGCGCTGAGCAAGGCAGGTTCGACCGCAGCGAAGCCCACCGACAGCGACCACTTCGGCGCGGGGTTCAATGACGATCCCTGGCCAGGCAGCAAGCCGGACTCCGGACGCGATTCTGGATTCAATTGGTCGGCGCCAGCCATCGACGAAGAAGCCACGTTCGACAGCGATGAGGATGCAATCGATACTGCTCCCACCCGCATTCCGACCGAGGCTGAGCTCGCCGAATTCGATCCTGCCGATAGCTTTGAGCAGTCTGAGGCGGCCTCCGCCGTGGAGATCGAGGCATGGGAAGACGACGTCCCCGTCGATGCCGGGCGCCACTCGACCTTCAGTGCTGAGGCGGACTCGATGTGGAAGCTTGACCTGGACGAGGTTGGGTGGCCCAGGCACCGCCGCGCAGCGCCCGAGGCCCCGGACCCGACTGTCGACGTCGAGGCGGACGTGCTGCCCTTCGAACTCCCGATGGAGCCTCCGGCGCAGGAGCCGTGGCGGCCGGCGATCCATCTGCCACTGGCCGATCCCTTCCAGGCTCCCGAGGGGTACTGGATCAAGGGCAACACCCACTCGGGTCTGTACTACACCCCGGACTCGGAACTGTACGAGAACACGCTGCCCGAGGTGTGGTTCGCAAGTGAGGATCTGGCGCAGGCCAACGGATTCGTCAGGGCGCCCGAGTAGGACCCTTCGGCCGGTGGATCCGCGTTAGATTTTGCGGATGACGGTGACGACCTTGCCGAGGATTACGGCTTCATTGCCCGGGATCGGGTCGAAGGCCGGATTGTGCGGCATAAGCCAAACCTGGTTGGCGGCCCGTTTGAACGTCTTCACCGTGGCCTCGCCGTCGATCATCGCTGCGACGATATCGCCGTTGTCCGCGACATTCTGCTGACGGATAACGACCCAGTCGCCATCGCAGATGGCGGCGTCGACCATTGATTCGCCGACGACCTTGAGCAGGAAGAGCGAGCCTTCACCTACGAGTTCGCGCGGCAACGGGAAGACGTCCTCCACCGCCTCCTCGGCCAGGATCGGCCCGCCTGCCGCGATGCGGCCAAGCACGGGCACGTAGGTGGGTTCGGGCAGTACGTCGGAACCGGCTACCTCGGTGACCACCGCTGCGCCGATATCCTCACCGCTGCGTACGTCGACGGCGCGCGGCCGGTTGGGATCGCGCCGTAGATACCCCTTGCGTTCCAATGTGCGCAACTGATGAGCGACCGATGACGTGGACGTCAGGCCCACTGCATCGCCGATCTCCCGGATGCTCGGGGGATACCCCCGACTGGTGACGGATGTCCGGATTACCTCGAGAATGGTCCGTTGACGCTCAGTCAGGCCGGTCGCGCCGCGGCGCGCGGGCGTGCCGCCCGGAGTCTCAGTGCTGTCAGTCATGGCCGTGAATCTAATCGGACGCACCGACATTATCAAACATGTGTTCGACGGCGGCGTGTCGCGGCAGGTCTGGCTGGCGCGACACGAGATCTTGTCGGTGGCCTGATTTATCGTGAGACACGCTCGCTCACATGTTCGGAAATCGAACATGTGGTCGAGTATAGTTCGAACATCAGAGCGAATAAATACCGAAAGGGGTCGACATGACAGCCCTCGATGAACGTCAGTTGGTGGAGTGGTTCGAGGAGTGCCCCCGTCTCACCCGAACTGCAGGGCCCACCCTAACTGCAGGGCCCACCCGAAACGCGGGGCCCAGTCGGAGCAAAGGCGGCGCGCCGGTACGCACGCGAAGCCACCGGCCCGGACCGGCGCGGCCGCCGGTAGCACCCTTGCACTACCGGGGCACCGGTATTTCGATGTCGCAATCCCCGCACGCCCGTCGGCCGGTGAGCACCGCCGTGACCGTCTCGCTGGCGGGCCTGGCCGCGTTGATCACCCTGTGGCTGGGTTCGTTGGCGAACTTCAGCGCGAATTCGTCAGCGGCGCCGGTGTCGGCCCCGGACCAGTTGGCGGTGGTTCAGGTCCAGGCCGGTGAAACGCTGCAGCAGTTGGCGCAACGCGTCGCACCTGGAGCGTCGGCCGCGCAGACCGTCGACCGGATCCGGGATCTGAACAAGCTTGATTCGGCCGCGATCGACGCCGGTCAGACCCTCATCGCCCCCCTCGGGTGAGGGGCATCGGGGTACGCTTTTGCTCGACGCGAGCGTCAGTGCTCGGCGGGAAGAGGGGAGCGGCCGTGCACTGTCCGTTTTGCCGTCATCCCGACTCGCGGGTGGTCGACTCCCGCGAGGCCGACGAGGGTCAGGCGATCCGGCGTCGGCGATCGTGTCCGGAATGCGGGCGCCGTTTCACCACCGTCGAGACCGCGGTTCTGGCGGTTGTGAAGCGCAGTGGGGTAACCGAACCATTCAGTCGCGAGAAGGTGATCAGCGGGGTGCGGCGCGCGTGCCAGGGCCGTGATGTTGACGACGATGCACTTAACCTGCTTGCCCAGCAGGTTGAGGACGCCGTCCGCGCCGGTGGGTCGCCCGAGATTCCCAGCAACGAGGTGGGTTTGGCGATCCTCGGACCTTTGCGAGAGCTGGACGAGGTCGCCTACCTGAGATTCGCCTCGGTGTACCGGTCATTCACCTCGGCCGACGACTTTGAACGAGAAATCGAGGCGCTTCGCGCCCACCGTCAGGTCGGAACTAACCACTAGCGGCATTGCGGTGCACGCCGCAGAGGACCCGGTCTAGTTGTCGTCGGAGTCCGCTGTCCCGTCCCTGAGGTCCTCATCGCGCTGGGCCAGGAAACGTTCGAACTCGGCGCCCAGTTCATCTCCGCTCGGCAGATCCTCATCGCGAGCAAGTAGCGACCGATTCTCCTGTGCCGCAACGAATGCGTCGTACTGATGCTCGAGGGCATCGACCACCTGGGCGACCTCGGCGGAGGCGGCCACCTGTTCGTCGATCTTGCTGCGAACGGCTTTCGCGGCCTCACTGAGAGCCTCAAGGGGAATGTCGAGCGCTGCCGACTTGGCGGCCTGGCCGAGGAGGGCCTCGGCCCCAGCGGGGTAATCGGTCTGCGCCAGATAGTGCGGCACGTGGACGGTGAAACCCACCGCGTCTTGACCATGCTGTGCCATGCGGTACTCGAGCAGATTGGACACACTGCTGGGCACCTGAACCTCACCGACCCACGGCTGGTGATCGGCGATCAGGTCGCGGTTGTTCGAATGCGCAGTCATCGTCACCGGCCTGGTATGCGGGACGGCCATCGGGATTGCACCCAGGCCGATGGTCTGGCGAACGCCAAGCCGCTCGGCGAGTAGTCGCACAGCGGTGACGAACCGCTCCCACTGCAGGTCCGGTTCGAGACCCGCCAGCAGCAGGAATGGGGTGCCCACGCTGTCGCGCAGCGCGTAGAGGTTGAGGTGCGGATCCTCGTAGCTGGTGAAGTGGTCGGTCTTGAAGGTCATCAGCGGTCGGCGGGACCGGTAATCCAGCAGATCGTCGATGGCGAAGGAGGCGACGAGTTCGGAGTCCAGTGCACTCTGCAGGTGCGCGGCCGCCAGTCGGATGGCGTGGCCGGCGTCGGAAAATCCCTCCAGGGCATGAATGAGCACCGGTCCTCGGCCGTCGTCCGATGACAGTTGCGGGGACGGGAACTCGAGTTCGTAGATCCGCTCGGGACGGTTGTCGTGGCCTTGCTCGTCAGCCATGGGTGTGCCTCCTCGATTCGTCCACCTGGACGGCTGTGCCGCCGGATGAACCTATGCTGCATAACGCGCCGGGGGCGGTGCTCGTTCCCCGGGTCGTCGTTGAAAATCGGGCTAGTCCCGGAACTGGGCCAGCGCCCGCATCTTGTTCATCACGTCCAGTGCCGCCACCTTGTAGGCCTCGGAGAACGTGGGGTAGTTGAACACCGCGTCGACCAGATACTCCACCGTACCCCCGCAGCCCATCACGGCCTGTCCGATGTGCACCAGTTCAGTGGCGCTGGTACCGAAGATGTGGACCCCGAGCACGCTCAGGTCCTCGGTGGACACCAGCAGCTTGAGCATGCCGTAGGAGTCACCGACGATCTGACCCCGCGCCAGTTCGCGATACCGCGAGACTCCCACCTCATAGGGGACGGAGTTCTTGGTGAGTTCGACCTCGGTGGCACCGACGAAGGAGATCTCCGGAATGGCGTAGATCCCGAACGGCTGCAATGCCCGAGTTCCCGCGCAGGGCTCACCGAATGCGTGGTAGGCGGCCAATCGGCCCTGTTCCATCGAGGTGGCTGCCAAGGCGGGGAAGCCGATCACGTCGCCCACGGCATAGATGTGCTCGACTTTGGTCTGGTAGGTCTTGTCGTCGACGAAGATCCGGCCCCTGTCGTCGGCTTCCAATCCGGCGTTTGCCAATGCGAGGCCTTCGGTCTGCCCCTGTCGGCCAGCGGAATACATCACCGTCTCGGCCGGAATCTGCTTGCCGCTGGCCAGGGTGGTCACCGTTCCGGTGCCGCCGACGTCGACAGCAGTCACCTCCTCGCCGAACCGGAATGTGACGGCCAGGTCACGCAGGTGGAATTGCAGCGAATCGACGATCTCGGAATCGCAGAACTCCAACATCGAATCGCGGCGCTCGACGACGGTGACCTTGGTGCCGAGCGCGGCGAACATCGAGGCGTATTCGATCCCGATCACGCCGGCCCCGACCACGACCATCGACGCCGGCAGGGATTTGAGTTCGAGAATCTGATCGGAGTCCAGGACTCGGTCGTCGTCGAAGTCGACCCCGTCGGGACGCGCCGGAGTGGTACCGGTGGCGATGACGACATAGCGGCCGCTGACGGTGATCCGCTCGGCACGGGTGGGATCCTCCACGCGGATGGTGTGCTCATCGACGAAGCTGGCGTGACCGGTGTAGAGCTCGACCCCGTTGCGCATCAGTTGGCTGCGCACCACCTCGACCTCTTTGCCGATCACATGCTCGGTCCGGGCCAGCAGGTCGGCGGGCGTGATCCGCTCCTTGACCCGGTAGCTCGCGCCGTACATCTCGCGCTGGTTCATTCCGGTCAGATAGAGGACGGCCTCGCGCAACGTCTTGGACGGAATGGTGCCGGTATTGACGCACACTCCGCCAAGCATGCGGCCGCTCTCGATCACAGCAACCGTCTTACCCAGCTTCGCGGCGGCGATCGCGGCCTTCTGTCCGCCCGGACCCGAACCGATGACGACGAGGTCGTATTCCAATCCCATGAGGAAAAGACATACGCCGCTTTGGGCGATCTCGCACGCTGACGGGGTACAAAACCGGGTGAACATTTGATCCACAGTGGAGTTTTCATCCACAGCCGACCGCTGACCGGGCCTCCTGCGCGGCCATTCTGACGGTCATCCTTGACAGCGTCGGCCCATGACCTTTCAGCATCCGGAGTTCCGCCTCCACCGCCCCGGCGCTCTGATCGCCGCCCTGCCTGCCGTCCTCGGCTTCGTTCCGGAGAAGTCCTTGGTTCTGGTCTCCCTCGAGGACGGCCGGATGGGTGCGGTTATGCGTGCCGACCTGGCCGTCGACCTCACCGATAACATCAATCGCCTCGCCGAAATCGCGGCGACCTCCGGTGCTGACACCGTGGTCGCGGTGATCGTTGATGCCGACGGCGCGCTGTGCCCGATGTGCAACGCCGATCATCGTCTACTGTGCGATGCCCTGACCGAAGCGCTGGACAGGCATGCGATCGGGCTGTACGCCGCCCACGTCGTCGACCGGGTCGAAAACGGCGGCAGGTGGCGGTGTGTCGATGATTGCGGCGCGCAGGGGACCGTTGAGGATCCCACCGCCTCACCGTTGGCCGCGGCCGCGGTCCTCGACGGCCGGCGGCTCTACCGGCACCGGGCCGACCTGCAAGCAGTCATCGTTGGCACCGACCCGGATCGCGCCGCCGCTCTGGTCGAGCCTATCCGCGCCCGGGCGGTCGTACGGCAGGCCGCGTGGGAGGCCGATCCCGACCGATGTGGTCGGCGTGACGTCGAAGCCGTGATGGCCGTTGCCGCCCGGCTGTGCGAGGGCATCGAACCCGCTGCCGACGAACTGGCAGGCCTGGCGTGCGGGATTACCGACGTCGCGGTGCGCGACACGTTGTATGCCCTGGCGGTCGGTGCCAAGGCCGGGGCCGCTGAGGCGCTGTGGGCGGCACTGGCGCGCACCATTCCGGATCCATGGCGGGTAGAAGCCCTTGTGCTACTTGCGTTTTCGGCTTATGCCCGAGGTGACGGACCATTGGCTGGTTTATCGCTGGAGGCGGCGCTGCGCAGTGATCCCGATCATCGGATGGCCGGGATGCTCGATACCGCACTGCAGTCGGGTATGCGGCCCGAGCAGATCCGCGAATTGGCGCGCACCGGGTATCGCCTCGCCAAACGACTGGGGGTTCAGTTACCTCCGCGACGTGACTTCGGTCGTCGCGCGGTCTAGTACCGCGGTGGTCGTCGCGCGGTCTAGAGCCGCGGTGGTCGTCGCGCGGTCTGGCTAGACCTTTTCGACCTTCACCGCGTGGGCCATTTCATGGGGGAGTTCCACGTTCTCATGACCGCTGACGATGATCGTGACGTCGCCGTCCGGTCCGGACTGGACCAGCACCCGGGCATTGGGAACTACGCCGGCCTCTTTAAGTCGGCCGATCAGGGCGACGTCACCCTGGACATGCTCAGTCAACTGGCGCACCACCACCGCCACTGAGTCTCCGACCGGAAGTTCGGTCAGTCGCACCAGATTGACCGTGTCGTGGTGGGTTACGGAGTGTTCCATTCCGAGCGCGGCCAGGCCGGGGATTGGGTTGCCGAACGGTGACACAGTCGGGTTGTCGAGCACCGTGACCAGACGCCGTTCAACGTCCTCACTCATCACGTGCTCCCACCGGCACGCCTCTGCGTGCACCTCCTCCCATGGCAGTCCGATGATGTCGACCAGGAGACGCTCTGCCAGCCGATGCTTGCGCATCACCGAGGTCGCGAGGTCTCGGCCCTTGTCGGTGAGTTCGAGGTGCCGGTCTCCGGCCACCCGAAGCAGGCCGTCCCGTTCCATCCGGGCCACGGTCTGACTCACCGTCGGCCCGCTCTGCTCGAGACGCTCGGCAATACGGGCGCGCAACGGCACCACGCCCTCTTCCTCGAGGTCGTAGATGGTGCGCAGGTACATCTCGGTGGTATCGACCAGATCGTTCATTAGGTCACCCTTCGTTGCACGCCGAGTCTAACGTGCCTGGCTGCGGCAACGGTTCGCCATCGTTGGTAACCCTAGGTCTCTAACCCGCGGTGCAACGCAGTGTGCCCGCCGGGGTTAGCCGGCGGGCACACCAGGAGGGGTTGACTAGCTGGCGTATGAACGAAGCCGTTCGGCGCCGCCGTTACGCAGTTTGATCATGACCTCGCGCTCGATCTGGCGCACCCGCTCCCGGGACAGACCGAACAGCTTGCCGATCTGATCGAGCGTGCGAGGCTGACCGTCGTCGAGGCCGAAGCGCAATTGGATCACCTGCTGCTCGCGTCCGTCGAGCGTGGCGAGCACGTGGCGAATATCGGTGTGCATCAGTTCGGCGATCACGGTGTTCTCCGCCGACATCGCCTCGGAGTCCTCGATGAAGTCACCCAGGGGTGCCTCCTCGTCAGCTCCGACCGGCATGTCCAGGCTGACCGGATCGCGGCTGTGCTCCAACAGGTCATGGATCTTCTCGGCGGGGATGCCCGACTCCTCGGCGAGTTCCTCGTCGGTGGCCTCCCGGCCCAGGATCTGGTGCATCTCCCGCTTGATCCGAGCGAGCTTGTTGACCTGCTCGACGAGGTGCACAGGCAGCCGGATGGTTCGGCTCTGGTCGGCCATTCCGCGGGTGATGGCCTGGCGGATCCACCACGTTGCATACGTCGAGAACTTGAAGCCCTTGGCGTAGTCGAACTTCTCCATCGCCCGGATCAGACCCAGATTGCCCTCCTGGATCAGATCGAGCAGGGGCATCCCGCGGCCGGTATAGCGCTTGGCCAGCGACACCACCAGACGCAGGTTGGCCTCGAGGAGGTGCTGACGAGCCGCATGGCCATCACGCACGACGGTCATCAGATCGCGTTTGCGGGCCTCCCCCAAGCGTTTCCGCGTCTCGAGAAGGTGCTGTGCGTACAGGCCTGCTTCGATGCGCTTGGCGAGTTCCACTTCGTCCTCCGCGCTGAGCAGGGCCGTCTTGCCGATGCCGTTCAGATACACCCGCACAAGATCAGCGGCTGGACTCTGAGTGTCCAAGTCGCTGTTGAACCGGGTGATGGTGGCGTTTGCCATGGTGGCCTCCTGGTCGGATCCGACTGTCAGGGAGTACAACGCCCGACCGGAACGGAGAGTTCCCGGGTTCCGCTCCGATCCAATGCCCTGACGTGGGCAAACGCGGGGAGGTTCTGAGAATGTAGTAAGAGTTGGCGCCGCGCCGTCCTACCGGGGGAAGTCCTCGTGGTGGTGTTCGGAGCGAGGTTGCGAGGCCTGGACGAATCCGGCCTCCAGGGCCGGCTGTTCGGCGCGGGGGAACAGCGCGGTTCGCTGGGGCGCGTCGGGGAACCGACGCGGTTCCTCGGCTCGACGGGGCGGTCGGTCGTTAGCGATCAGCACCGCTATCCACGGCAGCGGGATCGAGAGGGCCAGTATTGCCAGAGACAGCAGACCGTTGTGCCATACGCCATACGCGGCCGCGGCTGCCAGGAACGCAGGAATGCGCCAGACCATCAGCTTCAGATACTTGCGGACCCGTTGGCGGTGCTGCTCCTCGTAGGAAAGAGCCGCCCTGGTGATGAGTACGGGTTGGCCGTCATCGTCGAACCCCAACTCGCGCTCCATGGGTTCCACTATTTCACATCATGGCGGTCACAAACGAGGACCTTTTTCTTACGTCTGTCTGACCGCAATCCGGCCGAGGGGGCACAATGTCAGATATGCGGACCGACACCATCGAGCGCACCGACAGCGAAGAACGCGTCGACGACGGCACAGACAGCGACACTCCCAAGGTCTTCCACTACGTCAAGAAGGACAAGATCGTCGAGAGTGCCGTGATGGGATCCCATGTCGTCGCTCTGTGCGGCGAGGTGTTCCCGGTCACCAAGTCGGCCAAGCCGGGTTCCCCGGTGTGCCCGGATTGCAAGCGCATCTACGAGACCCTCAAGAGGGGCTGACCGCCGCCTCTGGTGCCTCAGTCGGTGCGACGGCGGGTGCGCCCGGCTCTCTTGCAAGATGGTCGCTGCGTTGCATCCAGGTTCGAAACTGGTGCCAATGTGGCATGGGTGCGGGCCATTCATCTTCGATGGCGGCGTTGAGTTCAGCCCCCATCATGACCGCGAAACCGAGGAAGAACGCAAATAATAGGAACGCGATCGGGGTGGCCAACGCCCCGTAGGTGTACCCCGTGCGGGTGATGTACTCCAGGTAGATCCGCAGGCCGGCCGTCGCTACCACGAACACCGTTGTGGCCAGGATCGCACCCACTACCAGGCGATGCGTCGGCAGCGGCTTCGGCAATGACACCCGGTAGAGGATCGTGACTGCCACCACCAACCCAAGGGCCAGCATGGGGTAGTACCCGAACTGCAGTATGTTCTGCCAGCTAGCCGGTACGTGCTCGCCGATCTTGCGCGGACCCAGCGCGAGCAGGGGCGCGGCCACGGTCACGAACACCAGCATCACCACGTAGAGGCCGAGGGCGAAGAACCGCTGACGGACTGGGTGGCGCAGGGCGGTCTGATCGTGGGCCTCGACCACCGAGTCCACCAGCGCTGAAATCGCCGAGGACCCAGCCCACAGGCTGATCACGAAACCCAACGACACCACCTCGCCGCGGGCGCCCTGCACGATATCGCGGACCGTCGGCTCGATCAGTTCGGCGACGATGTTCTTGGAGAAGAACGTGTTCGAGGTACTGATGAGCTGGCGCTGGATGGTGGGCAGTACGTCCGCGCCGAATAGCGGTGCCACGTAGGCCAGGCTGCCGAGCATCCCGAGCAGAAGGGGCGGTAGCGACAGCGCCGACCAGAAGCCGACTTGAGCTGACTCCGAGAAGATGGAGTCGTCCCAGCTTTTCGACAGTGTCCGCATGGTGATGCGCCATACGTGATGATGCCTCGGCTCGGGCGGCGGCCGGTCCGTCATGACCCATTCCTCACAACCACTGACCTAGCCGGCAAACGGGCGCCGCAGCGGCTCAGTCGTCGTCGGAACTGATTTCCAGAACGGCCGCCAATTCGATCAGCCTGGACTCGTGTTCCTTAGCGTGGTGCTGGCAGAACAGCAATTCGGCGCCGGAGGGGAGTTTAGCCCGGACTCGTGCGGCGGCACCGCAGCGGTCGCAGCGGTCAGCCCTGGTCAATTCAGGACTGGTCAGCGTTGCGTTCATGGGGCTCCTCCCATAGTCCTCAGCGCCCTCGGCGGCGGGTGCCACCAGCGAGCGGTTCTCTTACTGTCTCAGACGTTATCGCGGTCGGGCTTGTTCCCACGCCCGACCGATGTGTCGTGTCTCACGACCCAGTATTGCCGCACCGCTCCGATGGTGCATGGTGGCCCTATGCCGCAATCCCCGAAGTTGCTGGTCCACCTATGTACGACCGACGAGTGGGACCAGGCACGATCTGCGGGAGAACTGCGTCCGGACTCACTGGGTGAGGTGGGGTTCATTCATCTCTCGGCGCAACACCAGGTCCACTTGCCGGCCAATCGTCTTTTCGCGGGACGTCTCGATCTGGTGCTGCTCTACCTCGACCCGGACAGCCTTGGCGCGCCGGTCCGCTGGGAGCCAGGGGTGCCCGGTGATCCCGCGGCGATGATCTTCCCGCATTTGTACGGTGCGCTGCCGGCCGCCGCGGTGGTCGATGTCCGCCCGTTTGTTCCAGGGCCGGATGGACGGTTCGAGCCACTTATCCACAGATCGTCCGAATGATCGCGTGCGATGTAAACACCGACGCGCGCCGACTGTTAATTTCACCCTCAGTGACCGGGCGCTGCGCACCGACGGAAGCCCCCCCTTCCGCGACCGGAGCGCAGCGTCCGGCCACCGCAGCCGGATTGAATAAAGTGATCTGGTGAGTAAGCCGCCGAAACTTGATGTCCGTGATGTCGCGGATGTGCCCCTGCGCGAGGTATCGGGATTAGTGCTGCGGGGATCTGATCTCCTGGCTGTCGGGGACCACGATCCGGTCGTGTTCGCCGCACCGCTGCAACCGTGGCCGCTGGATTGGCAGGCGATCGATCTGGCCGGTCTTGAACTTCCCGATGGCGGAACGCAATTCGAGGCGATCCAACCGACAGGGGAGCACACTGTTCTGGTATTGCAGGAGCAACCTGCACGCGTGCTGCACATCGACCTGTCCGTGCCGGAACTTATCGGAACACTGTTGCTCGATGTTCCCGACGGTCACCGTCTGCGTGAGGCCTGGCTCGGTGACCGGTCCTCCCGCGGCGAGTCACTGGTGCTGGCTGATCACGGCCACCTGCTGGTGGTCAAGGAAAAGGATCCGACCGCGGTCCTGGAGTTCGGTCCCGCCGGTGACGATCCGGTCGGCTGGCGCCGGGGCGGCCCCACGGTTGCGCCACCTGCCGGTGACGCCGCGCTGACCGTGCTGGCGACGTGGTGGCTGACTGATGAACTGGCTGAGTGGCTTCCGGACATCAGCGACGCCACCGTAGGGCCAGACGGCCGGCTGTATCTGCTGTCCGATCAGGGCAGTGCGATCGCCAGACTGCCTGATTCCCTGGATCCCCACGGTGGCGAGGTGGAAGCTGCCGCGATCTGGCGCATCGCGGGCAGTCCGGAGAACGCCGAAGGTCTGGTGATCCTGGCCGACGGCACCGTGTTGGTTGGGTTGGACACTAAGTCACCGCGGCGAAATCTCCTGCAGCTCAATCCATTACCGCTGGATTGATCCCTGGTCCTCGGAGTCGCCGTCCCGATTAAGCCGCTGGGCCTTGTAGATCGACACCGGTGTACGGCTGATGATCAGGTAGGCGATACCGACGGTGATCATCGCTGCGGGTATTACCGAGAAGGATCCGGTCATTTCGGCGACCATAATCATCACGGCCAGGGGTGCGTGCGCCACGCTGCCGAAGCAGGCCATCATCGCCACGATCACGAACAAGCCCGGTCCACTCGGAATCCCCGGTGCGCCAACGACATCCGCCAATCGCCATACCGCAGCTCCGACGAAGCCGCCGATCACGATGCCGGGCCCGAAGATGCCGCCGGATCCGCCGGTGCCGATCGACAGCGACGTCGCCACGATCTTGGCGACCGGCAGCACCAGCACGATCCACAGCGGGATCGCCGCCAACCCTTCTCGGGTCAGGGCGATCTGCACCCAGCCGTATCCGCTGGCCAGTATCTGCGGAATCACCAGTGCCAGGAGGCCGACGAGCAGACCGCCGATCGCAGGTTTGATTACGATGCCGCCGGGCAACCGCTGGGTCAACGCGACCGTGCCATAGAACGTCCGCGCATACAGATAACCGACGCCCGCCGCGATGATTCCGATGACCACGAACCAGGGTGCCTGGGCCGGGTCGAATCGGTAGGCGGGTTCGACGACACCGAACATCGGCGCAAAACCCAGAATCGATCCGTAGACGGCATAGGCGGTCGCCGAGGTGATGAAGCCTGGAACGAGGGCTCTGTAATTGAAATCCTCCCGATAGATGATCGAGGCGGCCAGTACGGCCCCACCCAGCGGTGCGCTGAAGATCGCGCCGATTCCCGATCCGATGCCCAGTGACACCGCGAGCCGCCCATCGGTGTCGGACAGATCCAGCCGCCGGGTCAGTAGCGAACCGAATCCCGCCGAGATCTGGGCCGTCGGGCCTTCGCGGCCACCGGATCCGCCCGATCCGATCGTCAATGCGCTGGCAATCAGCTTGATTGCCACGGCGCGGCTGCGGATCGACCGAGGGTCGGTCAATGCCGCCTCGATCGCGTTGTCGGTGCCGTGACCCTGGGCTTCAGGTGCGAACTTGGCGACGATGAATGCCGACACCAGAGCGCCGCCGAACGCGATCAACGGAATTGCCCAGGGTCGGTTGAATCCTGGCGATCCAGACCCGCCACCGTCGCCGATCGCCTGCGGTGGCTGATAGCCCGCGAGCGTGCCGAGCAGAAACTCGCCGGCGTACTGCAGGGACAGAAAGAACACCACCGCACCCAGGCCGGCGATGATGCCGATGGACACTCCGAGGGTTAACCACTTTCGGAGATAACCGGATTCGCGGACGAATGCGCCCACGCGCCCGCCCGTTCGTACCTGGCCGTTGTGTTGATGGTCGGCCATTGCCGGATGTTAGCAGCGCAGGAGAGCCACGCCGGTTTCCGATCAATCGAGATAGTCGCGCAAAACCTGCGAGCGGCTCGGGTGGCGCAGCTTGGACATGGTCTTGGACTCGATCTGGCGGATACGTTCGCGGGTCACCCCGTACACCTGGCCGATCTCGTCAAGGGTGCGGGGCTGCCCGTCGGTCAGGCCGAACCGTAGTCGCACCACGCCGGCCTCACGCTCCGACAGCGTCTCGAGCACTGACTGCAGCTGGTCCTGGAGCAGCGTGAACGACACGGCGTCGACGGCCACGACCGCTTCGGAGTCCTCGATGAAGTCGCCGAGTTGGCTGTCGCCCTCGTCGCCGATGGTCTGATCCAGCGAGATCGGCTCCCGGGCGTACTGCTGGATCTCCAGCACCTTCTCCGGGGTGATGTCCATTTCCTTGGCCAGCTCCTCCGGAGTGGCCTCGCGGCCCAGATCCTGGAGCAGCTCGCGCTGGATGCGACCCAGCTTGTTAATCACCTCGACCATGTGCACCGGGATGCGGATGGTGCGGGCCTGGTCGGCCATCGCACGGGTGATGGCCTGCCGAATCCACCACGTGGCGTACGTGGAGAATTTGTAGCCCTTGGTGTAGTCGAACTTCTCCACGGCGCGAATCAGGCCGAGGTTTCCTTCCTGGATCAAGTCCAGAAAAGCCATTCCGCGGCCGGTGTAGCGCTTCGCCAACGAGACGACCAGGCGCAGGTTCGCTTCCAGCAGATGGTTTTTCGCCCGATCACCGTCCCGGCAGATCCACTGCATATCGCGACGCTGCTGCACCGATAGCTTCGCGCCGCGGTCGGCCACCTCGGTCATCTTCTGGGTGGCGTACAGGCCCGCTTCGATCCGCTTGGCAAGTTCCACCTCCTCCTCGGCGTTGAGGAGGGCAACCTTGCCGATCTGCTTGAGGTAGGCGCGCACCGAGTCCGCCGACGCAGTGAGTTCGGCATCCTTGCGGGCCTGGCGCAGGGCTTCGGATTCTTCCTCGTCCCAGACGAAGTCACCGGAAGCCTTGTCCTTGTCGGACGGTTCAGCGGCGTCGTCATCGTCGGCAGGCTCGCCGTCGGTAGCCGGGGCGGCCGTGACGACCGCAACGACGATGCCATCGCCAGCATCGTCGGCGACCGCTTCAAGATCCTCGAGCTCGATCTCTTCGGCGACGTCGATATCGGGCTCGATAGCCAGATCGGTATCGAGATCCTCGACGAGCAGTTCCGGGGCGCCCTCGGCAGCCTCTGCCATTTTCTTGGCACCGCGGTTGGCTTTCGCGGGTGATTGTTTGACGGCGGTCTTGGCCGGGGCAACTTTCGCGGGGGCCTTTGCGGCGACCGGCTTGGCGGGAGCAGCTTTGGTGGCTTTCGCCGGTGCGGCCTTTGCGGCCTTCGTCGGCGCAGTCTTGGCGGGAGCGGCTTTGGCGTTCGCGGGAGCGGCTTTGGGCTTGGCCGGAGCGGCTTTGGCGGCCCTCGCCGGTGCGGACTTTGCGGCTTTGGCCGGTGCTGCGTTGGTGACCTTGACGGGAGCAGCTTTCTTCTGAGTTGGTTTGGCAGCCGTGGTTTTCGTGGCTTTAGCCGGTGCGGACTTTGCGGCCTTGGCCGGTGCTGCGTTGGTGACCTTGACGGGAGCAGCCTTCTTCTGAGTTGGTTTGGCGGCCGTGATTTTCGTGGCTTTGGCCGGTGCAGCCTTGGTGGTTTTGGCGGGTGCGGCTTTGGCGGCTTTAGCCGGTGCTGCCTTTGTGGCTTTAGCCGGTGCGGCCTTCGTGGCTTTGGTGGGGGCTGTCTTGGTGGCCTTCTGAGTCGGTGCGGGGCGTGCCACAGCCTTCTTTGCGGGAGTTTTGGTGGCGGTGCGCTTCACCGGCTTCGTGGTTGCCGGGCTCGCTGTTGTCGCTGCCACGTATACCCTCTCGATCGTGCTGGCTGCCGGCGGGCACGGACGTGCACCACCGAAAGCGTCGGCCATGTGGAATATCGGCGTGATCGTGTAATCGATGCTTGCCGCTGTCCGGTTGGCGGCTGCCGGGGTTCATTGTAACTACAAACTGTGTATCCGCTGCACAGGCGCGGGGCGACTAGTTCAGCAGGTCGGTTTGGCTGGCCATCGCGGCACCGACGATGCCAGCCTCGTTCTGCAACGCGGCGCCCACCACGGGAGTCCGATTGCGCAGCATCGGGATCCACCGGTCGGCCTTTCGGCTGATGCCGCCACCGGCGATGAACAGGTCCGGCCAGATGGCGTTCTCAATGGCGATTAGAACCTTGGTGACTTCTTCGGTCCAGCGCTGGTAATTCCATTCCTTACGTTCCTTGACGGACGAGGCCGCACGATGTTCAGCTTCCTTTCCGCCCACCTCGACATGGCCAAATTCGGTGTTGGGCAGTAGCACTCCGTTGTAAAGCACCGCAGACCCGATACCGGTGCCGAACGTCAGCAGCACTATCAGACCTTTGACGTCGCGGCCCGCACCGTAGCGGCACTCCGCCAGGCCGGCGGCATCGGCATCGTTGAGCACGGCGACATTCCGGCCGCCCAGGGCGGCGCTCATGAGTTCGGCAACGTTCGTGCCGATCCAGGATTTGTCGACGTTGGCCGCGGTCTTTACGACGCCGTCTACGACAACACCGGGGTAGGTGACGCCCAGCGGGCCGGTCCAGCCGAAGTGAGCGACCACCTCGGCGACCGTTTTTGTTACCGCCTTCGGCGTCGCCGGCTGGGGCGTATCCAGTCGGAATCGCTCACCGACGAGTTGCCCGGTATCCAGGTCGACGATGGCGCCTTTGACCCCGCTGCCGCCGACATCGACCCCAAGGGCTTGGCGCGCGGTGCTGGGTTCGGTCGGGGTCATTGCTGCTCCTTCTCGCGGCGGGCGGATCGACCGGGTAAGACACTAGTGGGTGAGGCGCCCATCGACGCCCGATTGTGTTGCGATAGCACCGTGATCGATAACGAAGCTGATGAACTGCGTGCCGTCGCCGAGGATGTAGCCGCCGAGGCTGCGGTCTTCGTCCGCGGCCGCCGCTCGGAACTCTTCGGTACCCCGACCGGATCGGGCGGGCCCGGGCTGCGTTCGAAGAGCAGTCCCACCGACCCGGTCACCATGGCCGATACCGAAACCGAGCAGTTGATCCGGGATCGGCTGGCCGAACTGCGGCCGGGCGAATCGATCCTGGGCGAGGAAGGTGGCGGGGCGCCGCAGCGGCGCGGTTCCGTGCGGTGGGTGGTAGACCCGATCGACGGCACGGTGAACTTCGTTTACGGCATCCCGACCTATGCCGTCTCGATCGCCGCCCAACTCGACGGCAGGTCGGTAGCCGGCGCGGTGGCGGACGTCGCAAGCGGGGACGTGTACTCGGCGGGTATCGGTCTCGGCGCGCACCTGCTAAGCGATGGAGCGCGCCATCGCCTTCGATGCAGCGACGTCGACGATCTTGCAATGGCGTTGCTGGGAACAGGTTTTGGATATCAGCCGCATCGTCGCGCCGCGCAGGCCGCACTGCTGGCCCGGATGCTTCCGGAGATCCGCGACGTCCGCAGGATCGGCTCCGCGGCACTCGATTTGTGCATGGTGGCCGCCGGTCGGTTAGACGGCCATTACGAGCATGGCCTCAACGTGTGGGACTGGGCTGCCGGAGCATTGATTGCCGCCGAAGCGGGCGCAGTGCTGCTGCTGCCCGATCCGGACGTTCCGGGTACCGAGGGTCCGCTGGTGGTGGTCGCGGCGCCGGGGGTGGCAGCGCAACTCATCGACGCGCTGGAGCGGTTCGGCGGATTACACCCGCTGCCGTAAGCGGCTCAGCAGGTGCCGTGGTGGATCTTGGTCAGCAGGGCCGAATCGGCCGGCTCGGTGGCGCCTGGCTGCAGCCCGGACAGCACCGCGGCGATATCGTCGCTGCTGGCCAATGCGGTGAAGTCGGTGCCGATTACCAGGTCGACCGAGTTGTCCGCGCGGTCGTCCTGGTACAACTCGACACATGGGGCCACCAGCCAGGCCGTCGCAGCGCCGGCCCGGCCGTCCTTGCCGAAGCGGATCTGGCCCTGACAAGACAACCTGGTACCGGTGTACACCGGATCATTGGCGGCCGCCGGGGCCGCGAAGCCGAGGTCTCGCAGGGAACCTGCCACATCGCCGGCCTGACCACCCTGGCCGCTCGCGTTGAGAACCCGGATATTCGTCTCGGCCAACTTGGCCGGCGCCACGTCGATCAGGGCTGAACTCGACAATCGGTCGCCGAGTCTGGGTGCCGCGGGGTCGGTCGGCGCCGGCGGCGTGTTGCATGCCGCGGCCTCGCCCACGGTGACCGGGCGGGTCAGCACGAAGGCCCACACCAGAGCGGTCAGGGCGAACATGGCGACCGCAGCGGCTATCCCGGGGCGGTAGTTGCGCCTGCGGAACGGTTTACCGGCTTTGTCGTAGGCCGAACCTTCGGTGATGTGAGCGACCACGTGTTGCACTGTAAAGGCAGCATGCGACGGCGGGTAACCTGGCCTCCGGCGACGACTAAGGTCGCGCACCAGTGCCTAATGTGATGAAATTCACACCTGAACTCTGGGCTGGGGGGCATTTATCATTTTGCGCAGACGTTCGACGCTGGTACAAAGCCATGTGTTCGACGAGGGGATTGACTATGGCTACTGATTACGACGCCCCACGGCGTACGGAGACCGACGAGGTCTCCGAGGATTCGCTCGAGGAACTGACGGCGCGGCGCAACGAGGCGCAATCGGCCGTAGTCGATGTCGATGAGACCGAGTCTGCGGAGTCCTTCGAGTTGCCCGGTGCCGACCTTTCCGGCGAGGAGTTGTCCGTCCGGGTCATTCCGAAGCAGGCCGACGAGTTCACCTGCTCCAGTTGCTTTCTCGTGCACCACCGCAGCCGTCTTGCCAGTGACAAGAAGGGCGTGATGATCTGCACCGACTGCGCGGTCTAGCTGCGCAGGGCGGCCAGCAGCCGGTCCGGATGTCGGCTGCTCACCAACCAGTAGGGCGTCGGGTCATCGGGGTCATCCAGGACCACCAGCGCCATGGGGCCCACCCAGGTCCGGTGTACGACGTAGGCGGCCGGGTCCAGCTGCCGGCCCAGCGCGGCTGACTTCGCGGTCCGGGGTATCTCGGCCGATCGGCGCACCGCCGACACCGGCAAATGTGCCGGGCCCGCCCGCAGTTCTACGTCTGCTCCGGCGGTGTTGACCTGCACCTCGGTTCGGCTGAGCCACAACAGGACACCGACGGCCGCGGCGGCCGACATTGCGTAGGGCAGCCAGTCCGGCAGGGCGCGCACGCCCATGTTGACTTCGGTGGCTAGCAACGCTGAAACCCCGAGGCCCACCGGCCACCACCACCACGGCACCCACAGTCGCTCGCGATACCGGACGGTTTGCGAGGTCACGCGCGAGCCGGGCACTCGGTCAAGGGTAGTCTTTGCCCTCGTGTCCACCAGTCTTGCGGTGGTTCGCTTGGACCGCGATCTCCCGATGCCCGTCCGTGCCCACGACGGCGACGCCGGCGTCGATCTGTGCAGTGCCGAGGATGTCGAACTGGCGCCTGGGCAACGCGCCCTCGTGCCCACCGGTATCGCAGTCGCCATCCCGCACGGCATGGTGGGCTTAATCCACCCGCGCTCCGGTTTGGCTGCGCGCGTTGGGCTTTCGATCGTCAACAGTCCCGGCACGGTGGACGCCGGATACCGCGGCGAGATCAAAGTGTCACTGATCAACCTCGACCCTGCTGCGCCGATCATGATCAGGCGCGGAGACCGGATCGCTCAACTTCTGGTCCAACGGGTCGAGTTACCAGAGTTGGTCGAAGTGGCCTCATTCGATGAGGCTGGACTGGCAGATACCACCCGTGGCCAGGGCGGTCACGGTTCCTCCGGCGGACATGCGAGTTTGTGATGGCATTCGGTAGACGTAAGCACGACCGGGACCAGGGCGTGGCCGAGGAGGTAGTCGACCAGGATCTCGAGGAGTTCGCCGACGCCGGCGCCGGCACCGGCGCCGATGAAATCCCGGTTGTCGTCTCCGATGTCGACCTCTCCGTCGGCGCCGACGGCCCGTTCGACATCGAGGACTTCGACGACCCCGAACACGCCATCGTGGCGCGGCTGGACCTGGGTTCGGTTCTGATTCCGATGCCGCCCGGTGGACAGATCCAGGTGGAGCTCAATCCGATGGGTGTACCCAGTGCCATCTGGGTGGTGACGCCCAACGGACGCTTCACCATCGCGGCCTACTCGGCTCCCAAATCGCCTGGTCTGTGGCGAGAGGTGGCCGGGGAGTTGGCCGAGGCGTTGCGTACCGACGGCGCCGCAGTCTCCATCGAGGACGGACCGTGGGGCCGCGAAGTCGTCGGAACCGGCGCCGGCGTAGTTCGTTTCATCGGCACGGACGGGTACCGCTGGATGATCCGGTGCGTCGTCAACGGGGCGCCGGAGAATGTCGTCGCACTCGCATCCGAGGCGCGGGAAGCGTTGGCGGACACAGTGGTTCGTCGCGGCGACACCCCACTTCCGGTGCGGACGCCGTTGCCGGTGCAACTGCCCGAGGAGTTGGCAGCCCAGCTCAATGCCGCCGCCGCGCACCAGGCCCAACAGGCCCAGCAGGCCCAGCAGGCCATGTTCGCCGCGCAACAGGCCATGCTGGCCCAGCAACAGGCGGCGCAGCAGTTGCGCAATACCGGCGGCTGATCCCGGCCGGCCTCAGTCGATCGCTCGCAGAGCCGCCAGGCCCGCGGCGCCCAGCGCCACGGGGTCCGGACCGAATCTTTCAAGTGTGACCGTGCGCAGTGCCGCGCGCGGCACCGACGACGCCCACTCGAGGGCGATCTCGGATGGATGAATCACGTCGTCGGGTGCCGCTACGACGGCCATCGGAGTCGCCAGCCGACCCAACTCGGCCGCGCTCGGCCCCGGGTAGGCCGCAGCCTCGTCCATCGCGTCGGGAAGGCCGGGCCACTGCCGGCGCCACGAGCGGCTGAGCTCATCGGCCAGCCACTGCGGACTCGACGATCTCATCGCGGCGGTGGTTGCGGCCAGTCCGGTCCGGCGCAGTTGATCGGCGGTGTGTCGGGCGGACAGTGCCGCGGGCGCGCCGTCGGGTGTTCCGGTCCACGGCGGCAAGACGGCGAGAACCGCCAAGGCGCGGCCGGGATGTGCCAACGCCCACCGAGTGGCCACGGCGGCGCCGATGGATACCCCGCCGACGACGATCGGGCCGGTGGTCGCATCCAGCGCCCGCAGGTAGCCGGCAACGAGGGCGTCCGCCTCCGGTGGCACCGCCGTCAGGCTGATACCGGCTTCCGCGAGCGGGCCTGCGAAGGCTCGCCGCAGGTAATCCTCATCGGAACCAGTGCCGGGCAGCAGGACCGCCGTCACGCCGCGCAGGTTGATCGCCACCCGATGATCGTGCCCCTGGCCGTTGGCTGCGGCGTTCGTGGGTGAGCCTCGTGGCGCCGGCGGATCAAGAGGTCTACCGTTGCTGTCGCAGTGTGATCCGACAACAGGAGAGATCATGGCTACGGCCGAAGGTTTTGTGCGCCGTCTCACCCGCCGACTGCTGGAGAGTCCCGAGGAACGCGACGCCGTGGAACTCAGCGGCGAGGCAGCCAGTATCGGCGCACACCGCGCGATCGACTGTCAGCGCGGCCAGGAAGTCACCATGGTCGGCACGCTGCGAAGCGTGGAGACCAACGCCAAAGGCTGCTCCACGGGGGTGCGGGCGGAACTGTTTGACGGCACCGACACCGTGATGTTGGTCTGGCTGGGCCAGCGTCGAATTCCCGGTATTGACAGCGGGCGCAAGCTTCGGGTGCACGGTCGGCTGGGCATGCTGGAGAACGGCAGCAAGGCGATCTACAACCCGCACTACGAGATTCAGCGGTGACGGCACTGCCATCCAATCGCTTCCGGGATCCAACCGTTTCCGGGTCGCCGTTGTGACCGATGTCGAGCGGACCCCGGGCCAGGCGCTGCTCGATCAGATGGGTGGCGTCAGCGGTCTGATTTATTCCGCGCTGCCGGTCGCTGTCCTCGTACCGGTCTCCACCGCATTCGGTCTGGTGCCGGCAATTCTTGCTGCCGTCGGCGTGGCGGTACTGATCCTGCTCTGGCGTCTGTTCCGGCGCGACTCGGTGAAGCCTGCACTCGCCGGATTCCTCGGAGTGGGTGTCAGCGCGCTGATCGCCTGGCTGGTCGGCGCTTCTAAGGGTTACTTCCTGTTGGGGATCTGGACCTCGCTGGTGTGGGCGTCGGTGTTCGCGATATCGGTGCTGATCCGTCGGCCGATCGTGGGCTACATCTGGAGTTGGGTCAACGGTCATGACCGCGCGTGGCGGCGGTCGGGACGCGCGGTACTTGCCTTCGACGTCGCCACCCTGACCTGGGTTCTGGTGTTCGGCGCGAGGTTCGTTGTGCAGCATCACCTTTACGACGCCGACAAGACCGGCTGGCTGGGTGTCGCGCGCATCGCGATGGGTTGGCCGCTGACCGCTCTCGGTGCAGTGCTCACCTACCTGGCGATCCGGACCGCTCAGCGGGCGTTGCACGCTGCCCACTCCGACAGCCACCGTCCGGCAGCCGACGTTTCCCATGCCGACGGGGTCGACCTTCCCGGTCGCGACGGACGGTCCGGACCGTCAGGGCTGCGCGAGTAGATTGCGCAGATCGCCCTCGACTTCGGGCGCCGCCACGAACAACAGTTCGTCGCCGCCCTCAAGTGGCTCGTCGGGCTCCGGCACAATGACGCGCTGACCGCGCAGGATCGTCACGAGTGCGACATCGCGGGGCAGCGCGAGTTTGCGTACCGGGCGACCGCCCCACGGGGTGTCGTCCGGCAGCGTGATCTCCACCAGGTTGGCGTGGCCATGGCGAAACTCCATCAGCCGCACCAGATCCCCGACTGCGAACGCCTCCTCCACCAGGGAGGCCAGCATGCGGGGAGTCGACACCGCGACGTCCACGCCCCAGGCGCCGTCGAAGAGCCATTCGTTGCGCGGGTCGTTGACCCGGGCCACCACACGCGAGACCGCAAACTCCGTCTTGGCCAGCAGGGATAGCACCACGTTGGCCTTATCGTCACCGGTTGCGGCGATCACCACGTCGAACTCCTCGAGGTGCACCTCTTCGAGCAGGCTCAGCTCACAGGCGTCGCCCAGGCGCCAGTGCACGGCCGGGATTGCGTCGATGTCGACGTGGTTGGCGTTGCGCTCGATGAGCGTCACGTCGTGGGAGTTCTCCACCAGTTCCCGGGCAATCGACCGTCCGACGGCACCCGCCCCGGCGATGGCGACCTTCATTCCCCGACCCCTTCTCCAGGCGGCTGAGCGGCGATCGCCAGTGCTTCGGCCGCGCGCCCTGACACCGCGGCCAGGTAGACCTGGTCACCGGCCTGGATGACGGTCTTGGCTTCGGGTAGCACACCGGTGCCGAATCGGATCAGGAACGCCACCCGTGCCCCGGTGACCTCCTCCAGGGATGTCACCCGGTGGCCCATCCACGAATCGTGCAGGGGCGCCTCTATGACCGCGACGGTGCCGGTGGGATCACGCCACCTGGCGGTCTCGGCGTCGTGGGTGAGGGCGTGCAGCAGCCGATCCGTGGTCCACGGCACGGTGGCCACGGTCGGGATGCCCAGGCGCTCGTAGACGGCTGCGCGCTTGGCGTCGTAGATCCGGGCGACCACCCGTTGCACGCCGAACATCTCGCGGGCCACCCGCGCGGCGATGATGTTGGAGTTGTCCCCCGAGGACACCGCGGCAAGCGCGTCGGCGCCCTCAATTCCGGCGCGCAGCAACACTTCCCGATCAAAACCCATACCCAGCACGTGTTTGCCGACGAACTCCGGCGACAGCCGGTTGAATGCTTTCGGGTCGCGATCGATGACCGCCACCTCGTGTCCGATCCGGGACAGCGCGTCGGCCAGCGAGGCGCCGACGCGGCCGCAGCCCATCACCACAACCCGCACGTGGGGTCCTTTCGGGAACATCGCGTGCGGCCCACCGCCGGGCCGCACGGTATGGGGAACGCTACCGGCATCGGCGGCAAGGCCTACTCTTGGCTCTCGTGTCCAAGCTTTCGAAGATGACGCGGCGGCTTCTCCTAGGGCAACCGTTCCGCAGCGATAAGCTGAGTCACACGCTGCTGCCGAAGACCATCGCCCTGCCGGTGTTCGCCTCCGATGCCCTGTCATCAGTGGCCTACGCGCCGGAGGAGATCTTCCTGGTCCTGTCGGTCGCGGGTCTGTCCGCGATCACCATGGCGCCCTGGATCGGCCTGGCTGTCGCGCTGGTCATGCTGGTGGTGGTGGCCTCCTATCGGCAGAACGTGCACGCCTACCCGTCCGGCGGCGGCGACTACGAGGTGGTCACCACCAACCTCGGGCACACCGCCGGGCTGACGGTAGCCAGCGCGCTTCTCGTGGACTACGTGTTGACGGTCGCGGTCTCAATGGCGTCGGCGATGTCCAACATCGGTTCGGCGGTGCCATTCATCGCCCACCACAAGGTGGCCTTCGCGGTCACCGCGATCGTGTTGCTGACCGCGGTCAACCTGCGTGGTATCCGCGAATCCGGCACAGCCTTCGCGATCCCCACCTACGCGTTCATGGCCAGCATGTTCGTGATGCTGATCTGGGGTTTCATCCAGATCTTCGTAATGGGGAAGCACCTTCAGGCCGAGTCGGCGGGCTTCGAACTACATACCGAGCACGGCGACGTGATGGGTTTCGCGCTGGTGTTCCTGGTGGCCAGGGCATTCTCGTCCGGTTGTGCGGCGCTGACCGGTGTCGAGGCGATCAGCAACGGAGTGCCGGCTTTCCGCAAGCCCAAGTCCCGCAACGCGGCAACCACGCTGGCCCTGCTGGGCGGAATCTCGGTCGCGCTGTTCATGGGCATGATCGTGCTGGCGATCAAGACCGGAGCGAAACTGGCCGAGCGTCCCGCCGAGCAACTCGGCGGCGCGCCCGCGGGGTACCAGCAGAAAACCCTGGTGGCTCAGTTGGCGGATGCGATCTTCCACAATTTCGCCCCGGGCCTCTATCTGATCACGGGCGTCACCGCCCTGATCCTGGTGCTGGCGGCCAATACCGCGTTCAATGGCTTCCCGGTGCTCGGCTCGATTCTGGCGCAGGACCGCTACCTGCCGCACCAGCTGCATACCCGCGGCGACCGGCTGGCGTTTTCCAACGGCATCGTGTTCCTGGCCCTGGCTGCGATCGCCTTCGTGGTGGCGTTCGGGGCTGAGGTGACCGCCCTCATCCAGCTTTACATCGTAGGCGTATTCGTGTCGTTCACGCTCAGCCAGATCGGCATGGTGCGGCACTGGACCCGGCTGCTGCGCACCGAGGATGACCCGCAGGAACGCCGCCGGATGGTCCGTTCGCGGGTGGTCAACACCATCGGTTTCATCGCCACCGGTGCGGTGCTGATCGTGGTGCTCGTCACTAAGTTCCTGGCCGGAGCATGGATCGCGATCCTGGCGATGGGCAGCATTTTCATCTTGATGAAGGCGATCAATCGTCATTACGCGGCGGTGGAGCGCGAGTTGACGGCGCGTGCAGAGGAGCAGCGCGAGATTGTGCTGCCCAGTCGCAATCACGCGGTGGTGCTGGTGTCGAATATGCACGTGCCCACCCTGCGGGCGCTGTCCTTCGCCCGGGCGACGCGACCGGACGTGCTTGAGGCATTAACGGTGAATGTCGACGAGGTCGACACCCGCAAGCTCACGGCTGAGTGGGAGGCGAGTGAGGTCACGGTCCCGTTGAAGGTCGTCGCCTCGCCCTACCGCGAGGTCACCGGTCCGGTGCTGGACTACGTCAGGCGGATCAGCAAGGAAGCCCCGCGCACCGTGGTGACGGTGTACGTGCCGGAGTACGTCGTCGGCCACTGGTGGGAAGGCCTGTTGCACAACCAGAGTGCGCTTCGGATCAAGACGCGGCTGCTGTTCATCCCGAACGTGATGGTGACTTCGGTTCCCTGGCAGTTGAATTCGTCGGAGCGTCTCAACGAACTGCAGGCACAGAGCGCCCCGGGCGATGTCCGCAAGGGATTCGTGGAGTGACCGGTACCGGGCCGGACGATGTGGTCCTGCGCGCCGGCCCGGCCGCCAATGGCGGCAGTTGCGTGGCCCGCCACGACGGCCGGGTGGTGTTTGTACGCTATGCGTTGCCGGGTGAGTTGGTTCGGGCCCGCGTGACCTCGGAGCGCGGAGCATACTGGCATGCCGAGACCATCGAGGTTCTCGAGCCGTCGGTAGATCGAATAGCACCGCTGTGTCCGATTGCGGGGGTGGACGGCGCCGGGTGCTGCGATCTGGCGTTCGCCGAACCGTCGGCCGCCCGTGCGATCAAGGGTCAGGTTGTGGCCAATCAACTTGCGCGACTTGGGGATTACGCATGGGAGGGCACGGCTGAACCGATTGGGACCGGCGGCGCGCTGGGCTGGCGCACCCGGGTGCGCCTGGACGTCGGCGCCGACGGCAGGGCTGGTTTCCACCGCTACCACAGTGACGAACTAGTCACCGATCTGCGGTGCGGACAGCTCCCGCCGGCCATGCTTGCCGATCTCGACGGTCCGCGCTGGACCGGTGGCGACCAGTTGCACGTGGTGCTCGACGATGACGGCTGCCGGCATGTGGCTGCCACCGCGCGCGGCCGGCGCGGCAGCACCGCGCTGGAAGGTTCCGGCGGATCTGTGCACCGGGTCGGGTCGCGGGTCTGGCGGTTGCCGACGACCGGATTTTGGCAATCCCACCGCGACGCACCCGCGATCTACAGCAAGTTGGTGCGTCAGTGGTCGTCCGACACCAGCTCCGTAAGCGCGACGCCCGGCCCGTCAGACGGGTTGCGGGCCTGGGATCTCTACGGTGGCGTCGGCCTGTTCGCGGCAGCGTTGGCCGATGTGGTCGGCGAGCGCGGCAAGGTGCTCACCGTGGATACCTCGCGTGCGGCATCGAACGTCGCGCGCTCAGCGCTCGGCGACCTGCCCCAGGTTCGGGTGGTGACCGATTCGGTACGCCGGGTACTGGCCGGGCAGTCCAGCGGGGCCGATATCGCCGTACTGGACCCGCCGCGGGCAGGCGCGGGTCGAGAGGTGATCGAATTGCTCGCCGGCGCTGAAGTACCGCGGGTGATTCACATCGGTTGCGAGGCTGCGGCATTCGCGCGCGACATCGGCCTTTATCGTCACAATGGCTACCACGTTCAGACCATTCGGGTGTTCGACGCCTTCCCGCTGACGCATCATGTTGAAAGCATCGCCCTGCTGACGAGAGGGAACCATGGGCCACCCTGATCCGGCTCCTCGTGGCGGCCGGCCGTTGGGCCTGCTGTTCGCCCGCGGCTCGTGGCCGGAGACCCACCGGATCATCGGGATCCTGCATAGGGAGACCGTCGGTGGCGCGATCCTGCTCGCTGCCGCGGCCGTCGCGCTGATCTGGGCGAATTCGCCGTGGGCGGCCTCGTATTACGCACTCACTAATTTCCGGGTCGGCTCAGACAACTTGGGTCTGCACCTGAACCTGAGCCTTGGCGGATGGGCCGCCGACGGGTTGCTCGCCATTTTCTTCTTCGTTGTCGGCCTCGAATTGAAACGCGAATTCGTCGCCGGTGATCTGCGCGAACCGGCTAGGGCTGCGCTGCCGATCGCTGCCGCGGTCGGCGGCATGGTGGTGCCCGCGCTGATCTTCCTGTCGCTGACCATCGGGGGTGCCGACGGGGCGGAGCGCGGTTGGGCGATCCCGACCGCCACCGACATCGCATTCGCGGTGGCGGTGCTCGCGGTGATCTCCACGCACCTGCCGGCGGCGTTGCGGACCTTCCTGCTCACCCTGGCGGTCGTCGACGACCTGCTCGCGATCACCGTCATCGCGGTGTTCTACACCACCAAGATCAACCTCGGCGCACTGCTGATCGCGCTCGTCCCGTTGGCGTTGTTCGCGATTCTCGTGCAGAGGCGGATCACCTCCTGGTGGTTGCTGATTCCACTGGCGGCGCTCACCTGGGCTTTCGTCCATGAGTCCGGTGTGCACGCCACCGTCGCGGGGGTGCTGCTGGGCTTCACCGTCCCGGTGTTGCGCAGCAAAACCACCGGAGATGGCCTGGCCGAACGTTTTGAGCATGCGGTGCGGCCCATCTCGGCCGGCTTCGCGGTCCCGGTTTTCGCCTTCTTCGCGGCTGGAGTGAGCTTCGGCGGCTATGACGGTTTCATGACAGCCCTGCGCGACCCGATCGCACTCGGTGTCATCGCCGGACTCGTCGTCGGCAAGACCCTGGGAGTGTTCGGCACCACCCGACTGATCGCCGCGGTCACCCATGCCAGTCTTGACTCGTCGCTGCGCTGGATCGACGTCTTGGGCGTCTCCATGCTGGCCGGGATCGGGTTCACGGTATCGCTGCTGATCGGGGATTTGGCATATGCCAGCGACCCGTCGCGGCTGGCCGTCATGAAGGTCGCGGTGCTCACCGGATCACTGCTGGCGGCCGTCCTGGCCGGCATCCTGCTGCGGATCCGCAATCGGCACTATCGCGCGGTGTTCGAACTGGAGACCGCCGACCCCGACTGCGACGGCGTGCCGGACGTCTACCTGTCCGGTCAGGATCACCGCGGAAACGGTGCGTAGACTGGCCTGATGCTTGAACAGGTCCGGGGCCCTGCCGATCTGCAGCACCTTTCCCAGGATGACCTGACGAAACTGGCTGTTGAGATCCGCCAGTTCCTGATCCATAAGGTCGCCGCGACCGGGGGTCACCTGGGCCCCAACCTTGGTGTGGTGGAACTCACGTTGGCGCTGCACCGCGTCTTCGACTCACCGCATGACCCGATCATCTTCGATACCGGCCACCAGGCTTACGTGCACAAAATGCTGACCGGTCGAGCCGCCGACTTCGACACCCTGCGGTCCAAGGGCGGACTGTCGGGCTACCCATCGCGGGCGGAGAGTGATCACGACTGGGTCGAGTCCAGCCATGCCTCGGCGGCCCTGTCCTACGCCGACGGGATGGCCAAGGCCTTCGAGTTGACCGGCCAGCGCAACCGGCACGTGGTTGCCGTCGTCGGTGACGGCGCGCTCACCGGCGGTATGTGCTGGGAGGCGCTCAACAACATCGCGGCGTCCAAACGCCCGGTCGTCATCGTGGTCAACGACAACGGCCGCAGTTACGCGCCGACCATTGGCGGGTTCGCCGACCATCTCGCCGGTCTGCGGCTGCAACCGGGTTACGAACGTCTGTTGGAACGTGGCCGGGTCGCGCTTCGCGGTATGCCGGTAATCGGCGAGGCCTGCTACCACGCGGTGCACAGCGTCAAGGCCGGTCTCAAAGACGCGATCTCCCCGCAGGTGATGTTCACCGATCTGGGCATCAAGTACGTCGGCCCGATCGACGGCCACGACGAGCATGCGGTGGAGAACGCTCTGCGCCATGCTCGCGGTTTCAACGCCCCGGTGATCGTTCACGTGGTGACCCGCAAGGGCATGGGCTATCCACCTGCCGAGGACGATGAGGCCGAACTGATGCACGCCTGTGGCGTGATCGACCCGCATACCGGACTGGCCACCAAGGTCTCCGAACCTGGTTGGACGTCGGTGTTCTCCGATGCCTTGATCGCCTACGCAACCAGGCGCCGCGACATTGTCGCTATCACCGCGGCGATGCCGGGACCGACCGGACTGGCGGCTTTTGGTGAGAGATTCAAAGACCGCCTCTTCGACGTCGGTATCGCCGAGCAGCATGCGATGACCTCAGCGGCTGGCTTGGCCATGGCCGGCATGCATCCGGTGGTGGCGATCTACTCCACATTCCTCAACCGGGCCTTCGACCAGGTGATGATGGATGTGGCGTTACATAAGTTGCCGGTCACCATTGTGTTGGACCGTGCCGGCGTCACCGGAAACGATGGCGCCAGCCACAACGGTATGTGGGATTTGTCGATGCTCAATATTGTGCCGGGCATCCGTGTAGCCGCTCCGCGTGACGGTGCCCGCCTGCGCGAAGAACTCGGCGAGGCGCTAGGTGTCAACGACGGCCCGACGGCTATCCGCTTCCCTAAAGGTGAAGTGGGACAGGACATCCCAGCTTTGGAGCGGGTCGATGGTATCGACGTCTTGGCCCGTCCCGCTGATGAACTCAGCGCTGACGTTTTGATGGTCGCGGTGGGATCTTTCGCCTCCATGGCGCTTAAGGCCTCCGAACGGCTTCGCAAGCAGGGCATCGGCGTGACCGTGATCGACCCGCGGTGGGTGCTGCCGGTGCCGGATGCGTTGGGCCCGCTTGCACTGGCGCACAAACTGGTGGTGACCCTGGAGGACAACGGCGTACGCGGGGGAGTCGGTTCGGCGGTGTCGGCTGCGCTGCGTGCCATTGACATCGATGTCCCGTGCCGCGATATCGGCGTGCCGCAACGATTCCTGGATCATGCCGCCCGAGCAGAGGTGCTCGCCGAGTCGGGGCTGACCGAGCAGCACGTGGCGCGTCAGGTCACCGGCTGGGTGGCCGCACTGGCTGCACGCGCCGAATCAGTCTCCGAGCAGATCGACTGACCGGACGTCGCTTCGGCGTAATGCCTCCGACAACACCGGTACCACCAGATCGCGCTGCCACCCGCGGGCACCTGCTTCGCGCAGGAAATCCGACACCGCGCCGGTGACGTCGCCGACGTCGGTCCAGTCCCAGCACAATCTGCGGACCAGGTCCGGTGACACCAGATTCTCCGTCGGTACCCCGACCCGCTGCGACAGTTCGCTGAGCGCCGATCGGGCTGCCTCCAGGTAGCCCGCTGCTTCCGGTTTGCGCTTGGCCCACCGAACCGGCGGCGGCGGCCCAGTGAAAGGTTCGGCTGTCTGGGGTGGGTCGTCGGTTCTGCGTGCTGTCTCCAGAGCCTCCAGCCACAGCGCTGCGGTGCGGCGCTGCTTCGGGCCGCTGAAGACGGGCAGGGCGAGGAGTTCGTCCACCGTTTTGGCGTCGGCCAGTGCGGCGGCGATGATCGCCGAGTCGGGCAGGATCCGGCCCGGTGCGATGTCTCGGTTGCGTGCGATCCGGTCCCGCGCCGTCCACATCTCGCGCACTGCGGCCAGGCCGCCGGTGGTCCGAATCTTGTTGAGCCCCGACGTCCGGCGCCAGCGATCACGACGGGTCGGGGTGGCGTCGGCACGGCGCAGATACTCGAATTCCTCTGTTGCCCAGGCGGTTTTATCCTGATCGGCCAACACGGTGGCGATCTCGGCGCGCAACTCGATCAGGACCTCGACGTCCAATGCGGCGTAATTCAGCCACGCGTCGGGCAGTGGGCGCTTGGACCAATCGGCAGCGCCGTGTCCTTTGGCCAGGCCCAGGCCGAGCAGGCGTTGCACCATGGCGGCGAGGTTGACCCGGTCGAAGCCTGCCAACCGGCCGGCCAGTTCAGTGTCGTAGAGAGCGGGTGGTCGCAGGCCGACCTCGGCCAGACACGGCAGGTCCTGATCGGCGGCGTGCAGAATCCACTCGTCGTCGGCCAGCACATCGGCCAGGGGTTTAAGGACGTCGATCGAACTGCCGCCGTGGTTGACCGGATCGATCAGAACCGTTCCGGCACCGTGGCGACGAATCTGGATCAGGTAGGCGCGATTGGAATACCGGAATCCCGAAGCCCGCTCGGCATCTACGGCGAACGGGCCACGTCCGGTCGCCAATTTCGCTGCGGCGCGAGCGATGTCGGCAGCACTGACCGATACCGCAGGTACGCCTTCGGACGGACGCGCAAGCGGAATAGGCTCGGGACCGGTGGGCAATTCCCCCGGGGTGTCGGGATCGTCGGGCTCGGACATGTCAGGTGCGCGACATCTCAGGCGCGTGAACGCGAACTTAGATCGGTCACCCCTGTCGGCGGTAGCCCCGCCGCGTGTTCGAGCACTTCGCAGAACGCCTCGACATGGATTCCCAGTGCCGGCGTGGTGGCAGTCCACGACGCCCGGATTTCCAGTTGGTGGGCGCGCGGCGGACCTGAGATGTCGCCGTAGCGCACCGACGTGGTGGCGGTGACGGTTCCACCGAGTGCGGTGACGTGTTCGGATCGCGACTCCAGTGCCTCCACCAACCAACTCCAGGCCACCTCGGGAAGCAGTGGGTCGACGGCCTCAGCCGGGTCGAGGTCGGCCTGGATGAAGGCAACCAGTCGCATGGTGCCGTCCCAGGCTTCGGCGCCGTCGGGGTCGTGCAGCAGGATCAGACGGCCGAAAGCGTCACCTTCGGAAACCTCGGGAACGATCTCGCCCTCCGGTCGGCGGACCTCCGCGCCCAGCGCATAGCTGTACGGCGCGAGGCGCTGAGGTGGGCGGATCGGGCCCAACTCGATCTCCGACCGGACCTCGGCGGCATTCATCGCCGCTACCGCCTCGCGGAACTGGGTGGGCTCCGCACTGGTCACGGCTCGACGCTAGCCCCATCGCGGTGGCGTTGCAGGCAGGCGCGCCGTGCCGGTGACCCGGCTGCCGGGGCCGTGGCAGCATTGTCCCGGTGAGCAACCGCCGCCAACTTCCGCAGGCGCCCTACCTGGCCGCCGCCACCGGCCGCACACCTACCCGCACCCCGGTGTGGTTCATGCGTCAGGCCGGCCGATCGTTGCCGGAATACCGTGCGCTGCGCGCCAAGAACACCATGATGGAAGCGTGCTTCGATGCGGAATTGATCTGCGAGATCACTCTGCAGCCGGTCCGCCGCCACGGCGTCGACGCGGCGATTCTTTTCTCCGACATCGTCGTCCCATTGCGCGGCGCGGGTGTGGATCTGGACATCGTGCCCGACGTGGGGCCGGTGATCGCGAATCCGATTCGCACCGGAAGCGATGTCGGCGCACTCAAAGCCCTTGATCCGCATCGGGTCAGCGCGGTTGCAGATGCTGTCGGGTTGCTTGTCGCAGCGCTCGGCGAGGTGCCCCTGATCGGATTCGCCGGCGCGCCCTTCACCCTGGCCTCGTATCTGGTGGAGGGTGGTCCGAGCAAGTTGCATGAGCGCACCAAGACGATGATGCTCGCGGAGCCGTCCACCTGGCACGCACTCATGGAGTCACTGACTGATCTCACCATTGAATTTCTCCGTGTCCAGTTGGACGCCGGGGTCGACGCCATCCAATTGTTCGACTCGTGGGCCGGTACGCTGTCGCTGGCCGACTACCGCAGCTATGTATTGCCCTACAGCACAAGGGTATTTGCCGCACTTGCCGGTTTCGGCGTGCCGATGACGCATTTCGGTGTGGGCACCGCTGAACTACTGGGTGCGATGTCTGAGGCCGGTGCGACGGTGGTCGGAGTCGACTGGCGCACCTCGCTGGCCGATGCGGCTGGCCGAGTCGGTAGCGGAAAAGCGTTGCAGGGCAACCTCGATCCGGTTGTTCTACTGGCGGGTTGGCAGGCCGTCGAGAAAGCAGCCCGGGTTGTGGTCGATGACGGTCGCCGCGCCATGGCTGCCGGTGCCGCCGGGCACATCTTCAATCTCGGCCACGGTGTACTCCCGCCGACCGATCCCGAACTGCTGACTGATCTGGTGGCACTGGTGCATTCGCTGTGACTTCGGGTGGGCGGGGGTCGAAGCTGCGCTATTGCGTTGTGGGCGGCGGGATCTCGGGCCTGGTGGCCGCCTACCGGATTCGTGCGGTTGTCGGCGATAGTGCCGATATCACCGTATTCGATCCGGGAGATCGACTCGGTGGCGTCCTGCGCACCGAGCAACTCGCCGGCGTGGTGGTGGACGTCGGAGCCGAGGCGTTCATCGCACGCCGGCCCGAGGTTCCCGCGTTACTGGCCGAACTCGGACTCGCCGGTCGCCAGATCGGCACCACCGGAGTCACGACGACCATCTACAGCCAGGGCCGGTTGCACGGCCTGCCGGTCGGCACCGTCAACGGCATCCCGACCTCGGCGTCGGCGATGGCCGGTCTGGTGGATGAGGCCACCTGCGACCGGATCGCCACCGAAGCCGACCGCCCGTGGCGCTGGCGGGTCGGCTCGGACCCGGCACTGGGTGAACTTGTGGCCGACCGCTGTGGCGAGCAGGTGCTGGCCCGGTCGGTCGATCCGCTGGTGACGGGCGTCTACGGGGGATCGGCACGGGGGATCGGCATCCGGTCCGCGGTCCCCGCAGTTGCCACCGCACTCGACGCCGGAGCGACCAGCCTGACCGAGGCCGCCAAAGGAGTCGTTGCGGGTGCCGCCAGTGGACCCGTCTTCGGCGCGATCGACGGCGGCTACCGGGTGCTGCTCGACGAACTGGTAACGCGCAGCGGCTTGACGTGGGTCCAGGCCGCGGTTCGCCGGATCGCCGCAGCCGACTCGGGCTGGACTCTCGAAGATGACGCCGGGCTCACCTGGAACGCCGACGCGGTGGTGCTCGCCGTACCGGCACCGCAGGCGGCCACCCTGCTGGCCGATGTAGCGCCGCGTGCTGCGGCGGCGGCCGCACGGATACCGGTTGCCTCGGCTGCGGTGCTGGCAATGGCCGTCGCCCCGGATCTGGAGTTCCCGGCTCAGTCCGGGGTGCTGGTCGCAACCGGGGAACGCCTGCACGCCAAGGCGATTACGCTCTCGACCCGCAAGTGGGGTATTCGCGGCGACGCCGAACTGCTGCGACTGTCGTTCGGCCGGTTTGGCGACGATATTGCCCGCACCACCTCCGATCACGACCTCGCGGCGTGGGCGGTTGACGACCTGGCCGCGGCGTTCGGTGTCGACGTCGACCCGATCGAAGTCCTGGTGCACCGCTGGATAGATGCTCTGCCCCAGTATGTCCCGGGGCACGGTGAACTGGCCGCCGAAATCCTGGACGGGTTGCCGGCGACACTGGCGATCGCGGGCAACTATCTTGGCGGTGTGGGTGTGCCCGCCTGTATCGGCGCGGCCGGCCGGGCTGTCGCGGCGGTGGTGTCGGCGACCGCCGCGAACTAGGCCTCCTCACCCGTGGCACCATGGTCGCCATGGCGAAACTGGACTACGACAAGCTCAATGCCGCCGTCCGCTATGTGATGTTCTCGGCGTTCGCGGTGCGGCCCGGTGTGCTGGGCTACGACGAGGGTGCCCGGGCAGCGGTGATCGATGAGACCGCCACCTTCCTCAAGCAGCAGGAGGACGGTGGTGTGGTGGTCCGCGGTCTGTACGACGTGGCCGGCATGCGGGCCGACGCCGACTTCATGATCTGGACCCACGCCGAGCGCCTTGAAGACCTGCAGGCGACCTACAGCGACTTCCGGCGCGCCACGACGCTGGGCCGCGCCGTCACGCCGGTGTGGAGCAGCGTCGCCCTGCACCGTCCGGCCGAGTTCAACAAGAGCCACGTACCGGCGTTCCTGGCCGGCGAAGAGCCGGGCAATTACGTTTGTGTCTACCCGTTCGTGCGCTCACTGGAGTGGTATCTCCTGCCTGACGCGGATCGCCGCAAAATGCTGGCCGACCACGGTATGGCCGCGCGCAGCTACAAAGATGTCCGGGCCAACACGGTGCCGGCCTTCGCCCTCGGTGACTACGAGTGGATCCTGGCGTTCGAGGCCGCGGAGTTGCACCGCATCGTGGATCTGATGCGCGATTTGCGGGCCACCGAGGCCCGCCTGCACGTCCGCGAGGAGATTCCGTTTTTCACCGGTCCGCGAGTCGGGGTCGAGGAGCTTATCGCCCGACTGCCCTGATAGCGGAAACTGCATTAGGCTGACATTTCTCCCGGCTTGGCGGTTTGGGGAAGGGGTGAGGCGGTTGCCCAGGATCACTCATCTCGCCGTTATCGCTGCCCTGATCTTCACCGCTGCCGCGTGGATATTGTTCAGCGGTCAGATATCGCCTCCGACTGTGCGAGCCATCGATGATCTGGCCCTGCCTGTGCTTTCGTTCATTGCCGCAGCCTTCTTCGCCATCACTGCGCGATCGGAGCAGGGGCGGGCCCGTGCCGCTTGGGTGCTGATGGCTGTCGCCCTGGCAGCGTTCGGGGTCGGAGAGGCCATCTGGTGCTACGACGATCTGTTCATCAGGGAGGTGCCTTTTCCGTCCTCGGCAGACGCCTTCTTCCTGTTATTTCCCGCTGGTGTTGGCGCGGCTCTGCTTTTTCTCCGCAACCGGACCAACCGTGAGTCCCAGGGTCGGATCTTTTTCGACGGTCTGATCGTCGCGGGTTCGCTGTTCATCGTGTCCTGGACGTTGGTCTTGAAACACATCTATGAGGCGGGTGCAGCTACCCGACTTGAGTTCGTCCTGCTGATGGCCTACCCGGTCGCCGACATCGTGATTCTCACGATCGCGGCGTCTGTTCTGGCCACGGCGCTCGCCGGTCAGCGCGTGACGATATCCCTACTGGTCCTTGGTTTGTTGGCGATGGTTTTGGCGGACAGCGGATACGCGTATCTATCCAGCCAAGCGGAGTATGTAGCGGGGAGTCGTCTCGATATTGTGTGGATCGCAGGGTTGCTATTGCTGACCCTCGCGGCGGTGTCGGGCCGGCAGACGGGCCTCAGCGATCGAGCTGCTGACGAGATGCCCGGCTGGGCATCAGTCTGGTTGCCATACGCCCCTCTGATGCTGGCGGGATTCGTCGCAGTCGCTCGTCCGCCGGCACCTGTTACGTCCGGCCCACTGCTGCCCGTCGGTGCGCTGCTGGCCGTCACGGTGCTGGCTCGCCAACTGCTGGCGGTCGGGGAGACCCGACGGCTCATGGCGCGAGTGGCCGACCGTGCGCGGCATGACCCGCTCACCGGACTGGCCAACAGGGTTCTCTTTCAGGATCGGTTGGCGCAGGCGGGGGAGTGCAGCAACGTCGCCGAGTCGATGAGTGTTCTCGCCCTCGATCTGAACCATTTCAAAATGGTCAACGACACACTCGGGCACGGCATCGGCGACGAATTGTTGTGCGCCGTCGCGGACCGGATTCGAGCCTGCGTCCGCGATGACGACGTCGTCGCTCGGCTGGGAGGGGACGAATTCGCGGTCCTTGTCGTAGGTTCGCCCGTTCGCGCCCGCCGCCTCGCCGACCGGGTCGTGGAGTCGTTCGACACACCATTCCTGATTGGCGGCCACGAACTTCTCATCCGTCCCAGTGTCGGGCTGGCCACAAACGAGTGCGCCGCCGAGTCGAACTCGAGTGACCAGTTGCTCAATCAAGCTGATATCGCGATGTACTCGGGCAAACGGTCCGGGGCGGCGGGGGTGCACGTATTCAGCGCAGAGAGTCAGTTGATCGATACCGTCGACCAGGCACTGGATGAACGCGACAGTCGGCTGAGAGCAGTTGACGGCGCGATGGCCGTTCGACTACTCGCCGAACTCCGTGATGCTCTCGACCAGAACGATCTTGTTCTGCTGTACCAACCCAAGTTCGACCTTCTCACCGCCCGGCTCGTGGGTGTCGAGGCGCTGCTGCGGTGGCAGCATCCCGCGCGCGGACTGCTCGGTCCTGACGAATTCCTGCCACTGGTGCGGCGGGACGATCTGATGAGTGCGATCACTGATTTCGTGATCCACCAGGCACTAGATGATGCGTCCCGGTGGCGGTCGGTATCTGATTCAGTACCTGTCGCAATCAACCTTCCCGCTCCCGCCCTGGTCGATCTCGAATTGCCTGCCAGACTGTTGCGCGCGTTGGCTGAGCACCGAATCGCGGCAGCCGCACTGACGATCGAGATCACCGAGGATCTGTACGTCGGCAATCTGGATCATGCCAGGGCAGTGCTCAACCTGTTGCGGCAGAACGGAATTCGGGTTGCGATCGACGATTTCGGCAGTGGCTATTCGGCGCTGTCCTACCTGCGGGAATTGACCATCGACGAAGTCAAACTCGACCGTGATTTCATCGCCCTGATCCTGGTCGACTCACGCGCGGCCGCGGTGGTTCGCGCGGTCGTGAATCTGGCGCACGAACTGGGTCTGACAACAGTCGCTGAAGGAGTGGAGAACGCTGAAACGGCCGCGCGGCTTCGGGAATACGGTTGCGACGTGGGGCAGGGCTACTTCTTCAGCCCACCGCTGAGCGCCGAGGGGGTCGTCGACGACTTGCTGCGGCAGAACTATTCGGCTGGTAGCAGCTTCAGCGAGATCGAGTTGATGCAGTAACGCTGGTCCGTCGGTGTGGGGTAGCCCTCGCCGGTGAACACGTGACCGAGATGGCTGTGGCAGTTCGCACACAGGACTTCGACGCGGCGCATGCCCAGGGTGTCGTCGGGCCGCAGGATCACCGCTTCAGTGTGTGACGGGTCGAAGAACGACGGCCACCCGCAGTGCGACTCGAATTTCTCGGTACTGCGGAACAGTTCAGCACCGCAGGCCCGGCACTGATACACACCCTCGGTCGTGGTGTCGGTGTACTCACCGACGAAGGGGCGTTCGGTGCCGGCCTGCCGAAGCACCTGAAACTCGTCGGCGTTAAGCCGTGTGCGCCATTCGTCGTCGGTCAGTTCGAGCTTGGGCGGGGGAATCGAACTCATGCACTCACGGTAGCGCGGCCGACGTGCGGCGTCATCCACGCCGGGTCGATACCGTCGTCGAGTCGGCCATCCTCTTTGGCGTCGAGGTACCGGAAGTACAGCACGCAGAACACCACGACCAGCATCAGCGACCACCCATAGGTGATCTTCATGTACTCCAGGTACCGACCCGTCGTCGGCTGGCGCCACATCAGCCACCGATCCAGCGTCAGGAAGCCGTAGGTGGCCAGCCAGGCCGGCCAGTTGCGCAGCACCGAGTTGGGGAGCACGACCGTCATCAGGAACGGGAACAGCATCATCGAGTAGTAGCCCTGGGCCAGCGACAGCGCCAGCCAGGACGCGATCAACAGCACACCCGACGAGGTCAGCATCCACAACAACGGATCGCGGGTGCGGTAGTAGCGGTTGAGCAGCCACAGACTGAGCGCCGCCAGTACGACGAAGCCCACCCGCAGGGCCGTGATGAGCCACATCGGCAGCCCGTAGTACACGCCGTTGCCCAGCACGGAGCTGTTGAAGTAGTCGCGCGTGGACAGGATGTACGGCAGCGTCCGATGCAGGAAGTTTCCGCGGTCCACCACCAGGGGCCAGGCCACCACATTGAATACCACCGGGACCGCCACCGCGATGAGCAGGGCGCGCCATTGCCGGTTGAGCAGCGGCAGCAGAAGTAGCACCGCGAGAACAGGTTTGACCACCAGTGAGAGTCCGATTGCGATGCCGGCCAACCATTGTCGGTTCACCCGACCATCGAGCAGCCACCGCATGAACAGCACCTCGGCCAACAGGATGCAGCCGTTGATATTGGTAAAGACCAGGGTGTTGGTCACCGACTCGGTGACGAAAATCGCCGCCAGTAGAGCCGGCAGCGCCACGGAGGTCAGCGGGAATTTGAACAGGCGGACCAGCAGGCAGGCCGCGGCGATGATGGCCAGCGTGTTGAGCAGGATGAACCAGTTACGTGCGGCGAATATGCTGTCGAAGTAACCGAACGGGGCCATCAGCAGTGTGCCGCCCGGCGGGTAGAGATAGTGCGGATCGACTTGCTCGAATGCCTCGCTGTACACCGGCTCGCTGGCCCGGAAGTGCCGCAGCGCCCAGTAGACCGGGGCCCAGTCGTCGGTGATGTAACCGTTGGACGTCAGCACCCAACTGCGGTGGATGATCGACATGATTGCGATCGGCCACAGTGCGGTACGCACGACGGCCGCAGTGGCCGGCGGGCTGGTGCGCGGACCGAACGCGGTGCGCAGAAACGATGCAACCCGGGCCACGTTCCGCACCGTACACCGGAGCGCGGGGCCTGCGGCTTAGGCGGGGCAGAAGGTGTCGGTCGGTGGGAGCTTTCCGGACTCGAGATAGGCCAGAACCGGCGGCAGCGCGCAGGCCGAGTAGATGCTGGCGCCGTGACCGATTCCCTGCCACATGACCCGCTTACTGGTCGCGCCGGCGTTAATCACGGTGGCCGAGGTTGCTGGTACGCCCTGAGCGCCCACGATCGGGTCGTTCTGCACACCGAGGAGTACGACGTTGATCTTGAGATTCTTGGGGTCCTGCGGCGCTGAGCCACTGGGCCAGTTGAGGCATTTCACCAGGTTCAGCGCGGCCACGGCGCCGAATTGGGGATAGGTCTTTCCCCAGGCGACGACGAGTTCGCGGACCCGGTCCGGCGTGGGGCGGTTCAGCGAGTCGCTGCAGGTGTTGACGAACTGTCCGTCGGTGCCGCGGAGGGCGTCGGCCTGGTTGATCAGGTTGGTGAGTTGGTTGGTGTCCCCAGCCCGGGCGGACGATAGCGCGTCGGCGAGTTTGACCGTGCTGCCGATTCGGTCACCGTTGGGGTAGCCCAGCGCGGTGATGATCGCGGTGGCCATCAGGGACAGCGGCACACGGCCCGGGGCGCGTCCGGCGCGGGCCGCGGCCAACAGTGCGTCGACTGCGCCCTTCGGGTCGGGACCGAGTGAGCAGTTGACCGCGACGCACTGGGCGGCGAAGGCATCCAGTGCACCCTGCTGTGCCTTGACCTGATCCTCGGCCGCGGATTCGGCGCCCACCCCGGATGGAATCGGGGAGTCGAGGACCAACCGGGCGACCTTCTCGGGATGCGAACCGGCGTAGGCCAGCGCCACCTGCGCGCCGTTGCCGATGCCGAGCAGTGCCAGTGCGGGCACATCCCAGGTGCTGCGCAACCGTTCCAGATCCTCGGCGGCGCGAGCATTGTCATATGCCGATTCGCCGGGGGCGATCGTGTCGGTGCACCCGGTTGTCGCCGTCATCGTGACTGCGCCGAGGCTGGCGACCGGGTCGTCGCCTGCGGTGAACTGGGTCTGCTCGCGCATCTCCTGGCGGTCATACTGGTCGCGGCAGTCGATCGGACTCGACCTGCCCATCCCGCGCCGGTCCACCGCCACGACGGGATGGGACTTGAGGACGTCGGCGCCCGACCGCGACAACCACACCGGAAGTTGCACCGATGACGGCAGATCCGACCCGGTGGTGAACACCAGTGGTCCGGCCTCCGGCGGAGTCTGCACCGACCGGGCCCGTACTACGCCGATGCTCAGGGTGCCCGTCGCACCACCGACCGGATCGAGGTCGGCGTCGTAGTCGGCGCACTCCATCATCACGCCGGGGATTGCGGTGGTGCCCGCATCCCCGAATTCCTTGGCGGTGCAGTCTTTCCACGCCAGATCGTTCTTCGGAGGGCTGATCTGCGGCGCGCCACCGGCCGCTGTCGTGGTGGTGGGCGCGTCGCCGGGATTGCGCGCCGCATCGCTGGCGAACTGGGGATTGGCCGCCAGCCAGGGTGCGCACCCGGTGAGAAGGCTGGTCGAAACCACGGTCACGGTGAACGCGGTTACGATCCGACGCTGCCGACGCATGCCCACCACAGTAGCGACTCGGCGCGTCTCTCCGTCTGGGACGATGGCGGGGGATGACGTCGGGGGACGATCAAGTAATAGGGAGTGCGTCGTGCAGGTGGTGCTGGCCCACGAGGTTGAGCCGATGGTTGCCGGGCTTCTGGGCGGGATTTCGCCACCCGGTGGTCCGACCGGCGAGCAACTGGTCGTGCTGGAGTCCATCACGCGGGATCTGTGGGGGCGTGCGGACATCGACTTGCAAAACCTGACGCCGCTGTCACCGGAGGAGGTGGCCGCAGCACTGGAAAGGCCGCAGGCGCGCCAGCGTTTCGCAGAGATCATGATGACGCTCGAACTCTGCCGCCATCCGATGTCCATGGCACAGGTGGCACGTGCCGAGAAGTACGTCGCGGCAATGGGAATCGACGACGTCGAGATCGAGGTGAGCCGCACTGCTATCACCAAGGGTGCCGAGGCCGCCGCAACGGATCTGGAACGTTGCTACAGCGCGATACTGCCCGAGATCTCGGAGTTGTCTCTGCGAGACCGCTACCTCCGCCTCGAAAAGCCCGACCCTGCGCTCGCCGAGCGACTCAGGAAATTGCGGGATCTACCCGACGACACGCTGGGATATCAGTACCTGGAGTTCTACCGCCGTAACAACATTGAACTTCCTGGAGACGACATCCACGTGCCGGCTCACTACGTCAATCACGATATGAACCACGTAATCACCGGGTACGAGCCGACAGCCCCCGGGGAAATCGCGCGGTCGGGATTTCTGTTAGCCACCAATGACTCGCACCACAACTGGCTTGAGTTTCTTCTGACCATGTCGATTCACGAATCAGGCGTGCTCAACCACGGGAATATCCGGGCGAAGGTGGCCACGCTCGATCGCACGGGCGTTCCCGAGTTCCTCGGCGAGGGGCTTGAGAGGGGAACGCACTGCACCGTGGATCTCAGTCAGGTCGATCATCTTGCGATCGCGCATCTGCCGCTGGAAGAGGTGCGAAAAAACTTCGCGATCGTCCCACTGCAGTCTGCACCCGAATAACCACGGTGTCGCAGGCGCAAACCCCGTCAGCGATCCCGGGTGTACCGCAGGTAGAGGTAGCCCTCGACGTCAGTGAGGATGTGCACGGGACGCATTCGGGTCGGCGCATCGCCAGTTCCCCCGGTGATACGAACCGCATTGCCGCCCACCAGCATCGGCGCGCAGGTCAGGCACAGGTCGTCGAGCATGTCCTGGTCAATGAAGGCGCCCAGCAGGGCCGGCCCACCTTCGGTGAGTACGCGCAGCAACCCGCGGTCGGCAAGCCGCGACATGGCGGTGGCCAGGTCGACGCGGCCCGGGTCGGCCCCGGAGCAGTCGATCACCTCGGCAACGGTGCCCAACTGGCGGCGCGCACCGGGGGCGGCGTCGGCGCACGTCAGAATCAGCGTCGGAACCTCGGTATCCACCAGGACGGGTAGGTCGTGTGCCAGCGAACCGGTCCGGGTGACCACGGCGATCGGCGGCACCTCGCTCTGGCCGCACTGCTGGCGGCGCTGACGTTGGACGGCCGTCATCTTTGCGCCCGCATAGTTCTCGGCTCGTGCGGTACCGGCTCCCACAACGATCACGTCGGCGAGTTCGCGCAGAATCGCGAATAGGCGCCGGTCGCCGGGTCCGCCGAGGCCACCGGAGGTGCCGCTGACGGTGGCGCCGCCGTCGAGACTGGCGATGAAGTTGGCCAGCACCACACACCGGCCCGGACCGTCCGGATACGCATAGAGCTGTTTGAGTCGGGCATCGTCAACCCCGGCGTCGCCGGTCGGACCGAGCAGGCTGAACCATGCTTCGTCGGAGCTATCCAGTTCTGCTGCCGCCATCACGCAATTGCAACACGCATCGCGACCGCTGGCTACAGTGCCAGCCATGACCGCCCGACTGGTGGACCGTCAACCAACGGTGTCCCCGGAGCGTTTGATCGCCCAACTCGTGCCGCCGCCCACCTTCGCCGGCGTCGACTTCGACAGTTACCGTCCCGACCCGGCTGAGCCCACCCAGTCCGCTGCGCTGGAGTCCTGCCGTAGCTTCTGCGACGAGGCCGTGCACCGCCGCGCCGGCCGGCGCAAACTCTTCGGCAAACGTGAAACGCTGCCGGGCGTTGGTCTCTACCTCGACGGCGGGTTCGGGGTGGGCAAGACCCACCTGCTGGCGTCGATCTACTGGCGGCTTCCCGAATCCGATCTCAAGGCGTTCGCCACCTTTGGGGAGCTGACGCAGTTGGCCGGGGTGTTCGGGTTCGTCGAGTGCATCGACCTGCTCGGCGACTACACCGTGGTCTGCATTGACGAATTCGAACTCGATGATCCGGGCAACACCACGCTGATCTCGCGACTGCTATCTCAACTGGTGGAGCGCGGCGTCTCGATTGCCGCGACGTCGAACACTCTGCCCGAGCAATTGGGCGAGGGCCGGTTCGCCGCGCAGGACTTCCTTCGTGAAATCAATACGCTTGCAAGTATTTTCACCACCGTGAGGATCGAGGGGCCGGACTATCGGCAACGCGGCCTGCCGCCAGCGCCTGAACCGCTGTCCGATGATGAGGTCACCGTGCGGGCAGCGCGGATCGCCGATTCGACACTCGACGACTTCGACGCGCTGTGCGCCCATCTGGCCACCATGCATCCGTCGCGTTACCTCACCCTGATCGAAGGGGTGACGGCTGTGCACCTCACCGGCGTCCACCGCATCGATGACCAGAGCGTGGCGCTGCGACTTGTATCGCTGACCGATCGGCTTTATGACGCTGGGGTCCCGGTGGTGACCTCAGGGGCGAAACTGGACACCATCTTCTCCGCGGAGATGCTGGCCGGCGGTTATCGCAAGAAGTATCTGCGTGCCACCTCGAGGCTGTTGGCCCTGACCAACATGAACAACCCCTGACCACCCTTAACAACTAGGCGGGGCGCACCATGACGAAGTCGTTCTCCAGGATCGCACCCACCGGGAACATGCGAGTTCCGACAACCTTGAAGCGATACTTTCGGTAGAACGCTTGGGCGCGGTGATTGTTCTGATTCACTCCGAGCCACACGGTGGGTGCGCCGGCCTCGGCCGCCCAGGAAATGCCGGCCTCCATCAGCGCCGCCGCCGCACCGCCACCATGGTGGTCGGCCAGCACGTACATTTTGGAGAGCTCCATCGCCAGCCCGGGTTCGATCATGCTCGCAATGTCGGGATCGGCACCGCGAACCATCATCGCGTAGCCGATGACACGACCAGACTCGGTGGCGGCGAGCACCAGACGGTTCGGATCGACGAGGTACTCCCGGAAGCGTTGCGGTGACAGTGTCGCTGTGACGAAGGCGGCGATATCGTCGGCGGCCACCGACGGTGGGCAGGCCAACGGGAACGTTCGTGCGGCGACGTCGGCCAACCGGTCGGCATCGGTTTCGATGGCTGGCCTCACATCCGATGGCATCTGCCCGCCCGGGTTGGTTCGGTCGGCGCAGAGACCGGTTTGACCATTCCGCCACCCCGACCATGATTGCGTTTCATAGACTCAAAGCATGGCAGGCCTGCACAAATCCCAAGAACGGCTGGATACCGGCAAGATCGAGCGGCGACCGGCATCGGTTCCCCGAATGTTTCTCGACCGCATCACGGCCACACCGAACGCCGAGGCGTTCCGCTATCCCGACAACGGCGGGTGGACCAGCGTCACCTGGCAGCAGGTCGGCGACCGGGTCGAGTTGATCGCCGCAGGCCTGATTTCGCTGGGGATAGACCCCGAGGAACGGGTGGCGCTGGCGTCCGGCACCCGGTACGAGTGGGTGGTCGTCGACTTCGGCATCCTGGCGGCGGGTGCGGCAACCACCACTGTGTACCCGACCACGCATGCCGAAGATGTGGCATTCATCGTCGCCAACTCCGGCAGCCGGATCGTCGTCGCTGAGGATCAGAAGCAGGTCGATAAGCTCGTCGCCCATCGCACCGAACTGCCCGCGGTGTACAAGGTCGTAGTGATCGATGGTGCCGGTGACGGCGACTGGGTGATTACCCTCGACGAACTCGAGAACCTCGGCCGGCAGTTGCTCGCCGACTCTCCGACTGTGGTCGCCGATCGGATTAATGCCATCCGGCCCGATCAGCTCGCCACTCTGATCTACACGTCCGGCACAACCGGTAAGCCCAAAGGTGTTCGGCTGACCCAGGATTCGTGGACCTACACCGCGGCCGCCATGGATTCCCTCGGCGTGCTGTCGGACAGGGATCTCAACTATCTGTGGTTACCGCTCGCGCATGCATTCGGCAAGGTCATGCTTGCGCTGCCACTGCAGATCGGTTTTCCGACCGTCATCGACGGCCGAGTGGACAAGATCATCGATAACCTCACAGTCATCCGGCCGACGATCATGGGCGCCGTCCCGCGCATCTTCGAGAAGGTGCACGGCCGGATCAACGAGATGATGGCCAAAGAGGGTGGCGTCAAGAAGCGACTCTTCGACTGGGCTACCGGTGTCGGCCTGCAGATGTCGCGGGTCAAGCAGGCCGGCGAGCGGCCCTCGCCACTGCTGGCTGTGCAGCACAAGCTGGCTGACCGGTTGGTGTTGTCCACCATCCGGGATCGTTTCGGCGGGCGGATGCGGTTCTTTATCTCCGGTTCGGCCGCGCTTGACCGCGAGATCGCCCAGTGGTTCGACGCCGTCGGCGTCATCGTGCTGGAGGGCTATGGACTCACGGAGACCTCCGCCGCCTCGACGATCAACCGACCCACCGCCTACCGGTTCGGCACCGTCGGATGGACGCTGCCCGAGACCGATGTCAAGATCGCCGAGGATGGTGAGATCCTGCTGAAGGGCCCCGGCGTGATGGACGGGTATCACGACCTCCCAGAGGCAACCGCTGAGGCGATCAACGCCAACGGCTGGTTCCACACCGGCGACATCGGCGAACTCGATGCCGAGGGCTTCCTGCGCATTACCGACCGCAAGAAGGACATGTTCAAGACCTCACAGGGTAAATACGTTGCGCCGTCGGCCATTTCGGCGAACTTCAAAGCGGTCTGCCCGTATGCCAGCGAGATCATCGTCTACGGCGAGGGAAAGCCGTACTGCGTCGCCCTGGTCAGCCTGGAAGCCGAGGCGATTCAGGAGTGGGCGGCCGGCAACGGACTGGGTGGCAAGACGTTCAGTGAGATCGCCCACGACGAGAAGACCCGGGAGATGGTCGGCGGCTACGTCGAGCAACTCAATAAGCATCTGAACCGGTGGGAGCAGGTGAAGAAGTTCTCGATCATCGACCGGGAGCTGACCGTCGAGGCGGGCGATCTGACCCCGAGTCTCAAACTCAAGCGCAAATCCGTCGTGGACAACTTCCACGGAAGCATCGACGAGCTTTACGTTTAGACCGGTTCCGCACTGGTCACCGCCGTGACGACCCCGTACTGTGTGATACGCACGAGGTTGGCGTGACAGTTGGGGAGAATGTGATGACGCGGTACCGCACCGTAGC
>Ga0209829_10000150_pt1 | contig 61410 bp, 54 predicted proteins | sample C_140205_EF_Meta_FD_187311 | JGI IMG/M metagenome (GOLD analysis project Ga0209829, IMG submission 187311) | Freshwater microbial communities from Lake Croche, Canada to study carbon cycling - C_140205_EF_MetaG (SPAdes) (version 2) | ecosystem: Environmental > Aquatic > Freshwater > Lake...
CTTGAATATGTTTGAGGGTTTAATTAGACATTTGTTTTTGCAAGTCAAGAAAATTGACATTGGCACAGTATCAAGAATGACCTACGCAGATGCGATGAAGTGGTATGGTTCTGATAAGCCAGATATTAGGTTTGACATGAAATTTGTCGAGTTTAAAGGTGAAGGAGTGGATTTGACTTCCGGAAAAGATTTCCAAGTGTTTGATTCAGCCAATACGGTGGTGGGTATTTGTGTGAAAGGTGCCGCGGAATATACACGCAAACAATTGGACGAGTTGACTGATTTTGTACGCCGACCGCAAATAGGGGCCAAGGGGTTAATTTATGCGCGTGTTCAACCTGATGGAATCGTAAAATCATCAGTAGACAAATTTTATAGCGAATCAGATCTTTCCCTGTGGGCAAAAGCATGTCACGCTGAACCGGGTGATTTGATTTTAATTTTATCAGGCGATGGGGATAAAGTTCGTAAACAATTGAACGAATTGCGTTTAGAGATGGGGTCAAGATTAGGCTTGAGGGATCCAGCTAACTATACCGTTCATTGGGTGGTCGATTTCCCATTATTAGAATATGGAGAAGAGGAAGATCGATGGTTTGCGATGCATCATCCATTTACGAGTCCAAAGCCTGAGGATATTCCTTTGATGGAAGCTGGTGATTTCGGTAAAGTGCGAGCAAATGCCTACGATTTAATCATTAATGGAGTTGAAGTTGGCGGTGGGTCGATTCGAATTTTCCAAAAAGATTTGCAGTCTAAGATGTTTGAAGTTTTAGGCTTTTCTACTGAAGAGGCTAAGGCTCAATTCGGATTTTTATTAGACGCTTTTGAATATGGAGCCCCTCCACATGGAGGCTTGGCTTTTGGTTTTGACCGATTATGCTCCTTGTTTGGGGGCACAGATTCGATTCGAGATTATATAGCTTTTCCAAAAAATAATGCGGGCCGGGATGTCATGATTGATTCTCCTTCCCCGTTGGCTCAAGCCCAACTAGATGAATTAAAAATAAAAACAAATTTGTGAAAAAAGGCCTGAATTTTCAGGCCTTTTAAATTTATTCAAATTGGTATTTAAACACTGGGCTTTCCCATTCCCCAGCAGAAATATTCACTACTTCTTTAATTTGACCTTGATGAATATCAAAAACCCAACCATGTAAATGAGGTAATTGACTATTTTTCCAAGCTTTTTGAACAATGGTTGTCTTCGCCAAATTTTGAATTTGTTCCTTCACATTCAATTCAACCATTGCATTAAACCGAGATTGCTCGTCTTTGATTTCCTGCAAAACAACATAATGTTTCTCATAAACCTCTTTGATATTCCTTAGCCATTTATTAATTAAGCCAAAGTCATTATTTGTCATAGCAGCTCTTACGCCTCCACAATTATAATGCCCACAAACGATGATATGCTTAATTTTCAAAACTTCAATGGCATATTGTAAAACAGATAAAAGATTCATGTCGGTGTGAACCACCATATTAGCCACATTGCGATGGACAAAAATTTCTCCCGGATCTGAATTTGTAATTTCCTCGGCTGGTACCCTAGAGTCAGAACAACCAATCCATAGAAATAAAGGATTCTGGTCCTTGGATAAATTATCAAAATAATGTTCGTCCACCTTAAGGCGCTCACTAGCCCATGCCTTGTTACTTATAAGTAATTTTTTATATTCTTTCATTTTTATTTTTGTTTAAAATCTACATCAATGCCACGTTCTTGGGCTGTTGACATAAATTCACTAATTAATAATTTAATATCATGGTCTATGAAATGTACTTTTGACGCGTCAATAAATACTTCTGAACCTTTCGGTATTTTCCGAAATACCTCCTTTAAGGATAATTTATGTAAAAAAGTAACATCTTTTTGGAATTTGATTAATACTTCATTTCCATGATTGAAGACGGAAAATACGGATTCGTAATTGGTCAGGATCACAAAAATTAAACCTACAAATGTACCTATAAAAATTCCCCATAACAAATCAATTCCTACGACTGCGATAATGGTCGTGACAAATGGAATCCACTGTTTCCAACCTTCTGAAAATATTTTTTTGAACTCTTTTGGATGGGCCAATTTATAGCCAGTATACAATAAAATACTAGCCAAACATGACAATGGAATCTTATTTAAATATAAAGGCAAGAAAAGTACTGCGATCACTAAAAATAGCCCGTGAATGAAACTCGACATCCGCGTTTTCCCACCCGCATAGGCGTTGGTCGATGATCGGACAATCACAGATGTGATCGGCAATCCACCCAAAAAACCACTCGCTAAATTTCCAACTCCTTGGGCTACCAATTCACGATCAGCTGATGAAATTCGCTTTAAGGGATCTAGGGAATCAATGGCCTCCAACGAAAGCAATGTTTCTAAACTGGCCACAATAGCCAGTGTGATAGCAATGGAATAGATAGCTGGATTAGTCAAAAAAGTCCAATCCGGTCTTGCTAGCCCTCCGGCTAATTCCCCAATTGAACCGAAAATAGGCAAATTAACCATGTGCTCTTGAGAATTGCCTAAATATAAGTTTGGCGAATACATTTTCAGTAATTCATTCGTTAGAACTCCGATTAATACTACACATAGGGAAGCAGGAATTGTCGCCAAAAAAGTAATTTTTCGAATAATCCAAGGCCAAGAAAACAAAATCATAAGCCCTAAAATTGCAATGATTAAGGCTCCTGGTTTGAGGGTACCAAATGCCAATAGGATTTCAGAAAATGTATTTTGATCATCAGCGCTTTGGGTAAATTCAAATTCCCCGATAAAATCAAAATCATCCCCTATTGCATGAGGAATTTGCTTTAAGATAATAACGATGCCAATGGCAACTAACATGCCCCGAATGACAGACGATGGGAAAAAGCTCCCAACCTTACCTAATTTTAGAAGACCCAATACCACTTGGATAAGTCCCGCTAAGATGACCGCCACCAAAAATCCTTCAAAGGAACCTAGGCTACTTATCGCATTTGCCACAATGATTGTTAGTCCGGCTGCAGGGCCACTGACGGATAATTCAGATCCCGAAATGAGGGTAACTAAAATACCTCCAATGATACCAGCAATTAAACCGGCCATTAAGGGCGCTCCTGAGGCAAGCGCAATTCCAAGACACAAGGGTAATGCCACCAAAAATACAGCAATGCCCGATTTCCAATCACCTGAAATGATGGATTTAATATAATAATGAAGATTCATACAGATTGTTTAAAATTTCTAAAAAAATTGAAATTTAGGTAATCAATATAAAGTCTGGTGGGGTAAATTGGGGTTTTAAATAGGGCTTTAAAAGCCTAGATTTTGGATGTATTGAAATTAAACTTTCCTTGAAAGGCACCCAAATAAATGAAATTTCTTTTTTTGAAAAAAGGCACTTTAATTGAAATTCATCCTCATCATTTACTTCGTCATCTTCTTCCTCCTCCGCATTAGTTGACGTAGTTATTTGAACTAATGGACCATGTGCATGAAAGCTTTCCTCTGCATGCCAGCTAAATTTAGACGTGGTATTTTGTGAAATGGCCGATTGCGTCACTTGGGAACAACACATTATTCCAAGTGACCCAAACAAAACCACAAATAAATAATACACGTTCATTAATCGAATTTTTGATTATTCTGATAGATAATTTTCCCTTGAGAATCGCGCTCGACCATTAATATAGGCTGTGATGTATCAAATTTATCTTTCCCATATCGCCACTCTTTTTTTAATCTTCCTCCTGTGCCAAACTCATGATATTCGCGCCAACGGCCTATTCGGACAGAGTCATCTAATTTACCATCTTCTTTCAAATTACCACTTGGGTAAAAAGACAAAAAAGTACCTCTTATTTTCCCATAAAAATATGGGACTACTTGTTTGATTTTTTTCTTTGCATCATCATGGTAACTAATGCTGGAGCCAGCATAAAAGCCACGTTCATAATACACCTTACTTTCTAACTCATTTTCAGATCCAAAAGTTTCCCAACGCCCATCTTTGGTTCCCATGTAGAAGTAGCCTTGCTCAACAACTACATGATTAACTATTTTTTTAAACGGACCATGGCAGATTTGCGCGGTTTTATTGTCCTTTATGGATGAGTTTACGATTCGGGACTGATTCGGGTCAAACCACCAAATTTCTTGGGCATACGCGCTAATTGATTCATCCTCAACGAATTTGACCACATTGATTTCCTCCACTGTACTTCGATTTCCGCTTCCGTATTGACCCAAACGTCGCTCCGTTTTAATGTTTACATACTCATCTTTAGCAACAAATTTCTTCTTGATTTTCCTGGACGCAATACTCGCTTTTATCCCGATGTCCTTGATCCCAAGCTCTTCAATAAATGCACTGCTTTCCTTTTTCCAATCTGCACTTTCTTGTTTGACTTTATCTAGGCTGTTTTCTAGTCCAGTGGAAAGTCTTCCCCCCAGAATTCCTTTGGATTTAACAGTGGTGTCAATGACCGGTTTTTTATTCGAAAATATAGCGTTATTTTGACCATGGGCGATTGATCCAAGCAGACATAATAAATACAAATATAATTTCCGAATACCCATTTTTGGATTAACGCACAGATCGCTGTAAAATTTATCAAAATTAGAAATTAAAATGATTAGATCCGTGATAATATGTAATTTGCGTAAATATTTAACGTGTTATTGGTTCAAAATTTTATTGCATTGGAAAAAGAGTCTAAAATATATATTGCAGGGCATCGAGGTATGGTGGGATCCGCGATCCTCAGAAAATTAACATCCTTAGGATATACTAATTTATTGACCCGCACATCATCGGAATTGGATTTAAGGAATCAACAACAAGTGGCCGATTTTTTTGAAAATGAAAAACCTCAATATGTGTTTTTAGCTGCAGCAAAAGTAGGAGGTATCGTTGCGAATAACACCTATAGAGCTGATTTTTTATATGAAAACTTAGCGATCCAAAACAATGTTATCCACGCAGCATTTTTAAATAAAGTTAATAAATTAATGTTTTTAGGTTCGTCTTGCATCTACCCTAAATTAGCTCCGCAACCTTTGAAGGAATCCTATTTGTTGAGTGGTTATTTAGAGCCCACAAATGAGCCGTATGCGATTGCTAAAATCGCTGGCATTAAGATGTGTGAGGCCTATAGGGCACAATATGGATGTAATTTTATATCCGTCATGCCAACAAATTTATACGGCACTAACGATAATTACGATTTAGTCAATTCACACGTTTTACCTGCGATGATTCGTAAATTTCACGAGGCAAAGGAAAGTGGCGCTCCCGAAATGACGCTTTGGGGAACAGGATCGCCGATGCGAGAATTTTTGCATGCAGATGATCTTGCGGAGGCCTGTTTGTTTTTAATGGAAAATTATGATGAAGCTGAATTAGTCAATATAGGAACCGGTGAAGATGTGACGATTAAAAATTTGGCAAATCTAGTGAAACAGATTATCGGATATCAGGGTGAAATAGGTTGGGATTCATCAAAACCAGATGGAACACCTAGAAAGTTGATGGATGTTTCTAAACTTCATGGCCTTGGTTGGCACCATAAAATTGCACTAGAAGTTGGGATTAAATTAGCCTATCAGGATTTTCTTACATCGACTGCTGCAGGTAACTAATGTCTAAGATGAAATGGTTTAGTACCTGGTTTGACTCTCCCTATTATCATATTTTATATGATCAAAGAGATGAAAATGAAGCTTCAGCGTTCATAAAAGCCATTCAGAAAAAATTAAAAACTCCCCCTAACACACGTGTTTTAGATGCCGCTTGTGGACAGGGAAGACATGCGAAAACATTGTACGAATTAGGCTTTAAAGTCGAAGGATTTGACTTATCACCTAAAAACATAGAAGCTGCCAATCAATATGCAACAGAAAATTTATCATTTTTTGTACATGATATTCGAGACCCATTGCCTGTTATCGGGGCCTATGACTTGGTATGTAATTTCTTTACCAGTTTTGGATATTTTGATGCGAAATCTGATAATCAAGCAGCATTTAATTCATTAAGTACCGCATTAAAACCGGGAGGTGTTTTTTTAATGGACTTCTTTAACCCAAATTATGTGCTAACAAATTTAGTTCGGCAAGAAACCGTGATAAAACAGGGTATTTCATTTGAGATAAATCGTTGGGACCAAGGTGGATACCTATATAAATCGATTAAGTTTAAGGTTAAAAATGTAGACTTTCATTTTGAAGAAAAGGTGGAATTGATTTCTAAATCAGACTTTTTGGAGTATTCATTGAAATCGGGACTAAGCTTGACAGCTATGTTAGGCGATTATCAATTAAATGAGTTTGATGAAACAAATTCACCCAGAATGATTTTTCTTTGGACAAAGAATTAAAGGATGGAAACTTTTAAAGGATTGTGGACAAGTGAAAATGCGGATGGCACGTATACAACCCTCATTTCAAATATCCCCATGAATGTTTTAAGTACCGAGCGGGTCTTAGTACAAGTGTTGTATTCCTCCTTAAATTATAAGGATGCTCTTTCTTCTTCTGGGCATCGAGGTGTTACTAGAAATTTCCCTCATATTCCTGGGATTGATGCGGCAGGAATCGTAATTAATGATCCTACGGGTAAGTATAAGTCTGGCATTCAAGTAATTATTACGGGTTTCGATCTAGGGATGAATTCACATGGAGGGCTATCTGAGTACGTTTCTGTACCATCCGATTGGATAATAAAATTGCCTAAAGGTTTAACGCTAAAGAGATCCATGCAAATTGGCACTGCTGGTTTGACTGCTGGTATGGCTGTTTTGGCCTTACAGGAAAATGGTGTTAAGCCTAGTGATGGAACTATTGTAGTAAGTGGAGCCACGGGGGGCGTGGGTATGTGTTGCATTTTATTATTAAAGCAATTGGGCTACGAAGTTATTGCCATTACAGGAAAAAAAGAGTTACATGATTTTTTGAGGTCGATCGGGGTAGATGGAATAATTGATCGGGAGGAATTCCTCGAGGAAAAAATGAAGGCACTTTATTCCATGCAATTTGCCGGCGCGATTGATACAGTAGGGGGAGACACGTTAATTAAAATTTTAAAAAGTCTTAAAGCGGGTGGCTCAGTAGCTGCGTGTGGGATGGCATCGAGTGTTGAATTAAATTTGCAAATTTATCCGTTTATACTTCGTGGGACCCGATTATTAGGTATTTATTCGGCAGATTCTCCCCTGGAATTGAAACAAAAAGTTTGGAATCAATGGGCTAAAGCATGGCATTGTCCCATGGATAAAATAGCAAAAACGATCACATTAGAACAAGCTCCTGAAATCATGCGAGACATGTTAGCGGGCAAATCAAGCGGTCGTTACCTGGTAAAAACAATCTTTAGTTTTTAATAAACTTCATGCTTGGTTGGTTTAGGACGTCAGGCAATCGAACCACATAGGTGCCAACTGGGATTTTTGAAATGTCAATTTTCAATTGATTCGATCCGGGTTCTAAACGAATATTATCTCTAAGAAAAATACGTCCGTTCATGTCTATAATTTCGATGGCGTAATTGCCGGCATTTACTTGTGGTAATCCTATGTTTAATAAATCGATGGTCGGATTAGGAAAGGCGACATAAGTAGAAAATGGATTTTCGCTCTCTGTAGCTAGTATGTTAATGGTCAGTAAATCGGATGTCGCGCTACATCCGTTGACATCTTTTAGAAATACAGAGTATAAGCCACTTTGAACTGGAGTGTAAGTCGATGTAGTTGCACCAGGAATAACAGCCCCATTAATATACCATTGAATAGTTCCAGTGCCTGCGATTTTCATGGTTCCATCTATGTATGAGATGGCAGGTGGCAAGGGACTTGAGACAGTTAGATTTAATGCAGAGGATGTGTTGGAGCATAATCCATTTACGGTCGCTTTCACCTGATAAGCGCCACTTTTTTTAGCTTCATAGGTAGACGTAATCGCCCCACTAATGACCGCACCATTTAAAAGCCATTGATAACTCGGGTTGTCGGCCGACTTTGCCGTAATTAAAACAGTGCCACCTACACAAACGGTTTGCGTTCCTGAAGGACTAATAGTAGCATCAGGAATTTTGGCAGTTGTGATATTAACGGCAGCTCTAGGACTTGGGCAGCCCAGCGACTTGAATTTCATGTCGTAAAAATAATAATACCCTGTTGTGATGGGCGCTCCATTGTATAGCGCTCCAGTCATCGATAAAATATTAGGAATAGTAAAGGGATAGCCTAGATTTGTGGGTGTATTGACCGTATCCGACAATGTTTTATTGCTTCGGAATATGGTTGCCCCATTACTACAAGTTTGCGCTAAAATATAGGTTCCAGGTTTTGGGAATGATAAATTCAGTTGAACCACCTGCCCAGGATCATTTTTATCATCGGTCAGTTGACTATTCACTTTCGTCGAATTAGTTTGCGTTCTTGTGGCATTTAAATCTTTGGTGATGGATGAAATTAATTCACCACTATCATAGTTGAAAACATCAAAAGTGATGGTTCCAGAAGTCCCTACATAGACACGGGCCGATTCCAAAATAATTGGTACTTTGATATCAAATATAGGGGTAGGTCCAAAATTTTCATAATAGGAACCTGTGCCAAATTCTTTTTTCGTCTGAGGTTTCATAGATCCCGAAAAGTCATTGGATCCGACGGTATAATTTGTTGAATAGGGGGCAGTTGCACTCGTTCCTGATGCGGCAAGCACATTGTTGTTGTACCAAAGCGGGTATCCTTGAGTAGCACTTAAATTTAATAAGCTAGCCCCTGAACCTGAACAGTAAAGTCCAGTTCCCACAGGCGCTTGTGGATTTTCGATACTTTGGCTAGTGCTCAATAAATCATTGTTTGCGTTTTGGTCAACATCAAGATTTGAAATCGCTTTAAAGGTGTAGGTTTTCCCTGCAATCCAATTTGCGTTTCCAGTAACGGTGACAATTTGCTCAATGCCTGCATCAATTTTTGAGATTTTGCCTGAAAGACTACCTAGTAAGTTATTATCAAGGTAGTAATTTAACGTGACTGGCACATTGTTTTGAGATTTACTTCCATAGTTTTTAACCCGGACCATTAATGATGCAAGGCCATTTGTGGCGCAGTAACTTATTGTCGGATTAGAAATAGACATAACACCCAAATCGTTTGAGGCTTGAATAACTTGGATGACATATTCTTCTGATTCGCCAGTCCCTATATTTCCACAGACATTACTTGATGAATTTCCTAATTCGCTCACAACCCTCATTCTGAAGTACTGATTTATACTTAGGTTAGATGGAACTTTAAATTTTGCTGAATAGCTATCGGCGCTCAATAGGTCACTGGCCAACATGACCTCATTTGAATCCTCGAAGTCTCCATCTTGATTCCAGTCCACGACCACTTTTACTTTTTTGCTGACAGTATTCGAGAAGCTTAGATTAAGGTCGCTAGATCCCCCTAATTCTAATGGAATTGGCGTAGACGTGAAGTCCTGTGTTGTCGATACTGTATTTGAATAAGTGCCGATTGTTATCGATTTGATTAAATTTTGTTGGCTAGTAGGCGTAATAGCACAATAAACTTTTCCTCCAATTCCAGATACAATGAGTGAAAAATCTTGTTTGTTATTTTTTAAAGTACCCTTATGTGAAATCGTTAAGTCATATGATTTTCCAGGAACAGCCCCTTTAATAATGATTTTTTCAATGTTGTCACGAATGTTGTCTCCCGGCTCAGCCAATTTAGTAGGAATAGCAGGATCTAAAATAAAGGGTAGAAATTTTCCGGTACCATCCGAAATTTTAATATCAAGGTCATTAACTAATTTAGGTGTACGGTTATTTAAATTTTCAGCGGTAGTTGGAAATACAGTTGCCTCTGGATCCGTCCAAGAAAGTGTTGCGACCAAATCTCCTTTTCCTGATGCAACAAACGAGCGTTTATCCGTTGTCGCATTGACTAAAGTGCCTTCTGCGATTAAGTTGGACGACTCAACATTTGTGATGACCTTTGCTGCCTTCTCCATATCTAAAAGTCCCCAACCCGTTTGATAATCAGGTCCCGCAGCACCCATATCTAAGGCAGTGTGTAGAACTAATCCTTTTAGCGTCGCTGAGCGCATGAAGATATTTTTATTTAGACGATTGTATAATTGTTGAAGCAGAAATATAGAACCTGATACTTGTGGCGAAGCCATAGAGGTGCCACTGAGGTAAGCATAACTTGTGGTAGACACATTGCTGGAGGATAAAAGATCAGTACCAATACCTACGATATCAGGTTTAATTCGGCCATCGTCTGTTGGGCCCCAAGAAGAAAAATTGGCCAAAGTAATATCACTTCCTTTTTCGGGGATCGTGTACATGGATTCTGCCGCGCCTATGGTTAATATATTTTTAGCGGTTCCTGTCGTCGAGATAATGTCATATCCGTCATTTTTGCTTCTAGCGATATTGGAGGAATCTTTGGTAGATGTTTTTATAAAATAGTATTTCCCTGCGTCTGGTCCATTCTCAGAGCGGCTATTTCCGGCTGATTTGACCATCAAGTAGTAAGGTGCATTAAATGCGATTTTATCTAATGTTTGGGTATTTGAGTCATAAAACCCAAACTTATAATCCTCGAATGCACTTACTTTGTCTTCACCCCACCACTGCCATTTGTTTTTTGTTGAATCATAGACCCATCCTGCTTGATAGCCATAGGAGTGATTGCTTATCAACAAAGATGGGCCTGTTTTGGGGATAGAGGCATCGCTTATTTCGGCATTATCGTTATTGTAATCCCAAACTTTTAAGTCTGCTCCAAATGACATTCCTTTTGCATTCGCATTAATTCCTGAGGCAATTAGGGTACCTGCAACGTGTGTGCTATGTAGATCCGAGCCGGTCAAATTCTCTTGTAATTTGATACGACCTCCAAATTCTTGATGGGTAGCTAAGGCATTTCCACCATCCCAAAGTGCTAAGCGGCCCGACATAGTGTCTGATTTGCCACTTAATGAAACTCCTATACTCCCACCAGTATAAAGTTGGTTTGTTTTGGTGGTCATTGCAGCTTGTGCATTTGAGTGATTGATAATATAAAGCGGCTCGCCTATTTCATTGATTTGTTGGAGACTTAAAGTCCTTCCATTCCCTAAGTCCTCTTTTATTTTAAGTCCTCTTTCACCTGCAATCCGCAAGCTTTTTTTATAATTACTGTCTAATTTCCGACTAAAATCTTCCGCATTTTTAATTCGATCATTGGTTTGTAGGAGCCTGTTTTGTGTGCCCTGTGCTGCTATTTTTTGATTGATCAAAAATAGGATAAGGAAAGGGAATAAAAATTTAAATGGAAGGACGTCTTTCAAGGCTAGTATAAAAAAAATAAATTTAACAATTTTCTTTTAATTCTACACGAAAGGTTTTTCGATGTATTTCTGTGGGCCCTAATTTGACCACTGCTTTTCTATGTTCTAATGTTGGATAGCCGGCATTCCTTTCCCAGCCATATCCTGGATATTTTTCAGCCGCATTTTTCATCCATTCATCTCGATACGTTTTAGCTAAAATAGAGGCTGCGGCTATCGAAAAATAGGTAGAATCCCCTTTCACAATACAAGTATGTGAAATCAAAGGGTAGTTGATGAACCGATTTCCATCCACTAATAAATGATTGGGCCTGGTTTTTAATTGGTCTACCGACTTATGCATCGCGAGAACGCTGGCTTTATAAATATTAATTTGATCAATCGTTTTGTGGTCCACTTCTGCAATCGCATATTCAATGGCATAATGCGTTACGATATCGATTAAATTTGTTCGCTGCTTGGCGGATAATTGTTTCGAATCCGTGAGGTCGGCATGGAAAAAGTCTTTGGGCAATATAACGGCACTAGCAACTACTGGACCTGCTAAACAACCTCTTCCTGCCTCATCTAATCCTGCTTCTATCCCTGAAAGTGAAAAATAGGGGAGTAGAATCCCTGTAGTTTTCTTCATAAATTCAAGCCAATTAATAAACTTTTGTTGGTGTTTACATAAATATGGGTTAAAATTGAGGAATAATTCGCAATAACCCGATGATGTCTTCGTATTTCAAATCAATTTTCTTATTTTTTTTATTGGCTCCCATGTGTGTTTTGGGGCAAAAATATAAACCTAAAAAGATTTTTCATCTGGAGGCGAAGTCAGTGCGATTTAGTGGTGATGGCACATCAAAAGAATCCTATTTTTTTAAACCTGCTGTGGAAATAGGCATAGGTTTACAATATCCAATTACTGCTCGGGCTAGCTTTAGTCCGCTACTTTCTTTAACTCAAAGAGGGTACCATGCCAAAACAAATTACTCAGACTCTTCGTATGTGGACCGGACGATTTCCTTAAATTATTTAGACCTAAGTCCTAATGTGGAAATCAAATTAGGAAGCTTGTCGGAGTACGGTGGAGGCATAACGGTTTGGGCTGGGCCATATTTTGGTGTAGGATTATGGGATAATTCAACCTACATCACTAGGGGAGCTAATCCACTTAAGCCCACAAATTATGTCACGACTACAACGACTGGGGAAAGCTTTTCGCGGGATTTGAGAAGAACTGACATGGGCTTTAAAGTAGGCCTTGGAATTGTCTCTCAAAACTTTGTTTCCTTGGGTGTGACTTATCAAACCGGAATTATTAATATCGCTTCAGGCGGCGGATCCTTGTACAATCAGTCTTTAGGATTTTATCTAAGAGTTTACTTTGATGATATCCTTTAATCGCGGTTAAAAAGTAATCTCTTCCCTAGTTGACTCATGTCAAAATTTCCATTCGAATAAGCTAAGTGTCCAGAAACAAAGGTGTAATCGATCCTTGAAGAAAATGTCTCGCCTTCTAAAGGAGACCATGCGCATTGAAAATGTAGATTAGATTTTTCTACATGTGTAGGTTTATTTAAATCTACAATCGCCAAGTCAGCCCAATAACCTTCTCTTATATATCCCCTTTCCTCTATTTGAAAGCAATCGGCCACAGAATGTGCTGTTTTTTCCGCAATTTTTTCTAAACTTAAAACCCCTTCTTGAGCTAATTCGAAAAGGATCAGTAGGGGATGCTGTACTAAGGGTAAACCCGAGGGTGCAGACCAATATCCTTGTTGCTTTTCTTCCCAAGTATGTGGTGCATGATCTGTGGCAATGATGTCTAACTCTCCCGAATTTAAAGCTTTTCTTAAAGCATTTTTGTGCCTAGCATCTTTAATGGCCGGATTGCATTTGATTAAATTACCTTTTAAATCATAGTCAGAAGCATCAAACCAAAGGTGGTGGACACAAACTTCCGCCGTAATTTTTTTTTCTTTAACCGATTTAGTAGCGTCAAACAAAGCGAGTTCTTCCTCGGTACTAATATGTAGAATGTGTAAGCGTGCATTGGATTTTTTGGCTAAGCCAATAGCCATGGAAGAGGATAAATAACAAGCTTCTTCATTGCGAATCAGCGGATGTAAATAGGCAGGAGCCTCATCTCCCGGATATTTTTCTTTAAACAAAGCTAAGCGGGCACGAACTGTTGCTTCATCCTCGCAATGAGTTGCGATGAGCATCTCGCTGCTAGCAAAAAGCTTTTCAAGTGTTTGGACATTATCGACCAACATATTTCCGGTACTGGAACCCATGAAAATTTTAATCCCACAAACATCTCTTTTGGATGTTTTAAGCACTTCTTCTAAATTATCATTAGAAGCTCCCATAAAAAAGGAATAATTGGCCAATGAGCTCTTCCGAGCGATGTCATATTTATCCGCTAGCAATTCTTGATTAAGTGCATTAGGCACTGTATTAGGCATTTCCATGAAGCTAGTTACTCCTCCTGCAACTGCAGCCCGCGCCTCAGAAGCAATTTTTGCCTTATGCGTTAATCCTGGTTCCCTAAAATGCACTTGATCATCGATCATGCCTGGAAATATATGTTTTCCAGTCAGGTCGATAACTTGGTCCTCCGCAGTGGCAGAAATAGAGGAGGCAATTTTATCTATACGGCCTTGTTTTATGCGAATATCACCCTGAAAGATTTTACCTTCATTGACAATTTGAGCACTTTTTAATACGTAGTTAGCCATGTTATTCGGCGCTAATTTTGATAATTTTAAACTCAGTCCGTCTATTTTGTTGATGCATTTCTTCGGGGCATTCTACTCCATCTGAACATTCATTGATTAATTGGCTTTCACCATATCCTTTGGGTTTTATTCGATCCTTAGCAATCCCTCGACGAATAATATAGTTGACCGCTGATTCAGCTCTTCTCTGAGATAATTTTAAATTATACCCGGTACTAGCCCGAGCATCTGTGTGAGCACCTAATTCCAAATTCATTTGCGGATTGTCCGTTAAAAATTGGACAATTTTATCTAATTCTTCAGCTGCGTCTGCCCGAATATCTGCTTTGTCTAAATCATAATAAATCGAATTGATTTCATACAATTTTGAAATCTCTTTGCCAATCTCCGGTCGGTCCATGGTGATGATGACCTGAAAAGTGGTGTCAGTCAATTCTTTTTTCAATAGAGATTCTGGAATGGTTTTTCCTTCCATGGAGAAGCTTGAACGAACCGTAATAAAGTCTTCTTTGTCGCACTTAAAGACGAGCTCGTCATTTTCAGCTAGATCGATTAGCTCAATGAATCCCTTTTTATTGGTATTTTCATTGGATAGGGTTTGGCCATTTTTGCGAATATTTATTTTGACAGAGTCAATCGGGCTTCCTGATGGGTTTACCACCTTGACTTGAACAAAATAGTTGACAATTTTCTTGTGTAAGGTGTCAATGACAGGCGGTGGCGTAGTAGTCCACCAGCGATCTTCAGATCCCGTGGACTTGAAGAAATAGATGTCGTCATCTCCTTTGCCACCAGGTCGATTTGAACTTATGTAACCTTGGGTAGAATCGGAAAAGGAGATAGCAAAATCATCGCCGATGGAATTGATGGGGACACCCAAATGTTCGACTATAATTTCATTTTCATTCCGACTAGCCACAAATAAATCCAATCCACCAATGCTCGGATGTCCATCTGAGGAGAAGTATAGTTTTCCATTAGCACTTACATAAGGAAATAATTCATCGCCTGGAGTATTAATTACGGAACCTAAGTTGATAGGTCGCCCAAACCTACCCGAGTTATCGATGGGCACTCGGTATAAATCCACGCCCCCTTTTCCTCCTCTCCGATTTGAACTAAAATACAAGGTTCTTTCATCAGCTGAAAAACTTGGGCTTCCGTCCCAAGCTAGTGAATCTGAAATGCTAAGACGTTCAGGTTCTGACCATACGGCACCTGTTTTTTTAGATATATATAAGTCCACATCGGGTGAAGGATCTTTGCTTTTACCCGTATTACCTCTAGCAAAAACTACGGTACTACCGTCCTTAGTAAACGCTGGAGTTCCGTCGTTTGCATTTTCTTTAAATAATGCCGAGCTAAATATGGATTGATTTCCTATTTCTCCTGGATTTTTCAATGGGGCTTTGACAATACCTAAAAAGGGAAGACCATTGTTTTTGTAAATTTCAGGTTTTGAAGAACTAGTAAAAATCAATTCGTCCCCTATTCTTTTTGCGTCAAATTCCGTTTTGGACGTATTACCTATAATGGCCTGAAGCGTTACGGGGCTTTGTTTTTTAAGTAAATCAGGAATTTGTGCTAAGTTTTCAATTTCAATTTCAGACTTAATTTGATATGATCGGCTTGGTTTTGACTTCACAAACTCGCTTAAATAGCTTTTTGTTAATTCGTAATTGCCCACGGATTTAGCAGCAATTCCCATGTAATAGAGAAGCATTTTATCCACATAGCCTTTCGCTTGAGCTTGTTGGTAATAGGGCAAAGATTGAGTGATGCGATTGGATAGTCGGAAAGATTCTCCCAGTAGAAAATTGGTTTGATCTAATTGATAACCTTTTTGCGCCAAAGGGAGCAATTCCTTTATTGTTAAATCATACTCACCCTTTTCAAAGTGCTTTAACGCTTTTTTGTTACTTAATTTATCCGTTTGGCATGAAGTAAAAAAAACGCCCAATAAGAACAAAATCGAATATTTTTTGAACATATGCGGATTGTAAAATATCATCTATTTTAAAAGAACTTTCAAATGTAATAAGCTATGCTCATTAATTTCATGTAACTTTGCAGAAATTTAGAAAATAATCAGGCTCTAGGCTTGATACAATCCAGCAGTGATGTTGCACATTTTATGAGAAAAAGAATCCAAAAGGACGACATACGTCGTTCAGAATCTACACGCAAGTTTTCCGGTCCTAGCAGCGGAGGCTCATCAGCGAGAAAACCAACCAATAATTTTACAGATCGGAGTACAGGAATCAAGCCAACGAGCGATCGAGGTGGAAGATCTGAAACTCGTACTTCAGAACCAAGATCTTTTGACGGACCTAAAAGAGAATTTTCAGGAGATCGTGAGCGGAAACCCCATAATAAGCCATACTCGACTGACAGGACGCCTAATTCAGGAGATAGAAATAGAGAGTCTAGACCTGATCAGCGAGGCGACTCAAATTCAGAAAGCCGTACACGTAGGGAATTCGACGGGCCTAAAAAAGTATATTCAGGAGATCGTACGCGAAAACCCTATAATAAGCCATATTCATCAGATAGGACGCCAAATTCAGGGGAAAGAAATAGAGAGTCTAGACCTTATCAGGGAGGCGACTCAAATTCAGAAAGTCGTACACGTAGGGAATTTGACGGACCCAAAAGAGAGTTTTCAGGCGACCGTACGCGAAAGCCGTATAATTCGGAGCGTAAACCATATGCCGGAGATCGACCTAACAGAACTTTTCAGGGAGGTGATTCAAATTCAGAAAGCCGTACACCTAGGGAATTTGACGGGCCAAAAAGAGAATTTTCAGGAGATCGTGAGCGCAAGCAAGTTCAAAGTGACGGTTCAGAGACTGAACGTCCAAAAAGAGTATTTGACAGGGAAAAATCGGATGATTCTTCGAAGGATTTTCGGGAAGCGCCAACAAGCAAATTCTCTAAAAGAGATACTTTTAAGAGTAGAAATAGGTATGAAGAGAGTCCAGCGCATACACCACAATATAAATTAGATCGGTTTAAGGAAAAGGCTCCTGCTAAAATTCAAAGAAGAATTAGAGAGACTGAAAGTAAAAGTGATATGGTTCGCTTAAATAGATACATTGCGAATGCAGGTATTTGTTCTCGACGTGACGCTGATAAATTGATCGAGGCAGGTGAAATCAAAGTGAATAATAAAGTGATTACTGAAATGGGTTATCAAGTAGCTCCTACCGATATTGTAAAATATGGCAATCGGAAATTAAATCGTGAAAAGCCAGTCTATGTATTATTAAATAAGCCCAAAGACTTTTTGACTACAACGGAAGATCCGAATGACCGAAAAACAGTGATGGAATTAGTCAAAAATGCGGGGGATGCTCGTATCTATCCGGTGGGTAGATTAGACCGCAATACGACTGGTTTAATCTTATTATCTAATGATGGCGAGCTAGCCGACCGACTGACTCATCCTTCGCATGAAATCGAAAAAATTTACCAAGCAGAGTTGGACAAGCCATTAACCGATGATGATTTCGAAAAAATCAAAGCTGGATTAACCTTGGAGGATGGAGAAATCAAAGTGGATGATTTAGCTAAAGTTACTCCAGATGGCTACGTCATTGGCGTTAAAATTCACTCAGGGAAAAACCGAATTGTTCGAAGAATATTTGAACATCTAGGATACGAAGTAACTAAATTAGATCGAACCACTTTTGCTGGTTTGACTAAAAAAGATTTACCAAGAGGCCACTGGAGGTACTTGACAGAACGAGAGCTGGTTAAGTTGAAATACTTCTTGTAAAATAAAAAAGGCCTGAAATTTCAGGCCTTTTTTTGTATTTAAAACTTTGAATTTAAATATTCATCAATGATTCACGACGTCTCATTTTACCAGCAGGAATCCCAAACATCATTTTAAATCTTCTACAGAAATAAGCGGTGTCTTTGTATCCTACTTCAGAACCAATGGCACGGATTGATTTTTTGGTGGTTCTTAATAAGCCCACGGCAGCTTCCATTCTTTGGTATTCGATGTAGTCTTGAGGATTAATTCCGGTCAACATTTTAAAATATTGTCCTACATAATCCTCGGATACATTGGCCACATTAGCTAATACTTTATTTGACAAATCACCGCCGATATGATCCTTAATATAAGCGAAAATATCAATTAATCTTGGGTCTTTGAAATAGGTACTGTTTGTTGCTAATTGCTCAACAAACAATCTATTTTGAATAATATAACGGATAACCTCAATAACAATTTCTTCCGTTTTAATTTTGATTATCCTGCCTTTCCCAATCTCATCCGACATATCCTCAAGAAGAATTTCTTTGATGGTTTGAGCCAGCTTTTCATCTTTCTTAATTAAAAACGGAGGGATATCCAGAGAGGTAAAGAAATTCACCGAATCGAAAACTTTTGCTTCAAATGCGACCATTCCAAATGAATTTTCTAGTCGACCTATAGCGCTCGCGTCATTATTTTGGTCAAAGTAAAGCTCACGATGCGTCATGAACTCCTCGTTATTTACCGCCTTAGGTTTTTCTGCGTTGCCATAAGTAACGCTGACCATTTTGCCTCCTGGTATAAAAAGCATATCACCCTCTTCTACTTGAGTTTCTTCCTCACCAAAAGAAACTTCGCCTTTGTACAATATCAAGAGCGAGTTTTCAACATCGTAATAATTTTTAATTCGGATAGCTTGTAATATTCTAATGTTTCTAGCCTTAATAAATTTAACTCCTAAGGACTCGATAATCTTGTTATAATCTTCCATTTTCTAGTGTTTTATCGTCGATTATTACGATTTTCTTAATTTAACTTGGACAAAACTAATAAATCATCGAATAAATCCAAATTATATTGAAAAAAAATAGTCTTTTTTCTCAATATAATTTTATATGTTTTATTGTAATATACCTATAAGTATACTTTTTTGATTCGCTAAAATTTCAAAAAGTGAATACTCCGTGTTTTTATAATTATTTTTAGGACGCCTATATTTTTAGATTAAAATAAATTATTAGCTCATAATTTATCTGTAAATTTGTTACTTGTTTATTTACAGTCAAGCATAAATCCAATAATTATACTAAATCATGGGATTATTTAATTTTCTTACCAAAGACATCGCTATTGACTTAGGTACAGCCAATACACTAATCATTTATAAAGATCAGGTTGTGGTTGATGAGCCATCAATTATTGCTTTAGACAGAAACACCAATAAGGTGTTGGCTGTAGGACGACAAGCTATGTTGATGCATGAAAAAACGAATGATAATATCAAAACGATTAGGCCCTTAAAAGATGGGGTAATCGCTGATTTTACGGCGGCCGAATTAATGATGCGAGGATTGATCAAGATGATGGATAAGGGAAATTCGTTTTTTTCTCCTTCTTTACGTATGGTCATTTGTATTCCTTCGGGGATTACCGAAGTGGAAAAAAGAGCGGTAAAGGATTCGGCAGAACATGCTGGGGCACGTGAGGTTTATATGGTGCATGAGCCAATTGCAGCAGCGATTGGGATTGGTGTTGATATTGAGCAACCCAATGGAACGCTTGTGGTGGATATTGGTGGAGGTACAACGGAGGTTGCTATTATTTCACTGAGCGGAATTGTTGTTGAAAATTCCATACGTGTAGCAGGAGATGAATTTACAAGAGATATAAAAGATTATTTATTGCGTGAGCATAAATTAGTGATTGGTGAAAGGTCGGCCGAGCAGATTAAAATTCAAGTGGGAGCGGCATTGCCTGAATTAGAAAATGCACCGCCTGATTTTGAGATTAGAGGCCGAGATCAAATGACAGGTATTCCAAAGGAGATCTTAATCAATTATTCTGAAATCGCATATGCTTTGGATAGCTCGATCACTAAGATTGAGGTGGCGATAATGGAGACTTTGCAAATGGCGCCTGCTGAGTTATCCGGCGATATTTTTCACAATGGAATTCATTTAGCCGGTGGAGGTGCCATGCTGCATGGTTTGGATAAAAGAATTGAGAAGAAAACTCAGCTGAAAGTACATGTTGCTGATGATCCTTTGAAGGCCGTTGTGCGAGGTACAGGCGAAATTCTTAAAAATCTTGACAAATATAGAGCGCTTCTAATTACCTAATTTCTTTCTTTTAATTATAGATTTGGTATGAATCAATTGTTTCAATTCCTTATTCGGCAAAAGATACTTATTTTGTTTGTTTTTTTGGAGTTGGTTAATGTTTGGTCTATTTTCAAATATGATGATTTTCAGCATGTTATATATTTGAACACAACAAATCGTTGGGTAGCCTCCTTGTTAGCTACAAGTCGTGAAATAAAAACATACCATCATTTGGGGGAAGTTAATGCGCAGCTTGCTTTAGAAAATGCCCGATTAAGACAAGAGATTTTTAAATTAAGTGCAATTGAGCAGCCTGAAAGCAAAGTTCCTTATTTTGTTAGCTCAGCTATGTTAAATCGCTATGCTCCGTTGGCCAGTAAGGTGATTGATCAAAGCACTCAAATGTCGCAGAATTATTTAACCATCGACAAAGGGTTATTGGATGGAATCAAGCCAGGCATGGCGGTAATTTCGTCTACAGGAGTGGTCGGGAAAGTCATGTCATGTACCTCTAATTTGTCCTTAGTGGTCTCTGTGTTGCATGTAGACAATAACGTTTCTGCGAAAATTAAATCTACCGGGGAATTAGGGTACATTAAATGGCTTGGAATTCAAACAGAGGTGGTAGAAATGATGGATGTTTCCAAATATAAAAAGGTGCTTAAAGGTGACACGATTGTAACCTCTGATTACAATGTGGTATTTCCTCCCAATATCCCTATTGGCATTGTCGCAAAAATAGGTCTTGAAAAAGACAAAACATTTCATCAGATTAAAGTGATGTTGTTGACTAATTTCTCGACGCTTAAGTATGTGTATGTGATTAAGAATCACCTGTTAGACCAACAATTAAAGTTGGAATCTTTAAAACCTAAGCCTGAATAAAATGGGTAAATCTTTTCAAATCAAATGGGTTTTTATTGTTTTTTTTAGCCTCATAACTCAGGTTTTTATCTTACGCGATGTGGCATTGGCCCATGTGGCTTTTTGCTTTATTTACCTTTGGATCATATTAAAAGCTCCTATTCAAACTCCTTTATTTTATGTAATTTTGGGTGGTTTTTTTATAGGTTGGATTGTGGATATATTTTACAATACACATGGTATTCATTCCTTAGCCACCGTATTTATTGCGTTTTTACGTCCTGTTTTCTTTAAGATTTTAACTCCGGTTAATGGATATGACGAGCGATCTAGTGTATCATTGAGTGAAATGAAAGCGTTATGGTTTTTCCCTTATATTTTTGTGATGCTACTCACGCATCATTTGATTTTATTTTTAGTCGAATCCGCCGATGCTACTTTATTTACCTATAGTCTACTCAGGGCTTTTTCCAGTGCTATATTAGGCACATTGGTCTTCGGAATACTCGAATTATTTAATCAAAAAAACTAAGTCTTTTTGTCACATAGCTCGTTGGCTTAATAATTGCATTTACACCTAGCTCGTAAATTTTGCGAATTAATTCATGCTTATGGAAGTCGAGGTACAAGATAAAAGTTATTCTTTGGTTAATGCAAGGCATGTTTTTGAAAAGGAATTCATGCCTCATTTGGATGCCATGTATAATTTCGCGTTAAAGTTAACAGTTGATGAAGATGATGCTCACGACCTCGTTCAGGATACTTGTTTAAAAGCATACCGTTTTATAAATTCATTTGAGCCAGGCACCTACGCGAAAGCTTGGTTATTCAGAATTTTGAAAAATAATTTCATCAATGACTATCGTAAAAAATCGCGGGGCCCAACTAAAGTTGAATTTGAATGGGTGGAGCAGTCCATTTCAGGTGAGGATGAAGCCGCAGAACCGGCATATTTTGCTGATTTGCAAGCTGAAACAGTTAATGATATGTTGGGTGATGAAATCACCGCGGCACTCCAATCTCTACCTGTAGATTTTCGGATGATCATTATTTTATGTGACTTAGAGGAGTTTAGTTATGAAGAGATGGCTAAAATTTTGGATATTCCTATTGGCACAGTTAGATCACGTTTGCATCGGGCAAGGGCCTTGCTAAAAATCAAATTGGTTCATTATGCTAAAACCAAGGGTTATAACTGACAAGGTGTCATTACATTTGGGGAACTAATTTTATAAAGTAGGTGTTGAAAAATTTAATTAAGGTGATATATAATGAAAATGAACTGTGAACACCATCAGGATTGTATGCAATTGATTCAAAAGATCTTGGATGGGGAAGCTAGTTCAGCTGAAAAGGAATCGTTTTTTGCTAATAAGCATCAATGTATGCCATGTCAAAAGGGCTATGAATTAGAGTTGTCACTTAAAACAAACCTAAAATCTAAATGCCAATTATCCTGTCCGGAACAAATCATAAACAAGATTAGATTAAAACTTTTTTTGCTTTTAATCCTTATTTCAATTCTTATTCCCTTATTTTGCTAGCTTAATTAAAGTGAAAGATTTTTGGAAGGTAAATTAATTATTTTTTCGGCCCCCTCGGGATCAGGTAAAACGACCATCGTTAAGGAATTATTGAAGAATAATTCAAATCTAGGCTTTTCCATTTCAGCCTGCACACGGGATAAAAGAGGGCGATTGGAAGAAAATGGACAAGATTATTACTTTCTTACTCCCGACGATTTTCGGCAAAAAATCAATGAGGGCGCATTTGTCGAGTGGGAGGAAGTGTACTCAGGGGCCTATTATGGTACTCTGAAATCAGAGATTGAGCGAATTTGGGCCAGTGGAAAGCATGTAATCTTTGATGTGGATGTTAAGGGGGGACTTGCTTTAAAAAAATATTATGGTGATAAGGCTTTGGCCATCTTTGTCAAAGTACCCTCATTAGAAATATTAGAAGAAAGATTGCGTACAAGAGGAACTGAGACCGAAGAATCGCTTTCTAAGCGCGTTTTTAAAATGAATTTTGAATGGTCATTTCAAGACAAATTTGATGTAATTCTAATGAATGATGCATTAGACTTAGCTATCCAAAAAGCGCAAAAATTATTCACCCAATTCATAAGTTAACATGAAAGTCGGATTGTTTTTTGGCTCATTTAATCCCATTCATCATGGACATCTCATTATTGCCCAAGCCGCTTTAAATCAAACGGAATTGGACCAAATTTGGTTTGTCGTTTCTCCACAAAATCCGCAAAAAAAAAGCAAAAATTTATTACATGAATTCGATCGACTTGATTTAGTTGAAAGAGCGATTGCCGATAATTATGCTTTTAAATCCTGCGACATAGAATTTAGCTTGACAAAGCCATCTTACACGATTGATACGTTAATCCACTTAACTGAGCGTCACCCCACGAAAGAATTTTCGTTGATTTTGGGTGGAGATAACCTTGAGTTATTTAAAAGTTGGAAAAATTTCGATAAGATACTTGATTATTTTACACTCTACGTATATCCTCGTGGCGAAATAGCCACCTCCAATTTATGGCAGCACAAAAGTATCATTAAGATTGATGCGCCCATTTTACAAATTTCTGCGACTTATATTAGATCCTGTATCCAACAGGGCAATTCCATTAAATATCTAGTTCCTGATCAAGTGGAGGCTTTAATCAGTCAGAAAAAATTTTACCTTTAGGCCTATCTGCCTAAGCTTTGTACTCTAATTTTCTTCGTTTTCCTTTCCTTCGGATCGCCATTTTTTGGATGTGTGGAATATGTTTATATTCCTATAATGCATTTTTCACACATCTATTTTTATATATTCTAATTTTGCTTGTTTTAGCCATTAGCCTTGGGAGCATTTTAAAATTACGCTATGTATTAAGTATTTCCTTAAGCCTGTTAATACCTATTTCAAGTTATTTAAATGCCGCATTTAACGCCCAAGAAATCTTAAATTTTGATCTCAAAAAGACGAAAATATTTGTTTTTGAGGTCATTGATTTTCCTGAAATTAAACCTAAATCCATCTCTCTTTTTGTTCATTGCATCGCATTTCTAGATCATAAGAAATGGAAAAAGGGTTCAGGAAAATTTAAATTATACCTTGAAAAAACTTCAATTAAGCCTGTGAAGGGGAGCAGATTACTTGTAAAATCTAACATGATTCCTTTTCCTCAACCCTCATTTCCATTTGAGAAAAATTGGTCAGTATATTTTCAGTCGAAAGGAATTTATGGCTCATCATTTATATCTAAAAATGAATTTGTGATATTAAAAGACTCTATTGATACGAAAAATATGGCCTACTATTTTCACTTTTGGCAATCTTGTTTAGCCCAATATTTGGAACTTACTATGCGTCGCGGCATTAATCTAGATGTGGCAAAAACGATGCTCTTGGGAGTTAAATCAAGTATCGACTTTGAAACAATGTCAGTCTATTCATCCTTGGGCGCCATTCACATCTTGTCGGTTTCTGGTTTGCATGTTGGCCTTTTATATGCTGGTTTAAGTTTTATTTTCGGCTTTTTATTGCGAAAAGGGCGCTTTGGTAAACTATTTTTTTTCATTTTGATGATGATATTTCTTTGGATATATGCGGGAATTTCTGGTTTTTCTGACCCAGTACTTAGGTCTGCTTGGATGTTTTCGGTAATGCTTTTCGCTAAGGCATTTTTACGCCAACAAAATGGAGTTAATACCTTAGCTTTTTCTTGTTTTGTGCTATTGGTCTGTAAACCGATGGCTTTGTTTGAGCCCGGTTTTCAGCTTTCGTATCTGGCCGTGTTAGGTTTAATTATATTCCAACAAAAATGGGCATCGATCCTTAAATTTAAATTCACATGTAAGCCTCTCCAATTTATTTTAGTTAATTCTTGGGAATTAACTTGTGTAGCACTTGCCGCTCAAATTTTTACTTGGCCTCTAATTATTTTTTATTTTTATCAATTTCCAAATCCTTTTTGGTTCTTATTACTTAATCCTATTTTAATTGTGTTATCTACGATTTCACTCGGCATGGGATTTTTATTTATGAGTGTATCTCCTTTTTTAATATTCTTTAAACTTGAATTTTTGTTGAAATGTATAGGTTTGATATTAGATTTCAGTTTTTCTATGTTACATTTTGTCATGTTTAAGTTTGTTGGCCTTTTTCATCCCATCATTCCATTTCTTAAAATTCACTTGATCGAAGTTTTCATTTATTTTTTAATTATTGCTTGCTTTTGGTGCTGGTGGGCTATTAGAAAGAGTATATTCATGCTATTATTTATCTTATTGATTAGCTTTGAAATCTTATATCATTTAGTTCCTAGTGCTGTTTGCCAAACATCTTTTTTATCTCAATATAAAGGATATCCTATTTTTGTAATCATCACTGGCGGTAAATCGGTTTTTTTAGCACCTTGGGGATTGCAGTTTGATCCTTTATGGATACAAGGTCACCTAAGCCCACTTTGGGCAAACATGCGAGTAAAAGATACACTAGGTCATTATTATGATCCAAGTCTGAATTACAGTTGGGTCTATAAAAAGAAAAAATACATTCTTTTAAATAAAGCTGCTATCAAGCCATATGACCTAAGATTCACCATGATTGTATCAAGAAATGTTCTTATGAAAAATCCGAATTGGTTACGTACTTGGGATCACTCTACCTTGTTTATTGCCAAGAAACCTAGCATTTATTTTCAGCAAGTATGGCCCACTTTTTACCCTATTAATTTAAGTAAGGAAGTAGAATTTTTGGATCAGAGATCAGCTATCGTGTATTAAAAAAGACTACCTATTGAGGTAGTCTTTTCAAAATAAAATTAACTTGGTTTTTTCTCATTGCGTTTACGCTCATTAGGATCTAGCCATATTTTACGCATTCGAAGTGATTTGGGAGTAATTTCTAAGTATTCATCCTTTTGGATAAATTCCATACACTCTTCTAAAGAGAAGTTTAATTTGGGCGCAATTTTAGCGTTTGAATCTGTTCCAGAAGCACGCATATTGGTTAATTGCTTGGCGTTTTGTAAGTTAACTTCAATGTCATTTTGACGATTATGTTCTCCTACGACCATTCCTGTATATACTTCTTCACCTGGATCGATAAAAAAGACGCCTCTATCTTGTAATTTATCTATCGCGTAGGGGATTGCAGATCCTGTATTCATTGATATTAAAGAACCATTGATACGTCCTGGAATAGGGCCTTTGAAAGGTTCATATGCCGTAAAACGGTGCGCCATAATAGCTTCTCCAAATGTTGCCGTTAAAACTTTTGATCTTAAACCGATTAAACCCCTGGAAGGTATATTGAATTCCAAATGTTGAAGGTCACCTTTGGGTTCCATAATCAACAATTCTCCTTTTCCTTGGGTTGCCAGCTCAATCACCTTTCCAGCTACTTCCGCTGGTACATCAACAACCAAAGTTTCAATAGGCTCTAATCGCTCCCCATTTTCACCTTCTTTAAAAATAACTTGCGGTTGGCCTACTTGCAACTCATATCCCTCACGACGCATGGTTTCTATGAGTACGGATAAATGCAAAATTCCTCGACCAAAAACTAAGAATTTATCTTCACTCTCAGTTGTCATTACCTTTAGGGCCAAATTCTTTTCAGTTTCCTTGAATAATCGCTCACGTATGTGACGAGAAGTAACTAATTTACCCTCTTTTCCAAAAAACGGCGAGTTGTTTATGGTAAACAACATATTCATAGTAGGTTCGTCGATCGCAATACGTTCCAAAGCCTCGGGATTTTCAGCATCAGCAACCGTGTCGCCAATTTCAAAATCTTCTATACCTGTAATTGCGCAAATTTCACCACATTCCACTTTTTCTACTTTCACTTTACCTAAACCCTCAAATACTTGAAGTTCCTTGATTCTCATTTTCTTAGTACTCCCATCTGCTTTGCAAAGTGCAATTTGCATCCCTTCTGTCAATGTTCCTCTTTCTAAACGCCCGATGGCAATACGACCTACAAAGGACGAATAATCTAAAGAGGTAATTTGCATTTGTGGGGTTCCCTCTTGAACCTTGGATGCCGGAATGTTTTTAATAATAGAATCTAATAATGCAATGATATTATCTGTAGGAACCTTCCAATCTTCACTCATCCACCCTTGCTTCGAAGAACCATAAATACAAGGGAAATCCAATTGTTCCTCTGATGCGTCTAGATTGAACATTAAGTCGAAAACTTGCTCATGAACTTCATCTGGACGACAATTTTCCTTGTCTACTTTGTTGACCACAACAATCGGCTTAAGCCCCAATGCAATCGCTTTAGATAATACGAAACGGGTTTGAGGCATTGGGCCTTCAAATGCATCAACCAAAAGTAAAACACCATCAGCCATACGTAAAACACGCTCTACCTCTCCTCCAAAGTCAGCGTGACCAGGAGTATCAATAATATTTATTTTAACCCCATTGTAGCGTACTGATACGTTTTTGGAGGTAATCGTTATACCCCTTTCACGCTCTAAATCATTGTTATCCAGAATTAAATCTCCAAATTCTTGGTTCTCTCTAAATATTTTTGAGGCGTGAATGATTTTGTCAACTAAAGTAGTTTTACCGTGGTCAACGTGGGCAATAATGGCAATGTTGCGGATGCTTTGCATAAAATTAAGGCTCGTAAATTTTAAGGTGCAAAGGTATGTATTATTTCTTTGAAAAGTACTATTTGATTTAAAATACACTAGTCGAATTTAATCAATCGTAGTGTGGGTATTGATTACCGTTGTTTTTTCAGGATATTCTTCTAGAATTTTGGCTAAAATACTGTTTGAGTCGATCCCGCAAAGTTCATAAAGTTCTTTCTGTTCTCCATGTTCAATAATGACGTCTGCTATCCCTAATCGGATAATTTTAGCTTGATATTGATGGTCGACCATAAATTCGGCAATGGCAGATCCAAAACCTCCTTGGATTGCTGCATCCTCGACAGTGATGATGGTTTTGAATGATTTGAAGATATTGTGCAGTAATCGCTCGTCGAGCGGTTTGACAAAACGCATGTCAAAAAGTGCCGGATTTAGGCCTTTTTCTTGGGCCAATTCTACCGCTTTTTGTGCTTCATTTCCTATATGTCCGATGCTTAAAATGGCTACATTCTCTCCATGTATGACTTCAGTACCGGTGCCAACTTCAATTTTTTCAAATGAAGTTCTCCATGCGGGCATCACGCCTTCACCTCTAGGATATCGAATAGTTATGGCTTGATTCAGCTCTTTAAATGAGTCTAAAGAAGCGGTATACATCATGTTTCTAAGCTCCTGCTCATTTCTGGGTGCGGCTACAATCATGTTAGGGAGTGCCCTCATGAAAGCAAAGTCATAAAGTCCATGGTGCGTGGGACCATCTGCACCTGCAAGGCCTGCACGATCTAAACAAAAAATAACAGGTAATTTTTGCAAACAAACATCATGAACCACTTGGTCGTATCCCCTTTGCATAAATGAACTATAAATATTACAAAAAACAGTGAGTCCTTGCGTAGCTAATCCTGCAGAAAACGTCACAGCATGTTGCTCGGCGATACCCACGTCAAATGCCCTATCTGGCATTTCACGCATCATAATATTTAAAGAGGATCCTGACGGCATCGCAGGTGTGATCCCCATAATTTTTGGATTTTTTTCCGCTAACTCTAATAAAGTATGTCCAAAAACCTCTTGGTATTTAGGTGGTTGGGGATTATCAAATGTTTTTTTGTGAATCTCACCTGTTAATTTATCAAATTTTCCTGGGGCATGCCATAAGGTTTGATCCTTCTCGGCTAAACTATATCCCTTTCCTTTGGTGGTGATACAATGTAATATTTTAGGCCCCGGAATATCTTTCAAATCATTTAGCACAGTGGTTAAATACCCTATATCATGGCCGTCAATAGGTCCAAAATACCTAAGGTTCAATGATTCAAATAAATTGCTTTGATTTAGTAAAGTGGCTTTCAGGCCATTTTCGATTTTAGAAACAATTTCTTGGGCTGATTTGCCAAATTTTGACATTTTTCCCAATAAATTCCAAACGTCATCCTTAACCTTATTGTAGGTGTGTGATGTTCTAATATCTGTTAAATACTCCTTCAATGCCCCCACATTGGGGTCTATGGCCATGCAATTATCATTCAGAATAATCAGCATATTATTGGGAATGTCACCGGCATGATTCATAGCTTCAAACGCCATGCCTGCAGTCATTGAACCATCTCCGATAATGGCAATGTGTTGCCTTTGAAATTCTTTTTTATAACGGGAGGCAACCGCCATTCCTAAAGCTGCTGAAATGGAGGTGGATGAATGCCCCACGCCAAATGTATCGTAGATACTTTCAGATCTCTTTGGAAACCCACTGATACCTCCTATAAGTCGGTTTGTATGAAAAACATCTCTTCTTTCCGTCAGTATTTTATGGCCATAGGCTTGATGCCCAACGTCCCAAACCAATTGGTCATAGGGAGTATTGAAAACATAGTGAAGTGCTACCGTCAATTCAGTCACTCCCAGAGAGGCACCAAAATGCCCTCCATTCACAGAAACATGGTCAATGATAAATTGCCTTAATTCTTCACACACTTTGGGCAATTCTGAGGGCGAAAGACTCCTTAGATCTGCTGGAGAATGTATTTTACTCAATAATGGACCAGCTTTGAATTGCATAAATTAATCATTAAAATAACCCGAAGGTGAATATCAAACAATATAAAGGTAAAAATGTTTTTAGGCTTATTCGTTTTTTTGACTCGCTTTAAACAACCTCCTTTTTTCGTATTTGCTCAAACTATCGTACCCTGATTTAGAAATTTTATCTAAAATTTGGTTGAGTTCTTCTTCTACAACTTCCTGGCTATCCTGTTCTTGAGTAGATTCGTATATTCTTTTTTGAGCCACTTTTATGAAAGAAAATACTTTTTCTTCTTGGACAAATACATTCTTTTTTTGTGGAGCTTTGAAATAAAATCCATAAAAAAATCCCATTAGGGCACCACCTAAGTGAGCGATATTTCCGCCTGCATTGGTACCTGTTGTTTCAATAAATGACCATATAAGATAAAATGCGGCGATATATTTAATTTGTACATCACCAATAAAAAATAAATGTATTCGAAATGTGGGCTTGATCGTCGCAGCGGCAATTACGACCGCAAATACCCCCGCGGATGCTCCATTTAGGTAGGTAGGACCTTTGGAAATGAAATACGAAAAGCTGTTCACTAAGAGTAAATATGCAACCGCTCCTGCTATACCACCCCAAATAAATAATTTTACGATTCGCTCGGAACCAATAAAATCTTGAATTATCAATCCAAACCAAAAAAGGAACATCATATTAAATAATAGATGAAATATCTCGATATGAACAAAGAAATAAGTGAATACGGTCCATGGCTCGTTAAGTACATTTAATGGCGTTGACGATAACGTTAAATGTTCTAGTGTAGCCGCAAATATTTCTTCATGGCCTGCCAGGATGAGTGCGACTTTGGCAATCATCAAACCAAGAAATACGAAAATATTAAAAGCAATAAGCTTTTTAAGTCCTTGATTTGGACTAGTAAAGATCATTTTTATATCGAACCAAATGCTTTTCATTTTAAAAAAAGGTATTTCTTTTAGTTCCCCAATATTTTAAGAGAATAACGGCAAAAATCATTCCGCCGATATGCGCAAAGTGCGCCACATTATCTCCTTCACTTTGCTGTATTCCCTGGTAAAGTTCGTATAATCCATAAAAACTGACAAAATATTTAGCCTTGATTGGAATAGGTAATGGGAAAAGAAACATTTCTGAATTTGGAAATAAATAGCCAAATGCCATTAAAATTCCAAAAATAGCTCCAGACGCTCCGCCAACTACACTTCTGTTTATAAATTCAGCATAATTGGTTCTAACCCAATCGGAATTAATGGGCTCAATGGGATTAATGACACTAAAATGCTGAACATAATCGGTCAAATTAAATGAACTTGGATTTGCTAAAACTAATTCAGTGGCCCTCCTAAAATCGGCAAAATCAATAAAATGCTGAATGCCCATGTACAATAATCCAGCACCAATACCACAGAAAAAGTAGAAAAATAAAAACCGTTGGGCCCCCCAAACACGCTCAAGTAAAGACCCAAACATAAAAAGGCCAAACATATTACTTAGTAGATGCATGAAATTTGCGTGCACAAACATATAAGTAACCACTTGGAAGAAATAAAAATCTTTTGCTTGAAAATAATGTAAGGTAAATAAATCTTCAGGAATGGCCCCTTTCCCTAAAAAAAGAACGACATTAACGATAATTAAATTCCGGACGGTTGGTGTTAGATTTCTAAACATATATCTATTCTTCAAATCCCCAATCAATGGAGTTTTTCATGTCTTTAATAATTAGCCCCATTGATTTAAAAGTAGCTCGTATTTCATCTACCTTGTCATATTTTCGCTGGTCTTTAAATTCTTTGTATAAAGATAATAAGCCGTCAATTAACAATACTGAGTTTTCAGGAGTTTCTACCGTCAAGCCTAATACTTCTTCTAGAAAGAGGATGTAATTTGTTTTTAAAGCTTCAAATGTAACGGAGCTTATGGATGCAAATGCAATTGTTCCCGTATGTATTTGATTTATTTTTTTCAATAAATTAAATAAATGAGCAATCGTCACAGCGGTATTTAAGTCATCATTCATCCCATCGTAGCAGCCTTGAATGGAAATCAAGATATCCTCTTCTTGAGAGGAATCGATTTGCGGGGAAATATCGTGAGGATACTCCATTTTTTTGATGATTCTCAAGCCATTGGCAATTCGCTTATACCCTTTCTGTGAAGCTTTTAAGGCCTCATTTGAAAAATCTAACGTACTTCTATACTGCGATTGTAGCATAAAAAAGCGTACGGTCATAGGACTATATGCTTGTGCTAATAATGGGTGATTTCCACTAATTAATTCTTTAGGTAAAAAGGAATTCCCCAATGATTTACTCATTTTTTGACCATTAACAGTAAGCATATTGGTGTGCATCCAATATCGAACAGGGACTTGCCCATAGGCAGCCTTGGCCTGTGCAATTTCACATTCATGATGTGGAAATTTCAAGTCCATCCCACCTCCATGTATATCAAATTTGTCACCTAAATATTTATGACTCATGCAAGTACATTCCAGGTGCCAACCAGGAAATCCTTCTCCCCATGGTGAATTCCACCGCATAATGTGTTCTGGGGAAGCTTTTTTCCAAAGAGCAAAGTCCAAAGGGCTTTTTTTCTCGCCCACTCCATCTAAATCCCTGGTTTCGCTTAGTAAATCGTCTAAAATCCGACCGGATAAATTCCCATAATCACCGCCTTGTTTATTATATAATTCTATGTCAAAATAAACGGAGCCATTGGATTCATAAGCTATTCCTTTAGTTAAAAGTTTTTGTGTCGTCTCTATTTGCTCAACGATATGCCCCGTAGCTGAGGGTTCAATACTTGGCGGTAACAAATTAAATGTTTGCAAAACGTGATGGAAATCTTGTGTATATCGATGAACAATTTCCATGGGTTCCAACTTTTCCAATTTGGCCATTTTACCAATCTTATCTTCTCCTTCATCCCCATCCCCCACTAAATGTCCCACATCAGTGATATTTCGTACATATCGGACCTTATAACCAATATGACTTAGGTATCTATATAGAATATCGAATGATGTAAATGTCCTAAGATTCCCTAAATGCACATAGTTGTAAACGGTAGGACCACAGACATACAATCCCACGTGCGGCGCATTGATCGCTACAAAAACTTCTTTTTCACGGCTAAGGGTATTGTATAATTTTAATGGCTGCATGTAGACTAATTCTGTCCTTACATAGAATTTTATATAAGGCATTAAAATTACTGCGATTCTTTTAAATCACCAAAACTATTATTAGTTAGCCCAATCAATTGCTCGGGTAAAGGTGATAGGACTCAAAAAATAGTATCTTTACAAATTCATTTAATGCATTACATGATTTTAAAAGAGGTGGGGGAAAACAAGATCCTTCAACGTATATTTTTGGAGGTTCCGGTTTCTTTATATGCGAGTGACCCAAATTGGATTAGGCCTTTAGATCAGGATATTGAAGTTATATTTGACCCAAATAAAAATATTCATTTAAAGAAGGGAGAAGCTATTCGATGGATTTTATTTGATGAAAATCAAATGCCCATCGGTCGAGTGGCTGCTTTTTATGAAAATGCAGAGCCTGATAAGACTAATCTTAAAATGGCTGGTATGGGATTTTTTGAGGTAATTGATGATGAGAATGCCGCTATAATTTTATTTGAGGCATGCAAAAACTGGCTCAAAGAAAAAGGATTTGAGGGAATGGATGGCCCAATTAATTTTGGGGAGCGCGATAGTTTTTGGGGCTTAATGATTAAAGGTTGGGAGTTTGAACCTACCTACAAGATGCCATGGACTAAGCCATACTATATTTCATTTTTTGAAAATTATGGGTTTAAAGATTATTTTCAACAATATGTCTATGTTTCTTCTATTCAAGGTGCCAATGTTACCTCAGGAATTGAAGAAAAGGCCCAACGAATTTACCAAAATCCAAACTATAATTTTAAGCATATAGAAAAGTCTAATCTCGCTAAATATGCGGAAGATTTTAAAATCATTTATAATACGGCATGGGCAAAATTTCCGGGAGTCAGTGAAATGTCTTCCGAACAAGCTCAGAAATTAGTGAAGCAAATGAAGCCAATTATTGATGAACAATTACTTTGGTTTGCGTATTCTGAACTAGACGAGCCTGTTGCTTTTTTTATTGTCATCCCCGATTTGAATCAAATTATCAAACATTTGGATGGCAAATTGAATACTTGGGGAAAGATAAAATTTTTACTTTTAAAAAGTAGGGGTGCGCTCACTAGAACCTGTGGTGTTATTTTCGGTGTGGTGCCTGAGCATCAAGGAAAGGGCGTTGAATCGGCGATTGCCTTGCGTTTTAGAACCGCAGCGCGAGAAAATCCCTTTTATCCTTATACAACTATGGATATGAATTGGGTCGGTGATTTTAACCCCAAAATGATGCGCTTCGTTTCCCAATTGGGTGCGACAAATGATAAAACATTTATTACTTACCGTTATTTATTTAATCCTAACCAGCCCTTTAGTCGTTGTCCTAAAGTAGGCTAAATATTTTTAAAATGAGCTTATTAACCATTGGAACCGTAGCGTTCGATGCCCTTGAAACCCCTTATGGAAAAACTGATAAAATTATCGGTGGCTCTTGTACCTACATTGCTTTATCAGCAGCATTTTTTCTTCCTCAGGTCAATGTGGTTGCCGTGGTAGGAGATGATTTTCCACAAGAATACATGGATTCCTTAATTTCGAAGGGCATTAATTTGGATGGATTGCAAATTAAAAAAGGGGAGAAGTCCTTTTTTTGGGCCGGAAAATATCATAATAACATGAATTCCCGTGACACCTTGGTGACGGATTTAAATGTATTAGCGGATTTTAAACCTATGATACCAAATAGTTACCAAGATTGTGATTTTTTGATGTTAGGTAATTTGACACCCCAAGTTCAAATTGAGGCTATTCAAGGTTTAAAGAATCGTCCCAAGCTAGTCGTTATGGACACGATGAACTTTTGGATGGATGTGGCGATGGATGATTTGAAAAAAGTGTTAAAATTAGTTGATGTGTTGTGTATTAATGATGAAGAGGCGCGCCAACTTTCTGGACAATATTCCTTGCGGACAGCTGCCAAAATGATTATGGCGATGGGGCCAAAAACGCTAATCATTAAAAAGGGAGAACATGGTGCTTTGTTATTCCAAGAGTCCAACATGTTTTATTGCCCAGCATTGCCTTTGGAAGAGGTTTTTGATCCAACAGGTGCCGGCGATACTTTTGTTGGCGGATTCATCGGGTATCTTGCGCAAACCAATGATATATCCTTTGAAAACATGCGCAAGGCCATTGTGTATGGATCAGCAATGGCTTCTTTTTGTGTAGAGAAATTTGGTACTGAACGACTTTTTGAAGTGACCGCTTCCGATTTGGAAGCAAGAGTCGGCGAATTTAAAGAACTCGCTCGCTTTTAGTTTCCACCCACAACGACTTCGGTTAATTTTGAGGGATCTAGGTATTTATTGGCTAGATCCCTTAGTTCATTTGGGGTACATGAAAAAATTTGATCTTGAAATTGATCGTAATAATCGGCATCTAAGCCCTCTAATTCAATTATTTTTACTTTTTCTGCGATATCAAATGCTTGAGTTAATTCTCCTGTAAAGCTCCCCATTAAATAGTTTTTTACCAACGATAATTCATCTTCAGATACTAGCTCATCTCTGAGGATTTGCATCTCTTTTTTTACTTCAGATATCGTTTCTGCTACATTTTCATTTTTAACATCTGTACCTACTGCCCAATAACCGGAACGGTACATAGTAATTAATGATGATGATATTCCATAGGTAAATCCCTTCTCTTCTCGTATATTTTTTTGAAGCCTTGAGCCGAAAAATCCGCCAAGAAGCGTGTTCAGCACACTAAATTTAAAATAGTCCTCGTTTTTTCTGGTAATTGATTTTATGCCTAATCTGATTGAACTTTGCAATGCGTCTTCCCTAATCTCTTTTGTCGAGCTTGGTTCCATGAAAACAGGACTTGGAACGGTCAATGGTACTTTTGTGTTGAAAGTAAGTTCGCCAAACGTAGCGTCTAAAATTTTAATTTCCTTATTTGATATTTTTCCGGACAGAAAAATACTAGGAATTTGGCTTGACCATGTTTTTTCATACAATCTTTTGAGATCGCTTACATTTAGTAATGCCAATGATTCTGGAGTTGCGGCGCGGCCATAAGGATCATCTCCAAAAAGTTTATTTCGCATTATTTGGCTTGCACTATATGCAGTTTTTTCCCAGTTTAATTTATTTTTTTGAATTTCAATATCTAATTCTTTTTGAAATTCTTGTTCAGGGAAAATACACATTTTAATCATTTCAGCAACGTAAGGCATTAAAGCCCCGAAATGTTTGACTAATCCATAGACAGTGAATGTGGCTTGATCTAATGTAGCTTGGATATCCCAAAATGCTCCATAAAAGTCAAAAGATTGATGAATATGCAATGCATCATGTTGGGATGTGCCGCGCTTCATTAATTGGGCAGTCAAGCTAGCTAATCCCGCTATATCACTATGTACACCTCCCGCTTTTGTACTTAGCTCAAATTTGAAAACAGGCTGTTCCCCTAGATTCACTGAATTTACGACTATGCCATTTCTTAAAGAGTATTTACTGGCAGAAGGAAATTTTATTTTTTCAATAGGAAATGCACCGGGGGCTTTACTTCTGTCCAACATCTAAATAGGTCTTTATTAAAAACAAATGACATCCAATCATGAATGTCATTTATAATAAAAAAAAAGTTTTTTAATTATTTTTTGGGAGTATCGTTGTTAATAGCTGCTAACAATGTTACACGCAATGTATTTGCTAATGGGCTACTTGTTCCTGTTGGAACTAAATATGCAAAGTCAAAACCATATTTTTGATCTAATTTAAGACCTATTCCAAAAGTAAAATATTTACGATTTCCTTTCATTTCTGATTCATTGAAGAAACCACCACGTAAGGCAAAAGTATTATTGAATAAATACTCAGCTCCTAGTGAAGTAGTAAATTCTTTTAGTTCTTCGCCAAATCCATCTTCAGCATCAAACAACGAACCAAATATTCCACCGATGGCAGAAGAATTAGAACCCGTTGGATCTGTTTTTGTTGGTGTAGGAACCATTAATTTATTGAAGTCTAATGTAAATGTTAGTTTATTATTATCATCTACATTTTTAACAGCCGCAATACCCGCTCTTAAGTTTGTTGGGATAAAGTTCTTATCTAAGCCACCATAAGAAACTTTTCCAGAAATATTTGACAACATTAAGCCATATGTATAGTTCCAATTCTTTTCAGAAGTATTATTCCAGTAAAGGGATAAATCAGCAGCTACTGTTTGAGCTGGTTGCATAGCCGTCGTACCCGAACCACCTTGGTAGTTTCCTAACAAGTTTGAATTGATATATTTTAGGTTTACTCCTAATGACAATGTATTTGACAATTTTCTTGCATGCGAAACAGTTAACGCATATTCTTTAGAATTAAAATTACCTGCACTTGTTCCAGTAGCCGTAGTAGCTTGGAAAAGTCCTTGGTCAAAATAATTTATTGAAAATCCGAATGCCTGTCCTTTGGCTGTTTTTTTATATCCAGCGATGTTGTATAATGCCATGTCGTTTACCAGATTACGTAACCATGGCGTATATGAGATTGCAAAACCCAAATCTTTGTCAGCAGATGCTAATTTTGCAGGATTCCAATAAATCGCGTTGACATCTGAAGAAATAGCTACTCCCGCATCACCCATCGCCGCAGAGCGAGCATCTGGTGTTACATTCATGAATAACATGGTTGGCGTTGGGATTCTACCAGAGTTTAACTGACCTGAAACCAAAGTTTGACCTATTGCGAAGTTACATACTAATAGCGCTATTGCGGATAGTATTGATCTTTGAAGAATAGAAATTTTTATCGTCATCGGTTATTAAATATTAGATAGTCTTGAAATTGCAATTTAGTAAAGGTCAAAAATAAGTATTTTTAAAGTATTAAATGTTTAAAAATGCAAAATATTTCTCAAAATTTATTTTAGGGTCGTGATTTTACCACTTGATAAAATATTTTCATTGTTTTTGCTGGGTACTAATTCCAATTTATACATGGATTCGCCGTTTAATTTAGCTAATTCTTCCTCACTCCAATCTATTTCCAATGTAAAGTCTACATCAGAAAAATACGTCACATTTCCATTTTTTACTAAAATTTGCTGACCTAACACATTAAAAATGTTTAACTCATATCGGTATACATCCCATGGTATTTGACCGATTGCCTTCATTTGCAAGCGCTTACCCATAGGATTTGGGAATATGACCCATTCTAAGCGACTAGCATCTGAATTTATTACCTTCATTTCAAAAAATAGTTTTTGAGCGTTATTATTTGCATCCCAACAATTCACCTTAAATATATAAATGCCTGCTTTCAAGTTTTTAAATGGGTATATAAATGTCCCTTTTTGAGGAAAGCCCAGATCGGGGATAAAGTAATCTGATAATTTAATTTTAAGTGTATCATTCACGATTAACTCGGCAAATTCGTTTTGGTCATTTTTCCAACGAAGCGCATAATCATCTTCGATTCTAATTTTTAATTCAAAACGATTATTCATCGTTTGAAACTTATTTGCCTCGGGTTCTACAACGGAAATAATGGGGGGGCTTGTATCTGAATAGACGAAATTGGAAATACTTACAGGAAGTGTTTTGAACCCATTGATTTTATCTCCAGAGTTTGATTGACCCATTATTTTGCAAATTAACGGTCCTGGTGTGTTGGGAATCGATTTTTGGCCAACGGAAAATCCCAGTTCGCTCGTTTGAATAGTAGATGTCCACCATAAATCACCCTCCACATAATATTCATATGCGTTCGTTTTTGTACCCAGCGTCTTTCTCTTAACAGGTGGCAAATAAAGGTTGGCCCTTAATTTGGCATTTAAATTCGTTGAGTTATTTGGTATTATTTGCCCTTCCAGGATTTTTTCTGACCCCGGATAAATTGAATCTGTTTTTATTGTTATAGATTGTCCTGCCCAGGGTAATTCTAAGGTAGGGTCACCCAACAAACTAATATTTCTGTTAATTACTCCCGTTTGGCTATTGTTTTTTGTTTCCCTATATAAATCTCCAATTCGATAATTTATTTGAGTTTTATGTTCAATTAAGTTTTTGTAAAATGATTGACCAAACAGGTAATTACTACTTTGAAAAACGGGCCTTGTCGTACTAATGAGCCCAATAGCCCCTCCCTTGGTAGACATCAATGAAATTTCCGCTCCTGATAATTGGTTTGGATCGTCAAATCGTCCAAATTGACAAGTTGCGGTCAATAAAAATGGTAAATGTTGCAAATTTGCTAGGCCAACTAAATCATTATTGGTCAATATTTTTTCATCTGTCCACCCACTTTCTGACCCATGTCCAATGAAATGTATAAAATCAGCCTCGGTATTAAATAAAGAAATTACCGCATCTTTTGCTTTTTTCGAAGTGTATACCCCGTTCATCATTTCTTGTTCAAATTGATCTAAATAGAGCTTTTTTATTCCCACATAATTGGCATCTTTGAGTATTAAATTGGAAAAATCCTCCGCATCTTGAACGTGAATATTAGCATCTCCATCATCTGCTACCCAAGCTAAAACCTCGGGCTTGTAACGATTCGTTTTTTTTGATTCAATAAAGGCAATTAATTTGTTGACAAAGAAATTTGCCTCGCTGGGATTTTTTGCAGGAATTCGGCCGATAGCAACTTGGAGTGTCTTTTTATTAGTTTTTTCACCTTCAAGCCAATCACCCTCCTCTGGATTTAATAAACCAAAATAATCATCAGATGAATAGCTTAATAATGGCTGGAAAGACTCAATACTTTGATAGGTTGGCACAAAGCAATTTTTTTCTATGTCAGTGGACACGATGGATTTTCCTTTATAATCAATGGATGCATCGCCAAATAGAATCACATATTTTAAGTTGGAATTCCTGTTTTTATATTGCCGATAAATAAAATCTCGAATAGCCGTTACGTCTTGTTTTCCACCAGAATATTCATGGTAGATTTGCTCGGTGTCAACCACTTTTGTAGGTATATTTTGAGAATTAATTTTATATTTTGCCAATACATTTGCCGCTCCTTTCAGCGCTGGGCTAGATATAATTAGCAGTTCATATCCAATCTCTTTATTAATATTTTGATTAGGCAACTGTTTTATAAAACTAGGTTCCATTGCTTTTTGGCTGTCAAAAATTAAGAGCTGGCTCTCCGGCTTAACATTCAATTTTATGGTCGATGAATAATTAATCAATTTTGACCAATCATTTCTGCCATTTCGAAGCCAAATTTGAGTGGATGCATCTGTGTTTAAAATAGATATTGAGAAACTTGAGTCAGTTGAGTTGGGTAAAAGGTAAAGTGGATTATCATGCTTCGCGTTGAAAATTCGTGGGTATTGAAGAGATAAATAGTCGAGATATCCAGTTCCTGTCGTGTTTTTATAAAGAATGGTCCAGTTCCAAAGATTATCCTTCAACTGAGGCGTCAACCACATATCGAGATCCAGAAAGTTAGCTTTATTGTCATATCTTCCCCCTGAAATGGCCGGTATTTTTAAGTTGGCCACTGCATTCCCTGTTACATCGAATGTAAACAAGCCTTCTTGAATGGAACTGGAATAAAAACGACCACTTAATTTCGAATTTAAGCCGCGTTTGTAATCAGCCAAGGAATATTGAACAGTTTTGTTGTTTGTTCCATAAAATGCATCGCCTAGCCACTGCCGTCCTGACTGAATTAAGTTATAGGTTTCTGGCTCGTAATGAAAAAGTGACCAAGCATAATCAATCGTTTTAGATTCTCCCGTAGTGGCCTTTTCTTCTGTGATTCGTTTGGCTGCATGATCATCTATGCGCATAAAATAAAAGCTAGAATCTGAATATGCATGTAACTTTTGAACCCACGTTTTTTTTTGAAAATCAAAGATTATTCCATGTGGGGAACTCCCCCAAAAAACAAATGAATCATTAGGGTCCCATTTATTATCCTGTTCACCCTCAAAATAGATGGGTATTTCCTCCAAATCTTGAGGTCTAGAAATCTTTAAATCTTGAGGTAAATTGCCTGATGAGGATGAGTAAAGGCTGACTTGTTTAGGGTTTAAGGTGGACCTGTCGATTTTATTTTTATCGAGCCAACGGGCATCAATTTTATAAATGCCATTTTGGGTTAGGCCAATTTTTACCCATTTGCCGGTAGAAAGTTTGCTATCTGTTTGGGCGATGACTAAATTAGAAATGCAAAATAACCCCATTATTAAGGTTAAATAGCATTTAAAACTCATTCGATTCCAATGGAGTAACCTGCGCATTTTTTGCAACTAAGTAAAGTTTGCCAGTTCTGGCCTCTCTACAAAAGTAGCGTGTTCGGCGTAGTTTACCTTTGATTAACTCGAGGTTTTTCAATAAAAAAATTTGATTCTCAGGAAGTGCATGCAATGTGATGCTTGTATTTGATGTGTCGTACGTTTTTAAAACATCTACCAATGGCCCATGGCCAGTTGAGGTAGCGCTAGGATTCGCCAAATACGATTTTAGAACTTTTATTAACTCACTAGGCAATAAATCTTCTTCTAATATTGGGTCAAATACTGATCTAAATGAATTTTTCCATTCTTCTCCATGGGGTAGAACTTTATTTTTATAGCTTAAATAAGTCAATAAGTGTGCCACTTCATGTAAATAAGTGACCAAGAAAGCATATGAATTTAAATTTCTATTGACTGTTATTTGATGGCCTTTTGCAGGGGAAAAGCGGTAGTCGCCTAATTTGGAATGGCGTGATTTACTAACAATAAATTCAAAGGGATAATCATGCCATAATTGAAAACAGTATTCAGCAACCTTTGGCGGGAAGTGATCAAAAAATGAATTAATTTTTTTATTCTTTTCCATTTTTGGGCATAAAAAAAGTCCTCCGCATGCGAAGGACTTTTTTCTGGTTGCTTAGATTACTTCTTAGCAGCTGTATCAGCAGCAGCAGTATCAGCAGCAGCAGTATCAACTGGAGCAGCAGCAGCAGTATCAACAGCAACTGAATCAGCAGAAGCTTCTGCTTTTTTCTCACCACAAGATGCTAAAGTTACCATACCAGCAACGAAAGCTAAAGCGAATAATTTTTTCATTTTTGTAATATTTAAAGGTTTGAGTTACAAAACTAGTGTATAAAATGATAACAACAAATTTTTCTGCTAAAAATTTAAGGTTTTTTTAAGTTTTGAATTTCAATTGCTTTTAAATGGCTTAAAATAAGGTTTAGGATTCTTTTTTTTAAGTAATTCCTAAGAAGTAGGAAATATATATGAATGATTTGACTTAATTTACTTTAGTAAGTCCTTAAATCTGTCGTAAAATCCGCTACTTTTAAAAGTAAAAGTTTTGTGCAAAACATAGTTTGAGAAAAAACTAAATCCCATACCTATAGTGGTAGTTAGGATTTGAGTAACATTAACTTTTTTGTATGCAAAGGGGATTTTGAAATAAAAATCACTCATAAAAGTTTGAATGAATTTATATGTCATAACACTGAAAAACCAGGTTACAAATCCTGAAAATGTGGCGACCATTAAAAACTTAACCATTTCACGATTTGTCTGCTGTGTTTTTCTAGCGTCAAACGCAAACAGTTTCGTTAAGGTAAAACCTACAATGACTGAGATGAAATATGCGGGAAGTATCGTGGCCTCATAGTTTAATTTGAACCAATCCTTCAAGAGTCCACCGCAAACGAGTTGGACGATAGCTCCAGCACCTGCGATCAAGAAATACGCAATTAAATCTTTTTGATTAAAAAGGGTGGTTTTCTTTGTCAAATTCGTAGCTAAAATAAACTCTTCACCATATTGGGATAAACACCTAAAGCCAACGTAGCTATCGTGCAAAACCATAAGGCTATTCTAAATAAGATTGGTACTTGTATTTTTTCTATGTCTCCATCCTTAAAATACATGGAGATGATTCCTTTGAAATAATAATAAATACCCACTGCCGACATTAATATGGCTAGGATGACGGGGTAAATGATATTGCGGTTAAAGCTATCTGAAAAAATAAAGAATTTGCCCCAAAAACCTGCTGTTAATGGAATCCCAGCCAATGACAATAAAGAAATAGTGAAGCAAAAGGCTAATCCCGGATTATTTTTCGACAACCCTGCAAATGATGCATAATCCTCTGGTTTTTCTTTTCGACCTGTTTGATATTCTGAAACAATGATTAGGACTGCAAATGCGGCAACAGTCGCTAATGTATATGAAAGCGAGTAATATAATATAGTAGATGTAGATGAAATTTGCTTAGCGCTTACCGTCATCAACATGTACCCCGCATGCGAAATACTTGAATAGGCAAGCATTCGCTTGACACTTTGTTGGTACGCCGCTGTCACATTACCAATAATCAATGTGAGCATACTAATGAAATAAATCGTTAAAACCCAGGTAGAATAGATCCCTCCAAACACACCGGATAGAATATGGTAAAGTGCCGCAAATCCAGCTGTTTTTACCACGGTTGACATAAACATGGTAAAAATAGTTGGTGCTCCATCGTAAACATCCGGTGTCCAAAAATGAAAAGGAGCGGCTGATACTTTAAATAGAAGTCCCACTACCATCAGTAAAACTCCAATATATAAGAAGCTAGGCATTGATTCTGGAGCGGTAGCTGCAATGATATTGGCTAAATTCGAGACATAAAAGGATCTTGTTGCTCCATACACCAATGTGATACCAAACAGTAAAATACCGGTAGCAAACGCGCCCATTAAAAAGTATTTTAAGGCGGCTTCATTGGATTTAAGGTTTCTTTTATCAGAACCAGTTAACACGTACATGGCCACAGACAAAATTTCCAAGCCCACAAATAACATAATCATATGATCAAATGAAACCATTAAAATGGCTCCAACCACTGAAAAAAGTAAAATTGCATAATATTCAGCTGGATGTGTATGTTCGTCATCTACCCCAAATCCCCTAGAAAGTGCTACGACTAAAAACGCAGCCAATTGAATAATTAAACTAAAATTAATCGATGTATTGCTAGTCCTAAACATATTGCCAAACCACAATAATTCATGATTCCAGTCTATGGCTGTTAAGCCCATGCCAATAGCTAGAAACAATAAGGTAAGAATTTGTAACACCTTTCTTGGAAACCAAAATCCCAAAAATAAATTACTAATTCCAAAAAGGGATAATGCTATAATGGCCGTCATAAAAATCAGATGCTTTTAAATTTAATTATTTCATTAGTTGGGTTATCTGCAAAACACTTTCCTCACTAAAATGTAAGATAGTATTCGGGAAAATACCCCCTAAAAAAACGAATATGCTTAATGGAATCAGGACCATTTTTTCTTCTAATGTCAATTTTGAAAATTCAGTGGTGATTCTTGATACATTTCCAAACATGGATTTTTGAATTAACCGTAGCGTGTAAACCGCTCCCAGAATAATGGTGATGCCTGCAACAATCCCCAAAACAAAGGAATAATCAAATATACTTTTCAATAATATAAATTCTCCAATAAAGCCATTGGTTAGTGGCAACGCAACAGACCCTAGACTTAGGATAATAAAGGATACTGTGAGTACATACGATGATTGAGTTATTCCACCTAGTTGGGCTAATTCCCTAGTTTTAGTTCTTCTTTCAATAATCTCTACAACAAAAAAGAGTCCTATGACATTAATTCCATGCGAAAGCATTTGGTATAAAGCGCCTTGAAGTCCTTCAAAACTTTGCGTTAACATACCGGCTGAGATCAGGCCTACGTGCGCAAAGGAAGAGTAAGCTAATAGCCTTTTTGCGTCTTTTTGTTGAATCGCTATGATTGAACCATAAATGACGCCAATAATCGATAGCACGATAGCTGTATTTCCCCAAATACTAATGCCTAAAGGAAACATAGGAATGATTAATCTGATCACCCCATAGGTTCCCATTTTTAACATAACACCCGAAAGGAGCATGGTGCCTTGACTTGGGGAAGTCGTATAGGTATCCGGCTGCCAAGTATGAAATGGGAAAATGGGCATTTTGATTGCAAATGCAATGAAAAATGCCAAAAACAAGTAGCCTTGCGTTACAGAACTTAAGTTATGTGCGGTTAAATATAGAGTTTCTATATCAGCTGAATGTGTCGTTCCGGGAGTTCTTAGGTAGACAAAAATAAGTCCAATAAATAAAAATAAGGACCCAAAAATGGTGTAGATCAAAAATTTAAACGTGATGGCAGATTTATTTTCTCCTCCAAATTTTGAAGCTAAAAAGTAAATCGGCAACAAGGAAGCTTCAAAAAAGAAATAAAATAAGAAAGCGTCCTTAGCTAAAAAAGCACCCATCATTGCGGATTGCATTAATAACATTAAACCTTGATATTGTGCATGATCGGCCTTCTCGGTCTTGGCCGTTGACCCAATAATAAATGGCAATAACAATGCACAAAGGCCAATTAATATCCCACTAATGCCATCGGCTTTTAGCGAAAATTGTATACCAACTTCTGGAATCCAATCGTGCATATAGGTGATCGCCAGCGAAGTCTCATTGATTTGATAAAGTAAAAAGCCCGTAGCGATGGCTTCTAAAATAGCCGCTGATAATGAAATAATAAATGCATGCTTGGGTTTAGCGATTAAGAGGAATGCGCCAACGAGCAATGGAAAAAATAGAATAAAAAGTAAATTCATGCTTTTTCTGTCAAATTTTAAATTACAATATCCAGGATTTTAATCCCATAAATAAAATGATCGCAATCGAAATCACCATCATAAATACATAATAGCCGACATTTCCTGTTTGAATTCTTTTGAATTCAGTGGATGCATATTGTACTATTTTTCCAATTCCCTCTACAAATAAATCAATGACCAAAAAATCAATGACTTGTCCAAAAAAAACAGATAAGAAATTTATGGGTTTAACAATGATTAAATCATATAACTCATCGATGTAGAACTTCTGATAAATCAGTTTTTGTATGCCTTGAATTTGGCTATCCTCCGCCGGAATTAGCTTTTTACTGCTAAAAATAAATATAGCTAATAAAGGAGGAATGAAAGCGGCTAGTAATGGAGCCCCCATTTCTAGACTAAAAAATGATACTTCTCCTAATGATTCCGGTGATGGTAAAAGTGGGGCAAGCCAATGGGCTAAAAATTCATTTCCACCTGCAAAATGAGGTAAGTTAATCAAGCCACCTGCCACTGAAAATAGGGCTAAAATGATTAGTGGGATGGTCATCGACCAAGGAGATTCATGTAAATGGCTCGCTTGCTTCTCTGACCCTCTAAACTCGCCCCAAAAAGTCAAAATAAAGACTCGGAACATGTAGAATGAGGTACAAGCTGAACCTAAAATGGCCAAGCTCCACATGAGTAAATCATGGTGATAAAGATTTGCTAGTATTTCATCTTTGGAGAAAAATCCCGAAAAAGGTGGTATCCCTGAAATAGCTAAGGTTCCCAATAAAAAAGTAAAATAGGTGATGGGCATTTTGGATTTTAATCCCCCCATTTTTCTGATATCTTGTTCATCTGACATCGCATGAATCACGGATCCAGCTCCTAAAAACAATAGTGCTTTAAAAAATGCATGCGTCATCACATGAAAAAATGAGGCCGAATATGCAGACGCTCCCAATCCCATAAACATGTAACCTAGTTGGGACACCGTTGAATAAGCCAACACTTTTTTAATGTCGTTTTGAAATAAACCAATAATAGCCCCTAATAGAGCGGTGGATAATCCAATCCAACCAACCAAATGTAAAATATCGGGACTTAATTCAAAGATAACATTCGCTCGAATAACCATGTAAATACCCGCTGTCACCATGGTCGCCGCGTGAATTAAGGCAGAAACGGGTGTGGGACCTGCCATCGCATCTGGAAGCCAAGTAAACAAAGGTATTTGTGCAGATTTACCCATGGCTCCCACAAATAGGCAAAAAGCGATAACCCCTAAATTGTCAGGAACGTCGCCTTGTTGGATCGATGAAAATATCGTTGCGTAACCAGTACTACCAAAGTCCTGAATCAGTAAAAATATACCGATTAAAAACCCTAAGTCCCCAATTCTGTTCATAATAAATGCTTTTCTAGCAGCATTTCCATAACTATTTTTTTGATTCCAAAACCCAATTAGGAGATATGAGCATAATCCTACTCCTTCCCAACCAATAAACAAGACGGTAAAGTTTGCTCCTAGGACAAGGATCAACATGAAGAAAATAAATAAATTTAAAAAGGCAAAAAATTTCCCAAAACCTGGGTCATGCGCCATATATCCAATTGAATAAATATGGATCAATGTGCCCACACCCGTTATGACAAGTAACATCAGAATAGATAATGCATCTATTTGAAAATCAAAAGGAATTTGTAAATCTCCCAATTTAATCCACTCGGCTACGTGTAAAATTTGAGTGGTTCCATCAAAATTAACAAAAACTTGGATGGATATTAAAAAGGCCGCTAAAGGTGGGATGGTGCCAATAATGGCGGCTAATTGCTTTGAAATGTTGGGAAATGAAAGTCCATTCACAACAAAACCAATGAAAGGTAAAAGCGGTATTAAATAAATTAAAGACATAAATGAATGTTCTGTAAAATTAATTTTTCAACTTATTGAGGATTCCGATGTCAATACTCTGAATATTTCGATAAATCATCACGATGATGGCTAATCCTACTGCTACTTCCGCCGCTGCCACTGCCATAATGAAAAATACAAAAATTTGCCCCGAAGGATCTGAATAATAGGAAGAAAATGCAGCTAAAAGTAAATTGACAGCATTTAACATGAGTTCAATCGCCATAAACACGATGATGGCATTTCTCCTTGTTAATACACCTAAAATCCCTATGCAAAACAAAGCAGAGCTTAATAAAATATAATGTGCTAAGGGAATGGTGCGAATTATGTCTGGTATGGTTTGCATTGTTTTATCATTAGGCCATTAACATGGCAAAAATACGAATTAAACTTAAATATTCGACATCTAAATTTCGCTTTAGCGCTGAAAACCTTGTAATTTAATTTCAGTTAATTTTTTCTTTGTATCCATCGCAAAGTCGCCCTTTAAAATCCAATCATAATACGAAGGATCACTTTTTAATACTTCCGTAACGGATCTGCCAGAGTACTTTCCGAAATTAAATACAGGAATTCTTTCCTTGTTGTACACCATTCGATTAGCGAAATCGATGGAATTTGACATCGTTAATTCATGTAATTTGGACATATCATTTTGGATAGGGAAGTACTCCTTTCCATTTTCATCTTTCAATGAAACCTCTTCATATCTTTTAACTTGGGCATTCAATACTTCTAGGGTAGCTAATACATCCGCCTCGGCTCCATGCGCACCTATTAAATCTTTGCCACAATAAAATTTGAAAGCAGCAGTTAAATTTCTAGGCTCCATCAAGTGGAAAATTCTTTGGGCGTCAATCAATTTTCGATTTTTCATGTCAAAATCAATTTCGTTTCTATAAAACTCTTCCACCAACATGGGTACATCGAAGCGATTAGAATTAAATCCAGCCAAGTCACAACCTTCCAAAAACCCTGATAAAGATTTAGCAACTTGCTTAAATTGGGGTTCGTCCTTTACATCATCATCATAAATACCATGAACTAGAGACGCTTCCAAGGGGATAGGAATCCCAGGATTTACCCTTCTTGTTTTAACTTCAATGGTGCCGTCAACATTTGCTTTCGCAATGGCTATCTCAACAATGCGGTCTTTGTTGACCATGACCCCAGTCGTTTCTAAATCGAAAAATGCGAGCGGTTTATTTAATTTTAATTGATGTTCCATGTACAGTCCATTTTTATGGGAACAAAGGTAGCTTATTTATTACCTTTGCCATATGAAATTTAATCCAAAGGCCATATTTTTTGATTGGGATCATACGCTTTGGGATCATGACCGAAATGCTCGAGAAGTTTTATTGGATTTGGTCGATGAGTTTAATCTAACTGAGTCACTAGATATTGACCACGAAAATATTTGGAATCGTTTTAATGTATTAAATAACCAGTTGTGGGATGATTATCAATCGAAAAAAATCACCCAAATGGAGTTGAGGGAAACACGATTTAAACTTTTTTTTTCACAGTTGGGCTTTGAGGGCAACCCGCAGAAATTTTCTAGTGAATTTCTATATCGAACTCCAAGAAAAAAACATTTGATGGGAGGGGCCTCTGAAATAATTCAAGAGCTTGCGCAAAAATATCCACTTTTTATCTTGACGAATGGGTTTGATGATATTCAATTTGTCAAAGTGGAGGCTTGTGGTTTGAGAGATTGCTTTCAAGAAATCATCACCTCACAGCAGGTGGGTACGCAAAAGCCAGACATAAGGTTCTTTACCTACGCCTTAAACAGGGCGGATTGCTTGGCACATGAAGCGGTTATGGTGGGGGATCACCCAATTGCCGACATTCATGGTGCGGAAAATGCTGGAATTAGGAGTATTCATTTGAATTTGAATGGTGTCGACTCGACAGCACAAATTCAAATCAAACATTTGACGGAATTGCGCAATTACTTGGCCTAATTATTCAAAAAGCGACATTTGATTATCATTTGTTTTTCGATCAAAGATTTTTTTGTCTCGAATGAATTTTTTATTGTCTTCTAAAAATAAAATGAACTTCTCAATTTGAATATAAAGTGGGTTGAAATCGTAGGTTTTCAAATCATAGCTTTCTACATAAACCCTATTGAAGTCCGTGATAATGTAGTCTAAACGTTCAATTCCATATTTTTGAAGGCCTAATAGGTACAAATTTTGATGGTTATTTTGAAATCGGCCTGGCTCATAAAACGATGTACTCTTTAAATCGAAAGCGATGCTATCGCCTATTCCATCCACGTAGCCATAAATTTGAGCGTTTTTGTACCTTGATTCAAGGTAAAATTGAGTTCTGTATTTGCCTGGAATCAAATTTCTTGCTTGGTCAATGACACCTTCATTAAAAAGTTCCTCGTTTTCTCCTAATGTGACCGCTCTTTCAAAATCTACGCCTTTTTGTTGGGCTTTAGTACTCGGTTTTTTGGTTCGGTTAATTCGTTCAATTAACTCAATCTCATCCACAATAATCTTACCCGAGGAATCTCGGGATTGACTTAGATAGAGTGAAAATGAGTTTAAAAGAGTTGGATAAAGGCGATATAACATGTTTGCAATTTATCCAATTTGCAGTCGGGATACAATCTGATCGCCAATTAAATGTTGCTCGGTAATTTCAGATACATCCGCCAATTGGACATTGCCGTAAAAAACACCTTCGGGATAAACGACCATCGTGGGGCCTTTGCCACAAAAATCTAAACAACCTGATTTTTGAATTCTTATTTTATTTGTATTTCCTGATTTAGCCCACTCATCTTTAAAGGCCTGAATCAAATCCATACCATGGGCAGATCCACAGCATTTTTTAGGAGCATCCTTGTCATTGGTACAAATAAAGACATGTTTTTCGAAGTGCATATTAATTGATTTCTAATAAGATGGGACAATGGTCTGAATGTTTAATATCGGCTAAAATCGACGCATTTTTAATTAATGGGGCCATTGATTGACTAGCTAGTAAATAGTCGATGCGCCAACCTAAATTTTTTTCTCTCGCATTAGATCGGTAACTCCACCAGGAATATTGATGATCGAGTGTGGGATGAATCCGACGAAAAGTATCCACAAACCCTTGGTTTATGTAATTTTCCATCCATTCCCGCTCTTCAGGCAAGAACCCAGAGCTATTTGCATTTGATTTAGGATTATGAATATCAATGGCTTTATGACATATATTATAATCACCGGCAATAATGATGTTTGGATGGGTTTTTACTAATTCATTTGTGTATGCTTGAAAATCGGCTAACCATTCCATTTTAAAGGATTGTCTATCCTCACCACTGGATCCAGATGGCATATAAACGCTCATGACCGAATAGTCCTCGAAATTCACTTGGATAACTCGTCCTTCAAGATCGTATTTTTCAATTCCACATCCATATTGTACGGAAAAAGGCTTTATTTTTGTGAAAATACCTACCCCAGAATATCCTTTTTTCTGCGCTGATTGCCAATATATATGATAGCCTAATGAAGTAATTTCTTCTAAGTCAACTTGTAACTCATCAGCCTTCAGTTCCTGCAAACAAATGATATCTGGATTTTCCTGTGAAAGCCAGCCAATAAATCCTTTTTGAATAGCCGCTCGAATTCCGTTAACATTATAACTAATTATTTTCATAACATTTCCTCCATTAAGACTTCTGTTTTGAAGTAATGTATAACATGTGATTTGATTAGAATCTCTTGCTCTTTTAGATTTAAAGGCGGCAAATTTTGAATTAATTCCCAATGTGGCCAACCTTCAGCATCTTTGCCATCTAATGAATAAAAACCACTATAGCTTAAAACCTTACAAGTTGCTATATGCATTAGGTCTTGTTTTTGCTCTTTGGTGAAATGGACATGGCCATGCCCTAATTCTTGAACCCCAATCAAAAATAATACAGATTCAAGATCGGAAGGCCGTTTATTAAATTGTTTTTCAAGAAAATCAAGGATTAATTCCCATGCTTCTTTGACTACGGCTGGCTCGAATTCCATGAAATAGATGATTATTGAAGTTGTATTTTGAACTTGGCTGATTCTAGAACTGCTTGATCTCCTGAGGCATTGTTTCCTATTAAAATAAGCTCACCCTCAATTTCCTTTTCTGTGACTACAGTTATATTGACTCTTCCCACCCCATTTTGGACGCCTTCTTTGTTGGGCAAAGTAGATTCGAAAAAATTGTTTTTGTCTTTATAATGATCCAAGTTCTTAATTAAATTTCCAATGTTTTCGATGTGCCCATCCCCTGGAATAAAATAGGTTCCTGGTCCCTTAAGTTTAAATATTTTCAGATACACAGATTCTAAATTCTCCTTATTTGTCGCAGTTATCGTGAGTGTATTTTCACCCATTTCAGGTTTTATGGTAGCTAAAACTTCATTGGTTTGAATGCGATGATCGTCTTCAATGCCAAAATTTATTTTTCCCGAGAAAAAGCTTCGCTCGGTGGGTTTAACGCTAAATGTATTATCATAAGATATCAGTACCACGAAGATTCCCAATCCACCATATAAAAAGTTGATTGGGTTTTTAATGAACGATAAGGCAAACCTACTTATTGGATTTCCAATGAGCAAGCGCAAAAATCTAGTATTAGCTGAATTAGAAGATTTCATTTTAGCTTATTCATTCGTTTTTAAAATAGGAAAAAATGACAATCAATATTTTCACTTAACAAAAGTACTATAAGTAATTTTAAAGGGCAATAATTAGATCCATTTTAAAGAATTTATTTATTAACGTGCGGATTAAAAGGAAATTAATGATTAGCTGTGTAATTTTGAAAACTGTTAATCAATTTATTAGTTTGTAAAGGGTAGAGGTTATGGATCAACTAACTAAATCACTAACAAGTGATTTTAATGGCAATATTAATGGTTTGCCTGTAAAAAGAACTTTAAAAAAAATGAAGGCATTTTCAATTCCTGTTTTGTTTAAAAGTAATTTGATTGGCAAAATCAAAGAAACTAGGCGTTTTTGGGATAAAATGAAAAAGAATTTCGAGCCATCCCAGTTCGATTTTGGCCCGGTAGAAATATTAATATCTCGTCATTTTGGATTTTGTTATGGAGTAGAAAATGCGGTTGAAACGGCTTATCGAATAGTCGAAGAAAATCCGGATAAGCGAATATTTTTACTTTCTGAGATGATTCATAATCCAGCGGTTAATGCAGATTTGTTAGACCGAGGTGTGGAATTCATCCAAGATACCCTAGGCAATCAGCTCGTTTCGTGGGATCAATTGACTTCAGATGATGTAGTTATTGTCCCCGCTTTCGGGACTACGCTTGAAATCCAAGAAATACTCTCTGATATTGGTATTGATATTTATTCCTTTGATACCACTTGCCCGTTTGTAGAAAAGGTTTGGAATCGCGCTAACTCGATTGGACAAAAAAATTATTCAGTCATCGTGCATGGTAAACCAAGCCACGAAGAGACAAAAGCCACTTTTTCGCATTCTAAATCGGTCACTCCTACACTGATCATCAAAGATATCAATCAAGCTAAACAATTAGCTGATTACATTAGGCTTGAAAAAGATGCTGTTGAATTTTACAAAGAATTTGAGGGTCAATATTCAGAGGGTTTTGATCCGTCAAAGGATTTAGTTCGCATTGGTGTGGTGAATCAAACGACTATGTTGGCCACCGATACACAGGAAATCGTCGATTTTTTAAGGGAAGTAATCGTCGATTTTTATCAATTATCTGCCGAACAAATCACTTCTCATTTTGCGGATACTCGGGACACGCTTTGTTATGCAACTAACGATAATCAAAGTGCTACCTATGGTTTGTTAGCTAAAGACGCTGATTTTGCCATTGTCGCTGGAGGGTATAATTCCTCTAATACCGCTCATTTAGTGGACTTGTGTGCTGATAAGCTCCCAACCTATTTTATTAAATCGGCGGATAAGATTATTTCAAAAAACCAGATTTTTCATTTTGACAATGTAAGCAAGACCGAGGTTTTGTCGGATGAATTTATACCTCAAAAAGAAAAAGTTCGCGTACTTTTGACTTGTGGTGCCTCTTGCCCAGATGCGGTTGTAGAAGAAATTTTAAGGAAAACCGTGTCCTTGTTTCCTTCCGCTAAATCCGTGGACCTTGTAGTGGATCAGTGGGTTCTCGAGAAGAATCAATAACTATTTAATATTTTTTGTACTGCTGGCACATAGCCCTCCCCAAATAAGTTGACATGTACCATCAAAGGGTATAAATTATAGATAGGAATTCGTTCATGAAATCCTTTTTCTATCGGATATGCTTCATGGTAGGCCTCATAAAATGTCTTGTCAAAACCGCCAAACATGGTGGTAAAAGCTAATTCAGCTTCTCTAAGCCCGTAATAGCAGGATGGATCCACTAGTACAACTTGCCCATCAGCATTTACCATTGCATTTCCAGACCACAGATCACCGTGTAATAAAGATGAAGTTTCATTTGGAATTAGTTCGGGTAGTTTTTCAAACAAAGAATTGAACTTGTTTTCTATATCAAGGTCAATTTTCCTATGGTATACGGCGATTTCAATTTGATTTTTTAATCTGTTTTCAATGAAGAAACGGACCCCATTTAAGTTCCAATCATTTTTTTGTTCGGCCGCCCCTAGGTAATTTGTATATCCAAGTCCATGGCCCATGTCCGAAGAGTTTAGGTGCATCAGGGCCAATTGATGTCCGAAATCTTCCCAATAAGTGGCATTTATTTCCCCCGTTGGGATGCATTCCATCATTAAATATTCCTTTTCCTCAATGGCTCCTACGCCGATTACCTGAGGTACTTGAATCGTCTTTGTTTGATGTAATAAATGGAGATTTTTAGCTTCAGCCTCAAATAAACCATGGTGGTCGCCTTGATTCCACTTGATAAAAAATTCTCCTGATTTTAATTTAACGCGCACCGCCAAGTTAAAATTTCCGCCATAAAAAAACTGAAATTCTTCAATGGAAACATCCTCCCGCACATGTATTTTGAGGATATTTTCTATAAATTGATATTGCTCTTGAGATTGTTGGGACATAATGAATTATTATCCAATATTACCAAAAAGCGTTCTTGTAAGCAATTTTATTTTTTCAAAAGGTGAAGAACTTACCTGTAAAAATTGTATTTTCAACTTTTTAATGGCATTTGGCAACCCAAGAAAACCCGGTCGTTTCTCAACTAAAATCGTATCATCGCCTCTTTTATAGAAATGAGGTAATAAATGGGCTTTTGTTTAGTGCTTTGTGGATTACCTGCCTAGGTTCTATCTTTATTTTAATCGAATATTTTGCTTGGCTATCTTCCCCGCTTCGAGGCATCTTATTCTATTTCTTTTTAAGCGCATCGTGTGTTTTATTCGTGGCAAATTGTTTTGTGCCGATAGTCAATTGGACGAAGAAAGTGAGTCATGCTGATTTGGAGTGGATGGCTAAAAAACTAGGTAAGTTTTTTGACAAGGTCCATCAGGATGAGTTGATTAATATACTCCAACTGCAACGAGAGGGGTCCCATAAAGTAAATTCGCCCTTGCTTGAAGCGGCGATTACACAAAAAGTACATCAATTATCGGGCTATAAATTTGTTGATTTTATTGATTACACGGGTCATCGAAAAATACTTTATGGGCTCATTCTTTTAGGCGCGGTATTGGTATTTTTCGATTTTCTTAATCCCCAATATATTCGTAAGCCGACCTTGCGTATCGTAAACTATACTTTTCAATATACCAAAGCTTTGCCGTTTCAGTTTTTAATTTTAAACAAAAAGCTGGAGGCTGTCGCAGGGGAGCCTTTTACGATTCAATTGAAATTAATCGGTAAAAATTTACCTTCCGATGTTTATTTTACCAGCCAAGGAAGCCGCATGAAGATGGATAGGGAACCTGAAAAAAATGTATTTAGTTTGTCCCTTCCACCTATCACGAGTCCCCAAATGTTTCAATTTGAAGCGGTTGAATATTTTTCTGACCCTCAAACTATTCAAATCATTTACCGACCTGGCATAGAAAAGACCACCGTTTCTATTGAGTTTCCCGCCTATATTCATAGACCCGCCGAAAAATTAAGCCAATTGCTTCCATTGCAAATTCCGGAAGGTTCTAAGGTTCATTGGGATATTTCAACCAACCATGTAAAAAAGGCTAGTATTATATTAGGCCAAAAACGCACAAAAATTGATTTTAAGAAAAATTTGTTGGTTAGTGACTATGAGTTTTCAGCACAATTTTTTGAAAATTCAACTTATCAAATATGGGTGTCAAATGAGCATTTTGAAAGTCAAAAAACATCTGATTTTCGCATAGATGTAATAAAAGACGAGTACCCAAAGATCGAAGCCCAAGTGATTGAAGACACCTTATATTATCGTTTTTTGATTTTTAAGGGAGTAGCAAATGATGATTATGGACTCAATCATGTAGCTTTAAAATATCAAATCAGAAGAGATAAACAAGCAAATTGGGAAGCCCAATTTATTCGAACGTTAGCCATACCTATGGGTAGAAAAGAGGCTGATTTTAGATTTTTAATTGGCCTAGATTCTCTAAAATTACCTCCGGGAGCACAATTGCGCTATTATTTTGAAGTGACTGATTATGACGGAATTCATGGGCCTAAAAAAACAAAAACCTCGCAACGAATTTGGGAATTTCCTGAATCAAATCAATTAACAAAGAAATCAGACGATCGATTTTTGGAATTGGAAAAGAATATATCGTCAAGCATTCAGAAAGCTCAAGAAATAAAGAAGGAATTGACTGATGCGATGAATCGACTTAAGCTAGGCAAAGAGGTAAATAATAAAATGCTTGAAGAGGTTTTAGCGAAGGAAAAGGAATTAAAAAAGGCTTTAGAAGATTTGAAGGACCAACAAGAAAAGTGGATGGGCCAGCAATTTAGTTTTCAAAAGCCTACAGATCTTTGGATACAAAAAATGGAAAATTTGCAAAAGCTGATTGACCAAATTCAAACCTCGGATTTAAATAAAGGCACGGATGATTTGTTCAAAAACCTCCAGAAAGAATTACCAAGTAATTGGCAAAAAAATATGGAGCAAAAGCAATCCCTCAATAAAAATAGAGAAAGGGAGTTGCAAAGATTGGAACAGTTTTATAAAGATTTGCGTATCGATAAAATGATGGAAGAGTCAATTCAAGGATTAAATGAATTAAGTCAGAAACAAAGCAAATTGGCCGAGGAGCCTTCGAACAATCAAGCAGAGCAAAACAAAATTCACGAAGAATTTAAAGAACAGGAAAAGGCGATTGACAAGCTTGAAAAAGAAATGGAATTAGATTCCAAAGAATTTGATTCATTGCAAGATGAAATTGAAAAGTCGATGGATAATGTCGAAGAATTTCTTGAGAATAAAACAGTTAATAAAGCCAAAGTAGCGCAGAAAAAATCAGCAGAAGGGCTAAAAAAATTAGCAAAAAAATTGGAAGATAAACGAGCCAGCGATGAAGGTAATGCGCTTGATTTGGACGTAAACCATTTAAGGCTTTTATTAGACGATTTGTTACAGATTTCTTTTGAACAAGAGCGTGTCATGCAGGATTTTCGCCGGTTACGTGAGGGAAGCCCGGCCTTAAAAACAGCTTCCCAATTGCAAAATAAGATTGCTGAAACAGCCTTTATTTTAGAAGATAGTTTGATTAGTTTAGGTAAAAAAGTCATGCCTTTGTCCTCAATTATTACGAAAGAAACGACCGAAATGCACAATCGGTTAAAAGAGGCTGCCCTAATGATGAAAGAACGAAAATGGCCTTTAGTCCAGGCTAGACAGCAACAATCGATGGCATCTATCAATAAATTGGCTGTGATGCTATCTGATTTATTGCAGCAAATGCAAAACCAACAAGCACAAATGAAACCTGGTAAAAAAGGGAAGGGTAAACAAAAGCCTCAGGGTTCATGGGGTGCACGCCAACAAAAACTAAATCAGAAAGTTAGGGAAAGTAGGGCCGATAAACAGGGCCCTATGAGTGAGGAAATGATTAAAATAGCTCAGGAACAGGCTAGACTTCGGCAAGAATTAGAAGAAAAATTACAGGATATCCAAGGTAGGCCAGGCTCGGGAAATTTAGAGAAAAGTTTAAAGGACCTCATTAAAAATATGGAAAAAAATGAGACCGATTTGGTCAATAAGCGCCTTAATCAAGAATTACAAAATAGGCAAGATCTAATGTTACCTATTTTATTAGAATCCGAAAAGGCTTTAAAAGAGCAAGGAGAAGATCCCAAAAAAGAATCAAAAAATGCGCTCGAAAAATTTCGAGAAAATCCACCACCCAATTTATTGCCATACCTTAAGAAATTAGAGGAAAATAGAACTTTATATCAGCGAAAGCCGGTGGATTTAAAGCCCACGTACCAAGAAAAAGTACTTCGCTATTTAAATCAATTTAACTAATGGCCTTCTTTTTATAAATAGGAACCGTGCTACAAGGTTCGCCAAAAAATAAACTTTTTACAATGGGCTGCAATAAAGCTGTGAGCCTTACATAAGCATCCGTGGGCACCGAATCTTTGGAACAGCCCTTAACTACCACCCGACCATCTTGGTAGGTATCTAAATTTAATGTAAATAAAGATTTTGTGAATAACTCTTTTTCTAAATCTTCTAAATTTCCATAGACGATGGTGGAGGCAAAGGGTCTAATTTGTGCACTTAATAGCATGAATGCCCAAGTGGGAATGATGGCATCACTTGAACAAGAAATAGCCACGTGTTTTCCCTTATACTGTTCCCACGAATGTCCTGCAATAAAAGCCCTAAAATCTTTCTCTTTTAGTACTAAATCCATAAATAATAAAGGCTTGATATCGAAATATATGCGTTCTCCTGGAATTCGAATAGTTTCTAAATCCAATTGAATCAATCCACTTTGGGCTACCTTATTTTCAATCGTATTCTCCATTAGATATATTTTTTTTGCGGCTTTTGGCCCATGTACTCTTTCAAATAATCTGGTTCAATAGTAACTAAATTTTCAAATTTTTTGTTCAAAAAAGCCTCATAGGCTAATTTTCCCATATCTATTGCTTCAGGATAGGGGTTCTCTAAATCGTAGGAAAATGCATGATTAGTAAATGATTCCTTACATTTTTGTGCACCATGTCCGAAAATTAACGCATTTTTTTGTTGGTATGTGGCAAAAGAAAATTCATCTAAGATTAAAGCATGTGCTGGTTCAAGCTCTTCTAAATTCGAATTTGTATAAACGGCTGTATAAACTTCCATCCTCCTGGCATCCATGACTGGAATTAAAATTTGATGCGTGGATGAATCAGCGCGCCTAGCCGCAAGTATTTTTAAGGTTGACACTGCAATCAGTGGTTTATCAAGTCCAAAACAAAGGCCTTTTGCCGTAGCTAACCCAATCCTTAATCCGGTGTAGGATCCGGGGCCAATGGAAATAGCTATTCCAGCTAATGAGCTAAGTTGAGTAGCTGCTTTTTTTGCAACCTCTTCAATCAGTAATGTTAACTGTTTAGAATGTGCACCTTCTTCCAAACTTTGTGACGTGGCCATTAATCTTCCATGATCATGCAGTGCCACGGAACACAATTGAGATGAAGTTTCGATACTTAATATGAGACTCATTTACTTTTTTTTGCTAGGATTGCTTGGAATTTTTGAGGCTGATTGAATAAATTCAAACTTTCTAAAATAACGGGATCCTTTGAAAAAGACCATTGATTTACCCCCTTTTGTAAATAATAGTGTAAGATTATTTCTTGCTCTATCAACGAAATAATTTCTTGTTTATGGGCTAAAAGTTCTTTAGTAGTGGACGAGCTCCACTCTGATTTCAGCGCTGACATACTTGTCTCTAAGTTGGCATAGGCCTGATCTTTTTTAGCCAAATCTATGGCCATTCGCACTTGTTTTTCCACCGGGCTTTCATATGTAAATTTCTGGTTTTTAAGCCAATTTTGAAAGTCATTCATATCACTCTCTGTAAAAACAAAGGATTCTGCGCTGGGAATTTTAGGGTGATTTTTTTGATAATGACAGGCGTATAAAAAAATCATATACTGCTTCATTAGGGCTTGAGTGAAACTCGAAGACATAAGATCCTTACCTATGAGGATATCAGGAAGGATTCCTCCTCCGTCGACGACTAATCTTCCATTTTGAGTTTTAAACGTTTTGATGGAAGAGTCCTTATAAGCAATTGCTTGACCATCCGCATTTTTATGTTGGTAGTCTATCGCCTGAATACAACGACCACTTGGGATGTAATACTTGGCCGTCGTGATTTTCATTTTTGTTCGATAAGGTAGGTCTCTAGTCACTTGGACTAGCCCCTTTCCGTAACTTTTTTTACCAATCAACACCGCTCGGTCGTAATCTTGCATCACACCTGCCACAATCTCTGCTGCGGAGGCTGAATGGCCATTGATTAATATGATGAGTGGAATTTCTGAGTCAAAACTCGCATTCAATGCCGTATATGTCTTATTCCATTCTTCTACCTTCCCTCTAGTTTCTACAATCTTGGTTTCTTTGGCTAAAAATAAATTACAAATATCAACCGCTTGAGTCAGCAAGCCACCTGGATTTTCACGAAGATCCAAAATTAATTTTTGCATCCCCGCAAGTTTCAACGTTGTTAACGCGACCTTTAGCTCTTTGGTGGCCGAGGCATTAAATTCCTCTAATGAAATATATCCCACCCCTGGCCTAATGATGCCTGAATAAATGACATTGTTAATTTGAACAGTTTCCCGGTTTAATCGAATGGTTCTCGGCGTACTTTCCTCAATTTTCAAAATGGAAATATCCAACGAAGTCCCCGCTTGTCCTTTTAAAAGTTTTGAAGGTTCCGCCTCCGGACTTTCAGAAATTTTGACGCCATTAACAGAAATCAATTGATCGCCAATGCCCAATCCAGCTTTTGACGCAGGGCTATTTTCGTCCACATAAGCCACGCGGTATTCTTGGTCTATCTCGGCCAAAACAATCCCTATTCCTTGGTATTTTCCCGTGGTCATCGTCATAAAATCCTCCAATTCATCTTCAGGATAATAAACGGTGTAGGGATCAAAACTTTTTAACAGCGCATCTATTGAGGTTTTAACGGCCAAATTCGGATTGACCTCATCCACATAAAATTTATTTAATTCTTTGAATACAGAGGCATATAAATCTAGGTTTTTGGCAATGTCAAATAGGCGCTCACCAGGTCGACTAAAAGAAAATCCGATTAGGCTCACTAGTCCTATCAATCCTACGTATACCCTTTTGGGAATTTTTTGCCTAAACTTCATTTTTTAGATTTTCATTTTTTGTTAATGCCGTAAAAATTTGATGCATTTTTTTTTGAATTAATTCAAACGATTCTATCTCAGTGCCAATATAAATAAATCCCATTATATCAGGTAATTTATAGGCGACTAATCCGTGAAATAGTGGTTTTGTCAACCGATACGCTTCCCTTGCTCTTCGTTTGATTAAATTGCGGTCAACTGCCTTCTTGAATTTCCTCTTGGGAACCGAAATTAAAATTTGTGGGGAATCAGATTTTATGTCACCTGCGCGATACAAAACTCGAAAAGGATAGAAAAATCGTTGTGACACAATTTGACTATCCTTTTGAAACAAAGAATCGATTATTTTTTTTTGCGTTAACCGCTCAGATTTTGGGAAAGTGAATTTCACGGCAAGAATACTTTTTTAAGCAACAGCGAGCCAGAAATCAATCTTTCTTGGAATTATGGCTTATTTTCCTCTCTTTTCGTCAGAAACTGAAAGCTTATGACGTCCTTTAGCGCGGCGCGCTGTTAATACACGGCGCCCATTGGCTGTCGACATGCGCTCACGGAAACCATGCTTATTCTTCCTTTTTTTAACCGAGGGTTGGAAAGTTCTTTTCATTTCTATTAATTATTAAATTCCCAACAGTTTCGAATTGGGTTTGCAAAGGTACGTAAATTTATATTTTATTCAAGTTTTCATTGAAAAAAAATCTTTAGCCCTTTGGAAAGGGAAAATAATGCGATGATTTTCTATCTTT
>Ga0209829_10000152_pt1 | contig 61085 bp, 45 predicted proteins | sample C_140205_EF_Meta_FD_187311 | JGI IMG/M metagenome (GOLD analysis project Ga0209829, IMG submission 187311) | Freshwater microbial communities from Lake Croche, Canada to study carbon cycling - C_140205_EF_MetaG (SPAdes) (version 2) | ecosystem: Environmental > Aquatic > Freshwater > Lake...
GGAGACGCAGAGGAGAGAGAATTGGCTCAGCGCCTTTGCGGCTCTGCGTGAGGAATTTCAGGTGGACGGTAGGCGGACGTTGGAAATGGGGGGCGGACAAGGGGAGGAGTTCACGCAGAGACGCGGAGACGCAGAGGAGAGAGAATTGGCTCAGCGCCTTTGCGGCTCTGCGTGAGGAATTTCAGGTGGACGGTAGGCGGACGTTGGAAATGGGGGGCGGACATGGGGAGGAGTTCACGCAGAGGCGCGGAGACGCAGAGGAGAGAGGATTGGCTCAGCGTCTTTGCGGCTCTGCGTGAGGGAGTTATCTTTGCGAGAGGAGCACGAAGGGCCGGTTCTCCGGGCCGGTGTAGTTGGCCCCGGGGCGGATGATTTTGCCGTCGATGCGCTGCTCGGCGATGTGGGCGGCCCAGCCGGCGGTGCGGGCCATCACGAAGAGCGGGGTGAACATGGCGGTGGGCACGCCCAGTTCGCGGTAGGCGACGGCACTGTACCAATCGAGGTTGGGGAACATCCGCTTCTCGTTCCAGAGGAGGGTTTCAATCCGCTCGGCGATGTTGAAGGGGTTCAGGTCCCCGGCCGCGGTGCAAAGCTGCCGGGCGATTTCCTTAATGACGGGATTGCGCGGATCCCCGGTGGTGTAGACCGGGTGGCCGAACCCGATGACGATTTCGCGCCGGGCGACCCGCGCGCGGATGTCCGCCTCAGCCTCTTCGGGGGTACGGTAGCGCTGCTGGATCTCGAGGGCGACCTCATTGGCGCCGCCGTGCCGGGGGCCGCGCAGGGCGCCGATGGCGCCGGTGATGGCGGAATAAAAATCGGAGCCGGTGCCGGCGATGACCCGGGCGGCGAACGTCGAGGCGTTGAACTCGTGCTCGGCGTAGAGGATGAGGGACTGGTCGAGCGCGCGGACGTGGGCCGCGGCCGGCGCTCGCTGGTGCAGCAGGTTGAGAAAATGGGCCGCAACCGAGGGATCGGCGGTCTCCACGGCGATGCGGGCGCCGCTCTGGGTGAAATGATACCAGTAGAGCAGTACGGACGGAAACACCGCGACGAGGCGGTCGGCGAGTTCGCGCGCCCCGGAGGCGGAGCCGGCGCTGGCGCCGGACTCGGGCAGGGTTTCCGGTTCGAGGGTGCCGAGCATGGAACAGCCGGTGCGGAGCACGTCCATCGGGTGCGCGTGCTTGGGAATCTGCTCCAGCACGGAGCACAAGGCGGGGGGAAGGCCGCGGAGCCGGATGAGCTTCGCCTGGTAGACGGCGAGCTCGGCGGCGTTGGGCAGGCGTTCGTGAATCAGCAGGTGGGCGACTTCCTCAAAAGAGGCGCCGCGGGCGAGGTCGGCGATGTCGTAGCCGCGGTAATGCAGGTCATTGCCTGTCCGGCCGACCGTGCAAATGGCGGTGTTGCCCGCGATGATGCCGGAGAGCGCGACGGACTTCTTGGCCTTGGGGGCGGGAAGCGACGTGGGGTCCGAGCTCATGGCGCAACCTGGGTTACCCCTTCGGCTTGTAACCGAGGATATCGTAGAGGTCGGCGCGGGTTTGCATCTTTCCGACCACGGCCTTTTGCGTGCCGTCTTTCCGGATCGCCTGGAATACCTCCAGCGAGGCGGCCGCCGCGGCGCGCGAGGCGGAAAGGGGGTAGAGGGCCATGGCGATGCCGGTCGGACGCAGCTCGTCGAGGGTGAACAGGGGGGTCCGACCGAATTCGGTGAGATTGGCGAGCACGGGGACTTTTAGTGCGGCGGCAAACTGGCGGTAGTCCTCGAGCGTGGTGAGGGCCTCGGCAAAAATCATGTCGGCGCCGGCCACGACGTAGGCTTGGGCGCGGGCGATGGCAGCGGGCAGGCCCTCGACCGCGGCCGCGTCGGTCCGGGCCATGATGACGAAGTCCGGGTTCGACCGTCCCTTCACTGCGGCCTGCACGCGCGCGACCATTTCGGCGGTGGGGACGAGTTGTTTGCCGGGAAGATGCCCGCAGAGCTTGGCCGGGACCTGGTCCTCGAGGTGAACTCCCGCAGCGCCAGCACCGGACATGGCGTGTACGGAGGCGCCGGGATCACCCCAGCCGGTGTCGATGTCCACGAGTAGGGGAAGGTGCACGCTGCGGACAATCCGGTGGACGTCGGGCAGCACATCCGTGAGGTCAGTTTCACCGATATCGGGCAGACCGCAGGAATGATTGGCGACGCCGGCACCGGAAAGGTAGAGGGCGCGGAAGCCCGCCCGCTGGGCGAGTCGCGCGGCATAGGCGTTGATCACGCCGGCGATCTGCAGGGGTTTTTCCACCTTGAGCGCTTCACGGAACTGTAAGCCGGGGTTCATGCGGAAAGAAAAGGACTGTCCGGGGGACGAGGCGGACAAGATGGCGGGAATGGCGGGCGGTGTCGAGTACCGGACCGAAACGCCACGGGCGGGCGGGACCGCGCTGAGAATCAGCGGGCGGCCGGCGGCCGGGAAAATTTCCGCATCACGGGGCGCAGGAAATAATAAAGGCTGCCGATAATCATCGGCACGCTGATCAGCCATGCGGTGGCGGCGTGAACGCCGGTCCAGCCAAACCGCTGGAGAAACGCCGCGGGGTTATCCCGGAAGGAATGGATGAGCGTGGAGACCGACAGCGGTATGGGAGGTGCGCCCCAGATTTTTTCACCGATCCGCACATAGACCAGGATGAGCCCGAGCTGCAAGGGGCCCAGCAGCTGGTTCAGCGTCTGCAGGATGGGCTGGTTGAGTCGCAGCCAGAGTCCGACCCCGAGGTTGAGCAGGGACGTGAAGCCGAGGAAAGGCAGCAGCGAGCAGGCTGTGCCCACGGCGAAAGTGAGGGCGATTTTATCCGGAGTGACGCCCTGGGTGAGGAGCGTCCGGACGGGCCGGATGAGACGTCGCTGCCAGAAAGACGGAGGAGAGGGAGGTTGCACGAAAGGTGATACGCGTGAGAACGGAAACAGGCGGCCAAGCGGGGAGGTGTCCGCCGCCCATTTGGGACCGGGCCCGGCCGATCGGCAAAAAGAAAAAGGGCGGAGACTTTCGTCTCCGCCCTTTGAAGTAAGGCGACAGTTAAGCTTTCAGCTTAGAAGGTCAGCTTGTTCGTGATGAACACCTGGCGACCAGGGGAGGCCACAACGCCACCTTCGAAGTACAGCTTGTCGGTCAAGTTCTGCACGCTGATGGTGGAGGTGAGCTTATAGCCCATGAGTTCCCAGGGGTAAGCAACGTTCGCGTCGAACACGAAGTAGTTGCCGGACTGGAAGCCGCCACCGAGCGGATTCCACGTCACGTCACGCGAGAGAACCATCTTGGACGAGTAACGGGTACCCAGGGCCAAGGAGAGGCCGTGGAAGAGACCGTCGGTGATGGTGTACTTGCTGAACGAGTTCAGGCGGAATTCCGGCACGTTCTCGAGACGGGCGCCGTAGTAGATGTCTGAGGCGACCTTCGCATTGTTGCCGGCAACCGTGCTGAGGTTGTACGCCAAGTAAGCAGCGGAACCGGGCTTGTTGACCGTCGGGGCATTGACCGTGTGGGCCGTCCACAACCAGGCGCCGTTAACGACGGTCTGGAAGTTCTTGATCGGGGTCCAAGTGACTTCGAAGTCAGCACCCTCAACCACGTCCTTCTGACCAACGGTGCGCCAGCGGAGCAGGCGAGCGCCGGAGAAGTTGAAGCCGGTCGGATTCACAAACGCACCAGGAGCACCGAAGTACTGGTAGTTGTTCGCGAAATCGAGGGGTTCGTTGTTGTTGGCGGTCGCATCGTCCACGCGGCGGTTGACGCGGAACATGTGGAACACCGACAGGGTACCGACGAGCTTGTCATCCCAGAGGGAGGTCTTGACACCGATTTCGGTGTTACGACCCGTCTCGGGTTTGATCAGGACGTCAGCGCCGCTGGCGTGCAGCGCGTTGACCAGGTCAGCCGTGCTGGTGAGCGTCGCGCCCCTGTAGATGAAGGGATTCGCGGCGTTGCCACCGGGGAGCGAGCCAAGGTAGGCCTGCGCCGCGGCGAACCACTGCGGGGGCGACAGCGGGGAGAAGCCGCCCGCATTCGTCGCACCGTTGCGGTTGTAGATCTTGCTCGTGGAGATGTAGACGTTGATGTCTTTCTTCACCTGGTACGAGAGACCGACCATCCAAGCGGTGCCGGCGATACGGGAGTGATTACCACCGAAGTCGGCGGAGTACGCCGGATCATAGCCGTAGTAGCTCGGCAGGTAGGTCGTCGTATCGTAGTAGGCGGACGGCGGGGGCGAGACCCACGGGAAGTTGTCCGTGAGGTACTGGCCGCTGTCCCGGTGCATTTCGCGGCGGACGCCGGCGAGGACCGTCAGGCGGTCATCGAGCATCTGGCCCTGGTAGTTCACATAACCGGCCTGCTCTTGGTAGTAGTAACCGTCGAGCTCGTTACGGTCGATGACGAACAGGGGCTTGATGTCCGGCTGGATTTCATAGCCCGGATCCCAGTTCAAGAAGATCTGGGGGAGGGTCTTGATCGCGCCGAAGCGGTCGCGCACCACCTGATTGACCGGAACGTGGGGCTGATTGCCCAGGATGTTCGAGCCGCCGGTGTAGACACCGAGGGGATTCGCGACACCGTTGCTGGCGCCGGGGATCTGGCCGTAGTACGTGAACGCCTGCGCGTTGTACTGCTGCATGGCCTCGCGGAAGGTGCCGCCGATGAGCAGCTTGTTCTTGATGCCCCAGAAGTCCTTCTTGAGGATCATGTCGAACTGGTGGTCCCAGGAACGGAGGTAGTAGCCGGAGCTGTTACCGCCAACGCCGCCGAAGGAGCTGAACGTGCGACCGTCAGCATAGGGCGAATAACCGCCTTCAATCGAGTCATAGCGGTTGTTGTCGCTGGTGACAACGTAACGGCCGTCAACCCAGTCAAACGGTGACAGTTCGACGGTGACGTCGACGGTGTTCACGTAGTCCTTCTGCATGGCGCCGCGCGCATTGTAGTTGAAGCCGGTGTCGTGGATCTTGTTGCCGTTGGCATCCAGGTAATAGGCGCCACGCTCGATCTTGGTGTAATTGGGCAGGGTGTAGTTGTTGGAAGCGACGCGATTGTCGTTACCCCAGTTGCCGTAACCACCGATGATGTTGTAACGGGAAGCCATCTGGGCGGCCGCGGCGGCGCTGCCGAGGGCGTTCGCACCGAAGTTGATGCCGTTGCTTTGCGCACCCAGCTCGAGGGCCACCAGGGAGGCGGCGCTCGGATTGGCCACGGTGTTGGCGTAGGCATCAAACCAGCCCTGCGGGTAGAACCACTCCGTCGAACGGGTGTTTTGGTACTTCAGGTTCTGGAGTTCCCCCTCGGCCGTGATGCGGAGCTTGCCGCTCTCGAACGGCACGATCGCGAGGGACCCGAGGATCATGTCCATCTTCGTGTATTCGAACCGGCGCTGACCGCCGCTGTTTTCGTTAGCCACAATGATGCGCATGGCGGCCTTGGACGAGAACATCGTGTTGTGATCGAGGACGTACTTCTTCTTATGGTCCGTGCCCGTGATGTAGGACAGGGTCGTCGGGATCTTGGCGAACACGGGCTGCTTGGTGATGTAATTGATAACACCGCCGGGGGCGCCGTTGCCGAAGAAGAGGGCCGCGGGGCCCTTGACGATTTCAACACGCTCCGTGCTATCGAGGGTGAAGGCGGTATAACGCTTCACACCGTTGCGCAGGTACGTGTTAACTTGGAAGCCGCGCATCGTGAAGGTGCCCACGGGCGTAGCGCCGTTGGCCGGACGGGCCGAAGAGAACGAATTGTCACCGGAACCGGAGGACGTGTAGCGCAGGATGTCCGTGAGGGACTGCGTGTTCGTGTCCGCGAGGAACTCGGCCGACTTAATTTCGATCGCGAGGGGCGTACGCTGGACTTCCATGCCGATACGGGTGGCCGTGGCGGAGTTGGTCTTCAGGTAGCCGTTGTCTTTGTCGGAGTTGACCGTGAACTTCGACAGGGTCGTCACACCTTCGTCGGTAGCGAGGGGAGCGGCCGTGGTCGTCGTGGTGGTCTTGGTCGTGGTAGCTGCTTGGGCTCGCACATTAGGAGCCGAAACGGCGACCAATGCAGCCAAACAGGAGACCAGGTATTTGCTGGCCCTGTGCATTCGGTAGCTGGATTCTGAGTTCATTCGTTGTATGGGGTGGTTTGTAGTTTCCGGTTTTGACCCGGTGTGAACCGGTTCAAAAGTCGGGAAAGGGGGAGGATCAGTTGGGTGACATCAGTCCAGCGTCGGTGGACTGAATGTCAGCATGGGGAGGAAACCGTTCATGGGGGGGTAACGCCGGTGAAAACGACGTAAAGAGCATGAAAACCCCCCGGTATTAGCAAGCGCGACTTTTATGATTGTTCAAGCAGTCAACGGCTTGGACTGGGCCATGCCCACCATGGTGGGGGCAATAGTGACGCCGACCCGGCCAATCGCGGTCGGGTTCTCGATGCGCCAGACGAGGTGATCGACGACTTTTCGCACCAGAGTCGGCAGGTTGATGTTCAACGCGGCGGGCAGGTGGTCGAGATTGTGATAAATGACGGGATTGTAGTTCCCGAGCACGGCCTCGAAATCCCGCTCCGATTTCAGCCCGGCCTGGCGCATGGAACGGAAAAGGGAGCCACAGAAATGATCGACGGGCATGTACAGGCCGGTGGGGCGGGGGGAGGTCTGCATCATGCGGCGCACGAGCGTGTCGCTCTCCTCGTGCAGCGGGGCAATTTCGAGGTAACTCACTCCGGGACGGGCCTTTCCAAGAATGTTGTGCACGGTAAGACCGAGCTCCTTCGCCCGTTCCCCAAATGATTTCACGCGCCAGGCGACGGCACTGTAGGCCGGATCCGTTGAGATGACCGCCAGCGTCTTGTGGCCGCGGCTGTGCAGGTAATCGGCGGCGAGGCGCCCGTTGAGATCGTTGTCCGGCTCGACATAATCGCCGGGATAGGCGGCGGTGCGCCGGGTCATGAACCAGACGTGAGGCAGGCCCGCCAATTTTTGGATGCTAGAGGCCGCGGGCTCCATGCCTTGAATGATGACGCCGTCCACCTGGCGCTCGGCGAGGGCGCGGGGAAAATCATCCGGAGTGTCGGTGAATATAACGCTTAACTCAATGCGCTGACGCTCGTTAGAAGGCTGAACCTGAAGTAATTGATCCTGAAACCAATTCAGGTTCGAGCTCTTTCTCGCGCCAACGAACCACACGGCGATCTTCTTGGGAGTGGCCAGCCGGGACTTGGGACCGCGGCGGCGATGCAGGGGGGTGGGGACGTAATTGACCGCCGTCATGACCGCCTGGACGCGGGCGAGCCGGTCAGGTGCAACGAGGTGCGGCTGATTAATTACGCGGGAGACGGTAGCGGGGGAGACCTTGGCCCGGAGGGCAATATCGGCAATGAGCATGGCAGGGGGTACGCCGTGAAAGTTTCAGAAAACAATTCTGAAAATCACGCCGCCCCGTCAAGGGTATTCAGGCGGGCCGGGCCTCGGCTGAACACTCTGGAACCTGCCTGAAAATTACTTCTGCTTGGCGCGGACCAAGGCCCGCCGCCAGGCGCCGGCGTATTCCTTGCGGGCGCGGATGGCGTCCGGCCAGGCATGCGGATCGGTGCTGACATGGTAGCCGTGGCTCATGCCGAGTTCCGGGCAAACATAGAGTTCGCCGCGGGGTTCCGGGCCCTGCAGCCAGAGGGTGAAGAGGTCCTCGACGAAGGCCAGGTAGTCCTTGAACTCGGGGGTGAGCTTGCCTTTGCCATTGGTCACCGGGATCTGGCAGTGCTGGCTGTTGAACGGCCGCAGGTGGAAGAGGTGCGAGTGCTGGATCAGCTTGGGCCAGGCCAGCAGGCGTTTCGAGTAAACGGCGGGCAGCAGGTGCTTGGAAACGGCGAAGTGCGAGTGATCCCAGGTGGTGGGCATCAGGCGGCCCGTGGCCCGCTGAAACAGCCGCTGGATCTCGTCGTATTTCTCCGGGGTTTCCGTGGCGGTGTCGCGGTGCGTCTCGATGTGGACGCTGACGCCGAGTTCGTCGGAGAGCGCGATGAGTTTCACCGCCAGCTTGGCGGCGACCGCGGGGGGCGTGTCGTGGTCCAGCAGCTGCACATTCATGTAGCGCGTGCCGTTGTCGCGCTGCTCGATGATCTGCTTCCGGGCCTTGGTCACGCTGGAGCCGTCGAAGCCGCCCATGATTTTCAGGCGGTACTTGTCCGCGAGGGCCTTGAGCTCGGCGTTCGCCCAGGCGGCGACGCCGTCAAAACCGGCGGCCTTGATTTCTTTCATTTTGCGCTCGAGCGACCACTCGCGCTTGGCGGTGGGGTAGGCGATCATCGACCAGGCGGTCGCGCATTGGACGAGGCGGGGGGCGGGGTGTTTTTTGGAGCGGGGCATAAATGAAATTTCAGGGAAAATGCTGGTTGAAATACTGAATGGAGCGGAGTCATGCTGAACGCTCTCTCTTACTTGAGACAACCTCATTATATGATCCCGACAAAGGTAAAGAGGCCCTGCATCATGGTTTTGGTCCTGATGCTTTCCACCGGAGCCTTATTCGCCCGGGAGGGGGAAAAGGGGGTTGCTCTGTCCGACGCCGATATTGCCCGGCGCTTTGAGGAGCGCCGGCAGAGCGTCCTTGTCAGCTCGATCGCCGAGCTCGATCCGGCGGATCCGACCAAGGGGGGTCACTATGACGTGGCCGCCTGTCTGCAACGCGGCGAAAAACGGGAGGCGGCCCTGGCGCGCCTGGCGAAGATCCTGGCCGTGAAAGCCGATGGAAACATGTTTTGGATGTTTCCCATGGTCACGCTCATGATGGCGGGCGACCAGAGTCTGGACGCCCCGAACCGGGCCCGCATCGCGGAACTCTGGCGGACCTACTGGCCGAGCCGGGGCGACACGGAGAACCACTGGGTCCTTTACTATTCGTCCCTTTACCTCGCGGCCCAGACTTATCCCGGCGCCGGGCCGGAGAAATGGTTCAACGGCAAATCCTCCGCGGAAAACATGGCCGAGGCCCGCAGCTATCTCGAGCACTGGATGGAAGTGACGACGTCCTTCGGCCAAGGGGAATACGATTCGCCCAATTACATCGAGGAGTACGCGACCGGTCTCGCCCTGCTGTCCGGCTGGGCGCAGGACGCGGCGTTTCGCCAGCGGGCGCACCTGCTGCTCGACTATATCTTCTATGATTACGCGGTGGAGACGCTCGACGGTTATTATGGCGGGGCGCACAGCCGGGTTTACCCGCGGCAGATCGTTGCGCCCGGGCTGACGCCCTCGCTGGCGCTCGGCTGGCTGCTCTTTGGCTTTGGGGAACGCCAGCCGAACGGCACGGTGCAGATCCTGGCCCTGAGCGGCTACACGCCGCCGCCGATCCTGGAGCGCATTGCCCGTGACCGCGCGCAGCCCTACGTCGAGCGCGAGCTCAAGCGCACCCGCTGGCGGCTCCGCAACGCGGGACCGGAATCCTTTGTGATCGGGGACAAGCGGACGATCCCGGTCTACAAATACAGTTATGTGGACCAGGATTTCATCCTGGGCTCCACGCAGGGCGGCCTGCTGCAGCCGATCCAGCAGCAGACTTGGAACCTCCTCTGGCGCACCGACCGGTCGGCGGCGCAGGCGGCCAATACGTTCTTCGGGGTGCAGCCCTACTCGTCACCGCTGGAGGGGACGATGTTCTTTGGCGGTGACTGGGACACTATTACCAATCTGATCGCGCGGTCCAAGGCCGACTACGACACGCCGGACAAGCTCCCGAGCGGCTCGCCGTTCGAGCAGGTGTACCAGCACGGCCCGGCCCTCATCGCCCTCTATGATATTCCGCCGGGCACACGTTTCCCGCTGGTGACGATGTTTTTCTCCCGCGACCTCACGCACACCGAGGAGGATGCCTCGGGCTGGATTTTTTCCCAGGGCGGTCCTGTCTACATCGCCTACCGGCCGTTTGCCGCCGGGGAATGGAAACCCAATGACTGGACCGGCCTGCTGGCCCATGGCGCCGGGGGCTTTATCAGCACGGACTTCGCGAAGTGGGGCACCGGCCACCGCTGTTATGTGAGCCCGGCGCTGAAGAACGGCTATGTCGTGCAGGTCGCGCCGGCCCGCGCCTTTGCCAGCTACGAGGCCTTCAAGGCCGCAGTGCGCGCGCTGCCGCTGACTTTCACCACGGCCGCGCAACCGGAGGCCACGTTCACCTCGCTCGACGGCACGGTGATCCATGCCCGTTACGGCGCGACGCCCACGGTCAACGGACAGCCCGTGGACTTTGCCCACTGGCCGCTGTTCGAAAGCCCGTTCGGCCACGCGACCCGCGGCAGCCAACAGCTGGAAATCGCCCATGGCGCGGAGCGTCTTCTCCTCGATTTCATCCACAACGCCCGTCAGGAATCCGCCGTCCCCGCCCAGCCATGAGCTCCCGCCTCAGCCGGTTTCTTGTCCTCGCTCTCGTCGCCGGCATTGCGGCCGCACCGGCCGCGCCGGTGAGCCGGTTCTATGCGGCGGTGTCCATGACCAAGGCGCAGAAAAATTCCTCCACGCCGCAGGATTCCGGACTCTATCTCCGGCAGGCGGACGGGCAATGGACCAACTTTGGCCCGCGCATCCTCGGAGTCACCAGTCTTGCCACCAGTCCGGTCAACCCGGCCAGCCTGCTGCTCGCGAGTGCGGATGGCGTGGTCCGCACCACCGATGGCGGCAAGACCTGGCGCAAGACCACGGGGTGGGAGGTCGCGGATGTCCGCGCCATCGTGTTTGACCACGCGAACCCGGCGCACGCCTACGCCGCGACGGCGTGGGGGCCGCTGCGGTCCACGGACGGCGGGGCCTCGTGGCAGCTCGCGCAGCAAGGGCTCGCCCGGCTTTATTGCCAGACGATCCTCGCCGACCCCGCGTCGGGCGGCCACGTGCTGCTGGGCACGGAGGACGGCGTCTACGCCTCGCACGACGGCGCGGTCACGTGGGTGCGCACCGCATTTCCGGCCGTGAGCGTGCTGCGGCTCGCGCAGAGCGCCGCGGACCCGAAGCTGTTGCTCGCCGGCACGCAGGGTCGCGGGGCGTGGCTCTCGCGCGATGGCGGCCAGAGCTGGACGGCGGCCGATCCCGGCTCGGCCACGGCGAACCTCTACGCCGCGGCGATTTCGCCGCACACCGCGACGCAACTGGCGGTCGGTGGCTGGGATATCGGCGTGCGGGTCTCGGCGGATGGCGGCCGGACTTGGGCGGACCGCACGGCGGGCCTGCCGGCAAAAAATGTCTTTGTGCTGGCCTTCGATCCGGACGTGAAGGGCCGCCTCTGGGCCTCGACCTTTGAGGAGGGCACCTGCTTCTCCGACGACCTCGGCCGCACCTGGCGCGACGGCGGTCTCTACGGGGCCTATGCCTTCGACCTCGTTTTCCTGCCGCCGGCGCCCTGAGCCCACGGCTCCCTTTTCCCGTGTCCGAAAACCCCTTCGTCAACTCCGCCCACTGGATCTGGTCCGCCGAGGGCTCGCACTCCGCGCCGCCGCCCGAGGCGGCAACGCCCTCGCACTATCAGGTGCGCTATTTCCGGCGCACGTTTGACGTCGCGGATCCCGCGGCGGTGTCGCTCACCGTCCACGTGTCGGCCGACAGCCGCTACCTGTTTTTCTGTAACGGCACCTGCCTCGGCCGCGGCCCGGCCAAGGGCGACGTGAACCACCATTTCTACGAGACGTTCGACCTCGCGCCGCACCTGCGCCGTGGCCGCAACGTCCTCGCGGCCCTCGTGCTCGACATGTCGCGCGTGGCGCACCGCCCCGCACTGCTCGGGCCGCCGTGCTCGGTGCTGACCTACACCGGCGGCTTCGTGCTCGAGGGTGCGCTGCAGGCGAAGGCGGGCGGCCCGCCCACCGACCTGCGCACGGATGCGGCGTGGAAGGTGGCCGTGGATCAGGCGCACCGTTTCCAAAACGAGCACACGACCTTCGAGGGTTATCTCGGCTATTTTGAGCACCGCGTCGCAAGCCTGATCCCGGTCGGCTGGAACACGCCGGAGTTCGACGACACGGCCTGGTCCGCGGCGCATTTGCTGTACAAGGCGGAGCGGCTGGAAAACCGCCGCGATCCCGCCAGTCCGTACGGCCTGCTGCCGCGCATGGTGCCGATGCTGGAGGAGGGTGCGCCGGAGAAATTCGCCGACGCGTTTCTGGCCGGCGGCGCGGCGGTGACGGCGCCGTGGTCGGCGCTGCTTGAGCGCGGCACGCCGCTGACCCTGCCCGCGAACACCACGGTGAGCCTGGTGCTGGACACCAAGATCCTCACGACGGCGTTTCCCCACCTTGAAGTTTCCGGCGGCGCGGGCAGCGAAGTCCGCCTGCGCTATGCCGAGGCGCTGCGGTTGCGCTGGGACACGCCCGGCGCGAAGCTGCTCGGCAAGCAGCAGTCGCTGGCGAACCTCGCGTCGCATTTTGCCGACGAAAGCCGCGGCTGGACCTTTGACCGCCGCGGCGAGGTGACCGGGTGGGGCGACATCTGGGAGCCGTCGGGCCGCGACGAGACTTTCGAACCGCTGCACTGGCGCGCATTCCGCTACATCGGCCTGCAAATCAAGGTCGGCGCGACCCCGCTGACGCTGCGCGCCCTCTCGCACCGCTTCACGGCGTATCCGTACCGCATCACGGCGACATTCCAGTCCTCTGATCCCGCACTCGACCGCATCTGGCAGGTCGGCCTGCACACGATGCGCATGTGTTCGCACGAGACGTTCGAGGACTGCCCGCATTACGAGCAGATGCAGTACGCGGGGGACACGATGATCACCTCGAAGCTCGGCATGCTCACGACCGGCGACTACCGGTTGAGCCGCCAGGCGCTTTACCACTTTGACTGGTCGCGGCTGTCCGACGGGCTGACGCAGGCACGCTTCCCCTCGCGGCTGGTGCAGATCATCCCGGCGTGGAGCATTCACTGGATCACGAGCATCAAGGACTACTTCTATTGCACCGGCGACCGAGCGACCGTGCAGGATTTGCTCCCGGGCGTCCGCGCGGTGCTCGACTGGTACCGCCGGCACACCAACGAGGCCGGTCTACCGGCGAAGATGCCGTTCTGGAACATCACCGACTGGTGCCCGTGGTGGCCGCGCGGCGTCGTGCCGGGCGCCGACACCGGTACGACCTGCATCCATTCCGCGCAGTATATCAACGCCCTCGACGAGGCCGCGCTGCTGGTCCGCGCGTTGGGCGCCCCGGCCGAGGCCGACACGCTCACCCGCGAGGCGAAGGACCTGCGCCGCAAGGCCCACGCGCTGTTCTGGTCGGAGGCCGAGGGCCTCTACTTTGACCGCCCCGGCGGCCCCGAGGTCAGCCAGTACGGCAACGCTTGGGCGATTGTTGCGGGCCTGGCGGGTGAACGCGAACGCGCGATCGTGATGCAGCGTTTCCCGAACGATCCGAAACTCGCGCCGGGCTCCTTCTTCTGGCTGCACACGGGGTTTGCCGCGCTGGCGAAGTCCGGCCGCGCCGATGACATGCCGCAGCACCTCGGCCCGTGGCACGAGTCGGTCGGCTACGGCCTCTCGACCTTCGTCGAGGAGAACAGCTACTGGCGTTCGCTCTGCCACGCATGGAGCGCACACCCGGTGCTCGAGTTTCAGCAGCGGATCCTTGGCGTGACAGCGACGGAACCCGGTTTTGCCCGCGCCCGCGTCGCGCCGCATCGCTGTGGCCTCGCGCACGCCGCCGGCAGTGTCTGCACCCCGCGCGGCCTGATCGAGGTGGCGTGGCGGGTCGCTGACGGGAAGTTTCACCTCACCATCACGGCACCCGCCGGGATGGAAGTCGCGGTGGCCGCACCGGGCGGGGCCGAGCGCACGTTCGCCGGGGGCAAATTCGCGGAGGCGTTCGCCCTGTCATGAGCGGCCTTCGACTCCAGCACGAGGCCGGCAAGGCCGTCACGCTCTTCGCGGGCGAGCAATTGCTCTGCCGCTATGTCTACGTTTCCGGCGAGGCGCACAAGGAGTCGCCCAAGCCCTATTTTCACCCGCTCAACTCGCTGGCGGGCGACACGCTCACCAATTTCCGCCCGAACGACCACCCCTGGCATCACGCGCTGGCGTTCACGCTTAACCAGGTGTCCGGATCCAATTTTTGGGGCGGTCCCACCTGCCTGCCGGCAGATGGCTACCAGTGGCGCGACGACCACGGGGAGCAGCGCCACGTGGCGTGGACGAAGCTCGAGGCGGCGGGAACCACCGCGACCCTCGCGCACACGCTCGAGTGGCGCACGCCGAAGGAATTGTTTTTCCGCGAGGAGCGCGCGATTTCGATCACGGTGAATTTCACGGCCCAATCCTGGGCGCTCCACTGGCGGGCGCGGCTGGTGAACGTGAGCGGCCGGGTCCTGGAGCTCGGCAATCCACACTCCGTTGGCGGCAAGCCCGGTTCGCACTACACCGGCCTGCAATTCCGCGGGGCGCGCGAGCTGCTCGACGACCACCTCGACCCGACGATCAAGATTATCGCCGAGGGCGGGCTGGAGGGCGTGGCGGCGGTGCATGGCGCGCCGGCCCGCTGGATGGAATGGCATGGCCAGCTGGACGAAACCCTCCGGCGGGTCATCATCCGCTTTGAAAACAACCCCGGCCCGCTTCACTGGTTTGTCCGGCGCGGATATCCGCTGGCGGCGTTCCCGGTGCAGTTCGACCAGAACCTGACGCTGGCCGCGAATGCGGCGCTTGAAATCGACCACACCCTCAGCTTCGCCGCCCCATGAACCTCGACCGCAAAACCTTCCTTCGCAGCATGGGCCTCGGCGCCCTCGGCCTGATCACCGCCCGTTCCCTGCCTGGCATGGAAGCCGAGACCGATTCCTCGAACGGCCTGCCGGTATGGGATGACGCGAACCCCGAGACCTTCTGGCGGGAGGTGCGCATGCAGTTCCCCATGACGCCGCGGCGGACCTACTTCAACACCGGCGGCCTGGGGCCGGCGTCGCGCCGCGTGCTCGACATGTACACGGTCGCCAGCCGGCAGCTGCAGGAGCGCGTGGAGACCGGGCACGATTTTTTTGCGCAGGCCCGGGTCATTGTCGCGCAGTATCTCGGCGCGAAAACGGACAACGTGTGCTTCGTGCGCAACGCCACCGAGGGCAACTGCATCGTGGCAACCGGGCTCGAGTTGGAGGCCGCGGACGAGGTTATCCTCGATTCCCACGCGCACCCGGGCGGTTCCTTTCCCTGGCTCAACCGCCAGCGCACCGACGGCATCGTCGTCAAGACCTTCGACCCCGACCCGCTCAGCGCGGCGGGGACCCTCGAGCGGATCGCCGCCCTGATCACGCCCCGGACGCGGGTCATCCAGATTTCCCACATCACCTCGCCCACCGGCATTATTTTACCGGTCACGGAGATCGGGAAGCTCGCGGAAAAACACCATGCCTGGTTCCACGTGGATGGGGCGCAGTCAGTCGGCATGATCCCGGTGAATTTGGCGACACTGGGCTGCGACTCGTTTGCCACGAGCGGGCACAAGTGGATCGGCGGTCCGCATGAAACCGGCCTGCTGTGGATCCGCGGCTCCAAGATGGACCGGATTATTCCGCGGCAGGTGGGGGCCTACTCAAGCATCGATGTGGACCTGAACAATCCCGGCCCGTTCGTCTACTCGCAGGGGGCGCACCGCTTTGAATACGGCACGCGCAACGCCGCCTCCGTGCTGGCGCTGGCCGAGGCGATGCGTTTCCAGAACGAGATCGGCCGCGACCGCATCGCCGCGCGCGGCCACGCGCTCGCCGACCAGGTGCGGGCCGGCCTGCAGAAGATTGACAGCGTCGAGATCCTGACCCCCGCCGATCCGGCGCTGTGCGGCTCGATCATCACCTTCCGTTCGCCCAAGCTGGTCTACGGGAAAATCTTTGAGCGCCTGCTGGCGGACCACCACCTGCGCACCCGCCCGGTGGCGGAGGTCGGCCTCGACGCCATCCGCGTCTCCACCCACCTCTTCAACTCCCGCGAGGAGTGCGACCGCCTGGTCGGGGCGGTGGGCGAGGTGCTGGCGAAAGCCTGACGATGGCCGCGTCAGTCCATGATTTCCGCGACCAGCTCGATCTCAACGGGGGCGCCGGCGGGCAGGGAGGCGACTCCCACGGCGGCGCGGGCGTGACGGCCGCGTTCGCCGAAGACCGCCACCAGCAGGTCGGAGGCGCCGTTGATGACCTGGGGTTGGGCGGTGAAGTCGGGGGTGCAGTTCACGAATCCGCCCACGCGCACAATGCGTTTCACCCGGGCGAGGTCGCCGATCTCGGCCTTCAGCGCGGCCAGCAGTTGCAACGCGCAGGTGCGCGCGGCGGCCGCGGCCTCGGCCGCGGTGCAATCCCGGCCGACCTTGCCGACCATCACTTTGCCGTCGCTCCCGCGCGCGATCTGGCCGGCGAGAAACACGAGGTGGCCGCTGCGCACCGCCGGCACGTAGTTGGCGATGGACGCCGGCACCGCCGGCAGGGTGAGGCCGAGCGCCGCCAGTCGCTGGTCGGGCGAAGGGTCGCCCGCGTGGGCCGAGTTCAGGAGCAACGCCAGCAAAGCACACAATTTCCAGGATAGTTTCATCGGGGGCCGGACCATTGCCCGGTTCCTCGCCCCGCCGCAATTCCAGAAATCCGATCCCCCCCCATGAGCAAATCCGCCGCCTCCCTCGTTCTTTTCACGCTGCTCGCCGGAGCGATCGTCGCGGCCCCTGCGCCGCGGCACGATCTCTACCTCACCGCCGCGTTTAACAAGGGCTACGTTATCGGCTCGAAGATCGTGACCATGAACGGACTGTTCCGGCGCGACGGGCAGGGTGGGTGGTCGCACCTCGGTTATAATGACACGAGCATCCGCAGTGTCGCGTTTGACCCGCGCGATCACCGGGTGATCTACACGGCGGCGAACAACGGCTGCTGGCGCAGCCTCGACGGGGGGGCGACCTGGCGCATCACCACCAGCTGGGACATGACCGAGCCGTTGCAGGTGACGGTTGATCCCGGTGCGCCGGCCACCCTCTATCTGGCCCTGCCCGATGGCATTGGGGTTTCGCACGACCGCGGCCAGACCTGGCAGCGCGGCGAACACGGCCTGCCGGAGCGCGGCAAGTACGCCCAGGTTGTCCAGGTCGACCGCACGCAGGCCGGCCGGGTCCTCGCGGGGTGCGAGTCGGGCATTTACCTGACCGAGGATGGGGCGAAAAGCTGGCGGCAGGTGCTGCCGACCGACACGACGGTGGATGACCTGCAGCAATCGCCCCACGATCCCCGGTTTTGGGTCGCGGTGACCCAGAGCAACGGAGCCTGGACCTCGCGGAATGGCGGCCGGACCTGGCAACGGCTGGCCGGCGTCCCTGACCGCGAGGCGCTTTACTGCGTGGTCTTCGATCCGACGAACCCGCGGCGTCTCGCCATCGGCGGCTGGGCGCACGGCGTGCTGACGTCCGAGGACGGCGGTGAATCCTGGGTGGACCGCAACGCCGGGCTGCCGGAGCGGCACCGGGTCAAGCGCCTGGCCGTTGAGCCTGATTCCGGCCGGCTCTACGCGGGAGTCACCGGCGAAGCCCTGTTTACCTCGGATGACTTCGGTCACACCTGGCAACGCCAGGGCTTGGAGAACTCCGATATCAGCTCCTTCGTCTTCCTGCCGGCTTCAACCCACTAACCCGCGAATCTCCGCCATGAAAATCCTCCTCCCTTTTTCCCTCGGGTTGATCCTCGCCGTCCCGGCCGCCGTCCAGGCCCAGCCGGCCTTCACGGCCCCGCCGCCTTCGACGGTGGTGGTCCAGGATGCCGACGTTCGCCGCGAGCACTATTTCAACCGTATTGACGAGGCGATCACCTGGCGGACCAGCTTGGTGAAGGTGGACCAGCCTGCGACCATGGACATGGCCGCGATCGCGGCCAAGCTCGTGCGGCACGAGGATATCGCCGCGTGTTCGGCCCGGGTCATCGAGCTGATGAAAGAGCCGGGCACCGGCCCGTTCTGGATGTTTCCGGTGGTTTGCGTGGCCTACACCGGGCGGGATCTCCTCTCGCCGGAGGCCCAGGCGGCCATCCGCCGCGCCTGGCGCACCACGATGCAGTTGCGCGGCGACACCGAGAACCACTGGGCGATGTACTACGCCTCGCTTTACCTGATGGCGGATCTTTATCCGGATGAACCGGCAGAGACCTGGTACACGGGCAAGAGCTCGGCCGAAAATCTCGCCGAGGCGCGCGACTATCTCATCCATTGGATGGACCTCATGACCACGGTTGGCCAGGGCGAGTTCAACCCGACCGGCTACATCACCGAGTACGCCATCCCGATGTTGTATCTGTCCACCTGGGCCCGGGACCCGGCGATGCGGCAGCGCGGACACATGACCCTGGACTGGCTGTTCGCTGATCTCGCCGCGAACACGCTGCACGGAGTCCTGCGCGGCCCGAATGCGCGCACGACCGAGACGCCGGTGATGGAACGGTGGAACGACCACGCGTCGTTCTACAGCTGGCTGCTCTTTGGCAACACCCCGTCGCCGGTGAGTTACGGCGGCTTCGGGCTGTATTTCGCGGTGGCGGCGAAGAACTACCAGGTTCCGGAGGTAATCTACCGGATCGCCGTCGATCGCGAAGGCGACTACGTGCAGCGCGACCTCAAGCGCTCCCGCCGCCGCTGGCGCTACAGCGACCTCCTCCTGGCGCCGATCTACAAGACCAGCTACATGCGCCGGGACTACGCCGTCGGCTCCTTCCAAGGTGGCCGTGCGGATCCGATCCAGACCCACGTCTGGGACGTCACCTGGGCCGTCCCGGACCCCCGCGGCAAACACCCGACGCTGTTTTCCAATCACCCGTACTCCTCGCCGGACGACATGCAGGGGTCGTTCACGGCCTATCCGGAGGCGATGATTCCCAACCTCGCGGCCGAGGGGAAACCGTCGTATGACGAGCCCGACAAGATCCTGGGCGCATCACCCTACGAACAAGTGTTCCAGGACCGCGATACCGTCGTCGCCCTCTACAACATCCCGCCCGGGATCCGGCACCCCCAGGTCAACGGCTTTTTCTCCAGGGATCTCGTTGATTTTGCCGAGGACAAATCCGGCTGGATTTTCGCCCGCGGTGGTCGCGCGTACCTGGCCTACCGGCCGCTTGCGCCCTATGGGCTGACCCCGTTCCGCGGCTACCACCAGCTGTCCTCCACGGCCGGTTACAAGTGGGAGCGCACCGTCACCGGGGACACGCTGCTCCAGAGCCCGCACGTCAAGAACGGCACGATCGTGCAGGCGGCGAGCGAGGACGAGTTCAGGGACTTCGCCGCGTTCAAGGCCGCCATCATCGCGTTGCCCCTGACATTCAGCCTCGAGCCCGTGCCGACCGTGAAGCTGAGGACCCTGCGCGGCCGGGAGATCGTCGTCACGTACGGGCAGGCCCCGGTGGTGGACGGCTCGCCGCTCGATTACGCGAAGTGGAAACTCTTCGAAGGCCCGTACCTTAACGCGGAGAAAGGCTCGCGCCAGCTGACCATCAGCCATGGTCGCCTGCAGCGCGTGCTCGATTTCAACACGCTGACGATCACCGACCGCGTGTTGCCGTGACGGCCCCGTGAACGCCCAATATTTAACATTCAACGTTTAAGCCTGAAGTCCGAAACCCGATCTGCGAACGGCGCACTTCGAGTCCAACAACCACATGCCCCCGGTTAAGCTTTCCATCCATGCCGATCCTGCCGGGCCGGTGATCGACCCGCATATCTTCGGGCATTTCTCCGAGCATCTCGGCCGTTGCATCTACGACGGCCTCTGGGTCGGCGAACAATCCCCGGTGCCGAACACCCGCGGCTGGCGCAACGACCTCGTGGTCGTGCTGAAGCAGATCCGCGTGCCCAACCTCCGCTGGCCGGGCGGTTGCTTTGCCGACGACTACCACTGGCGCGAGGGCATCGGCCCGCGCGAAAAGCGACCCCGCCGCATCAACGCGTACTGGGGTGGCGTGATCGACGACAATGCCGTCGGCACGCACGAGTTCCTCGACCTGTGCGAGCAGATCGGCTGTGAACCCTATCTCGCCGGCAACGTCGGCAGCGGCTCGCCGCGCGAGCTGCGCGAGTGGGTCGAGTACTGCAATGCCGCCGCCGGCACGCTGGCCGATGAGCGCGTGGCCAACGGGCGCGCCACCCCGTGGAAGGTGCGGCTCTGGGGCGTGGGCAACGAGACCTGGGGCTGTGGCGGCAACATGACCGCGGAGTATTACGCCCACGAGTACCGCCGCTTCGCCACGTACACCCGCGACTTTCCCGACGCGAAGATCTACCGCGTGGCCAGCGGCGCGCGGAACGACGACTACCACTGGACCGAGGTGATGATGCGCGAGGCGTTCAAGGGCCCGATCGGCGGGCCGATGCTGCAGGGGTTGTCGCTGCATTATTACACCGTCCCCGGCGAAATCCCATGGCCGCCCGCGCATCCCGCGACGGGGTTCGATCTCACCGGCTGGAAGGACGTCATGGCCCTCGGCTGGAAGATGGACGAGCTGGTCCGCGGCCACCGCGCGGTGATGGACCGCTATGATCCGAAGGAAACCACCGCGCTCGTCGTGGACGAGTGGGGCTCCTGGTATGCGCCCGAGCCCGGCACGAACCCCGGCTTTCTCTACCAGCAGCAGACGGTGCGCGACGCGGTGCTCGCCGCGCTCAACCTCAACATCTTCATCAACCACTGCGAACGCGTCCGCATCGCGAACCTCGCCCAGACCGTCAACGTCCTGCAGGCCGTGGCGCTCACCGAGGAGGGCGGCGGCCGCCTCGTCCTCACGCCAACGTGGCATGTGTTTGCCCTTTACGCCGCGCATCAGGGCGCCCGGCGGCTGCGCGTCGAGAGCACCGCGAAAACCCTCTCGCACACCGGGATCGACTATCCCGCCGTGTCCGCCACGGCCTCGCTCGACGCGGCCGGCGCGGTCAACGTCACCGTCTGCAACACCGACGCCGAGACCCCCGTGGAGCTTGAGCTGACCCTTGCGGACGGTGTCATCGCCGGGTGCACCGCCCAGGTGGTCACCGCGCCGGTGCTCGACACCTGCAACACCTTCGACCGGCCCGACGCCGTGGTCGCGCAGCCGCTCGGCGGCGTCACCGTGAAGGGTTCGACCGTCTCCGCCACGCTGCCGCCCGGCTCCGTCGCCGCGTTCCGCTTCGCGAACTGACCCGCTTGGTTTTCCCCGCATGACCAGCCCCACCTGTATTGCCCTTCCCAAGATCCGCTTTGAACGCGGCTTCCTTGCCGGCCGCGCGCAGCTCGTGCGCGACGTCGTCATCCCCTTCCAGTGGGAGGCGCTGAACGACCGCGTGCCCGGGGCCGAGCGCAGCGGCACGGTGAACAATTTCCAGATCGCCGCGGGCGAGAAGGAGGGGAAGTTCCATGGCTACTGGTTCCAGGACTCCGATCTCGCCAAGTGGATCGAGGCCGCGTCGTTCGGCCTCGCGACGCACCCGGATGCGGCACTCGACGCCGAGCTCGACGGGATCATCGCCACGATTGGCAAGGCGCAGCAGCCCGACGGCTACCTCGACACTTACATCCAGCTCAAGGAGCCGCACATGAAGTGGGCGAACCTGTTCGAATACCACGAGCTCTACATTGCCGGGCATTTCATCGAGGCGGGCGTCGCGCACTTCGAAGCGACGGGCAAGCGCACGCTGCTGGCCATCGTCTGCAAGCTGGCCGACATGATCGAGCGCACCTTCGGCCTGGGCGCGGAGCAGATCCCGGGCTATTGCGGCCACGAGGAAGTCGAGCTCGCGCTGGTGAAGCTCGCGCGGGCCACCGGGGAGAAGCGGTACGCGCAGCTCGCCGCGTATTTCATCAACCAGCGCGGCGTGGCGCCGCTGTATTACGAGGCGGAGTTGAAGCGGCTGAAGTTCGAGAAACTGCCCGTTTATTTTCACGCCGACGGCTGGGATTACCTGCAGGGCTCGCGGCCCGTGCGCGACCTGGTGGACCCGGTCGGACACTCGGTGCGCATGATGTACCTTGCGACGGCGATGGCCGACCTGGCGCTGGCGCTGCCGGACGAATCGCTGCGGAAGTCCTGCGAGACGCTCTGGGACAACCTCACGCGCTACCACCTCTACATCACGGGCGGCATCGGTTCGGAGTGGATGGGCGAGAAATTCGCCGAGCGCTATGACCTGCCCAACGACCGGGCCTACGCCGAGAGCTGCGCGGGCATCGGCCTCGTGTTCTGGGCGCGCCGGATGCTCGATCTCTCCCTGCGCGGCGCGTACGCCGACGTGATGGAGCGGGCGCTCTACAACAACGTGCTGGCCGGCATGGCGCTGGATGGAAAGACGTTCTTCTACGTCAACCCGCTGGAGATGCGCCCCGCCGAGGCGAAGCGCCGCTACGACCAGCACTACATCAAGACCCAGCGCGTGCCGTGGTTTGGCTGCGCCTGCTGCCCGCCGAACATCGCGCGCACGCTCACCTCGCTCGGCTACCACACGCACTCCGTGCTGCCTGACGGGCTGGCGGTGCACCTCTATGCCGACTGCCGGCTTGAGGCCACGATGGGCGGAAAGAAGACGAATTTCGCGCTGCACACCGACTATCCCTGGGACGGTGCGGTGAAGCTCGAGGTGTCGCCGGCGCAGCCGGTCACGTTCACCCTGCGGCTGCGGCTGCCGGGTTGGTGCACCGCCCCGACGGCGAAGCTCAACGGCACGGCGGTGGATTTCGCGGCCAAGGTCTGTGACGGCTATCTCTACCTCGCGCGCGAGTGGCGCGCGGGCGACGTGGTCACGCTCGACTTTCCGATGACAATCCAGCGCATCCGGGCGCATCCCGCGGTGCATCACGATGCCGGCTGTGTCGCGCTGCAGCGCGGGCCGATGGTGTTCTGCGTCGAGCAGGCGGACAACGGCGCGCAGCTCGGCCAGTTGCGCCTGCCCAAGAACGCGCCGCTCACGGCGCGCTTTGAGGCGGGGTTTCTCGGCGGGGCGATGGTCATCGAGGGTCCGGGCCAGCGGGTGCAGGCCCCCAGCGACGAACTCTATTCCACCACTGAACCGACCGTGACCCCGGCGACCATCAAGGCCGTGCCCTACTGCCTCTGGAACAACCGCGGGGAAGGCGAGATGCGTGTCTGGATCCGGGAATCATGAACCAACCGAATGGATGGACCGCAGGGAGGGCGGGGTCTCTGACCCGCCTTGGCTTGGATCAGCCGCGGGAGTCGAGCATGGCGGGCCAAAGACCCCGCCCTGCCTTGGTCGCCTTAGGCCTCGCGTGCCTTCTTCTCGTCCCGGCGCTCTCCGCCCAGCCGGACCAGAAGGTGCAGGACGCCCTGGTAGCGGACGCGCTGGCGGACAAGGCGGGCACGGAGTTCCTCACGCGGCTCTGCGACGACTTTGGCGGGCGACTGACGGGCAGCGTCAACAACCGCGGCGCGCTGGAGCGCACCGTGGCCGAGTTGAAGACGCTCGGCATCACGGCCCGGCTCGAGCCTTTCACGATGCCGGGCTGGGTCCGCGGTGAGGACGAGGCCGAGATGCTGGCGCCGGTGAAGCGCAAGCTCCGCTTTACCTCCCTCAGCTACACGCAACCGCACGAGCGGTTCGAGGCCGAGGTGGTGGACATCCACGACGGCCGCGAGGCGGATTTCGCGGGGCTCAAGGCGGCCGGCAAGATTGGCCTGCTGGCCGCCAACACCACGGTGCCGCGCGGCCAGTATGAGACCGCGGCGGTGAACCACGGCCTGCGGGGCCTCCTCTTTATTGACCGCGTCGCCGGCGGCCAGCTGCTCGCGCGGACGGGCTCGTTCAACGGCATTCCGCTGCGCATCCCGGTTTTCGGCATCACGCAGGAGGAGGGGCTCTGGATGGCCCGCCTGCTGAAACGCGGCGAGACCGTGCGGGTGAGCCTGCTGACGCGCTCCCATTGCACGCCGGTGGAAACGGCGAATCTCGTGGTGACCTTTCCCGGGCGCACGGCGGACACGATTGTGGTCGGCGCCCATTTTGATTCGTGGGACCTCGGGCAGGGTGCGATGGACAACGGGCTTGGCACGGCGCAGCTCTACGCGCTGGCGAAAGTGCTGCAGGCGCACGCCCGGGAGAATCTCCGCACGATCGAGCTCGTCTGGTTCAACGGCGAAGAGGAGGGACTCTGGGGCTCGCGGTTCCATGCGCCGGCGATGAAAGGCCGGCCGGTGGCGGCGATGCTCAATCTCGACATGGTGGGGTTCCCGCTCTCGGTGAACTCGCTGGGCTACGACGAGCTGATGCCGGCGCTCGAGCGCTTTGACGCCTCGCTGGGCGCGCGCAAACTCAAGCTGGGCGTGAGTAACATCAACTGGTTCGGCAGTGACCACACGCCGTTCCAGCTCGAGGGCATCCCGTCGGTCACCCTCGGCGGTCGCATCGAACCGGACGTGGTGCGCTATTACCACGACTTTGCCGACACCGTGGAAAAAGTGGATCCGCGCCTGATCCCGGAATCCACGGCGACGATTGCGGCGCTGGTGTACCGGCTGGCGAACGAGCCCGGGCTGGCCACGACGCGCCGCACGGCGGCGGAGACCGCGGCGCTCTTCCGGAAATTTGACCTGGAAACCCGAATGAAGGGGATTGGCCTCTGGCCGTTCCCGGCTGTAGCCTCAGAGCCGAAAAAACCGTGAATACCACCCGCCGCACCTTCCTCAAGACCGCCGCCCTCGCCGGGGCCGCCGCCGCCCTGCCGGGTTGTGTAAGCACACCCGTCCGGAAGGGCGTGCCGAAAGATGGCCTGTTCCCGGCGGCGCCGAATTTCCACACGACCCCCGGGGCGAGCGTGATGATCAGCGGCGGCACGATCACGAAGGACGGCAAGCTCACCGTGGCCGTGAGCGCGGCGCACCGGCTGCAGTACGGCCCGCGGAAGAAGATCCTGCTGGTCCTGCACGCCTCCGAACCGTCGCGGCGTGACGCGGACGAGAAGAAGCTGGCGGCGCTGTTTGCCGACGACAATTACGCGGTCGAGTCGCTGCATCACTGGGAGGGCGCCGCGGCGCTGCGCAAGATTGCCGAGGCCGAGGCGTTCTTCCTCAGCGGCGGCGAGACGTTCCTGCTGCTGCGCACGCTCTACGAGAGCGGCCAGCTCGACATCTTGCGCGAGCGGGTGCTGGCGGGCGTGCCGTATAACGGCTCGAGCGCTGGCTCGAATGTCGCCGGGATCAACATTGGCTGCACGAATGACTTTCCCGTGGTGGACGTGCCGACGCGGTCCGCCCTCGGCGTGTGGCCGACGGTGGTCAACCCGCATCATCCGCGGGCGAATGACCCCGACTACGGCGCCCGGGTGAACAAGATCAAGATCTACTGCCGGCTGAATCCCGGCGAGACGGTGCTGGGCATCGGCAACGGCGCGGTGGCCCGCCTGAACGCCGGTCGGATTACGATCGAGCACGGGCCGGCGTTTTACTATCACGGCGGCGAACACCGGGAGTTGAAGGAAGGCCCGGTGCCGGAACTGACGGCGCTGGTTTCGGCGAAGGCCTGATTTGGCGACTGGAGCCACGGCGGCCCCGTCGCGGATAAGCATCGACGCGGCGGGGCCACCGCGTCCCCATGTCAGAGTGCCAACTCAGCCCTGCCGCCTGTGAACGCTGTGACCTCCCTCACAGACATCCAAGTTCGTGATCCCTTCATCGTGGCGGATGAGGCGACCCGGCAGTACCGGCTGTATGGCACGAGTGGTTTTGGCGAAGCGGCGCACGGCGGCTTTGTGATGCGGACGAGCCGCGACCTGAAGGTCTGGAGCGAGCCACAGCCGGTGCTGGCGCCGGCGGCCGGGCCGGTGGGCGCCACGCATTTCTGGTCGCCCGAGGTGCGGGAGTATCGTGGCCGGTGGTATTTGTTCGGCACGTTCATGCACGGAACCGAGATCACCAAGCCGGAGCGACGGTACACGCGCATCTATGTGGCCGACACGGCGGCGGGGCCGTTCACGCCGCTGGCGAACGGGCCGATCACCCCGCCGGGGTGGTGGAGCATTGACGGCACGCTGCACGTGGATGCGCACGGGACGCCGTGGCTGGTGTTCGTCCGGGAGTGGCTGCAGGTGAACGATGGCGAGATCCATGCCGTCGAACTCACGCCGGACCTGCTGCGCGCGGCCGGGGCGTCGCGCCGGCTGTTTCGCGCGAGCGAGGCCGCGTGGAGCCGGCCGCAGACCCGGGACAAATTTTCCGGGTACCGCGTGACGGACGGCCCCTGGCTGCACCGGTTGCCGTCGGGCGTGCTGCTGCTGCTTTGGTCGAGCTTCGGCAAGGGCGGCTATCTCACCGGCGTGGCCCGCAGCGCGAATGGCGAAGTGACGGGACCGTGGGTGCAGGCGCCCGCGCCGCTGATCGCCACGGATGCCGGACACCCGATGCTGTTTTACACCTTCGACGGGGAACTGATGGTGGCGCTGCACACCCCGAACCAAGCGGGGGAAGAGCGGGCGAAATTCATTCCCGTGCGCGAGACGAGGGACGGACTGGAGCTGGCTTAGGAAGACGCGGCGAGGGCGCCGCAGCCCCATTGATCCCGCTGGAGGTGCCGTGCCCCGCCCTCACATCACGGCGCCGAACTCGTACGTCAGGGTCCAGCTGCGGGTCGCGCCGGGGGCGAGCTCGGCCGTGATGTAGGGCTCGATGGACCAGGTGTTGCTGTTGCCCCAGATGGGGCACTGGTCGGGCGTGAAATCCGTCGAGAAAAAGACCTTGCTCAGCCGCGGGTGCGACACGGCCGCGCGCAGCGGGGTTTTCGGGCCGACGACCAGTTGCTGGAAATGGCCGTCCATCTTGTCCTTGAACCGGCGCAGCATCCCGAGCCGGCGCTCGCCGTCGAAAGCGAAACCGGGGTTTTCGGCCATATCCCAGCTCCGCGGCAGGCCGCAGCTGATCAGGCCGTCGGTGAGGGCGAAGAACGGATGCGCGAACCAGTGCACCGGCAGCGGGACGGTGCCGGTGTTGATGATCTTGGTGAAGGACGTGAGCGAGCGGCCCTCGAGGGCGATACGGCGGCTGAGCCGGCAGCCGTATTTCCCGCCAGCCTGCACGGTGTAGAAATCAATCGCTGCCGCACTGCGGGTGACAGACCACGAGCAGGGCTTGGTCACGACAAGGTCGTCGCCGTTGCCGGGGGCGACCTCGCCGATGCCGATGATGAAGCCGCGGCCGTTTTCCAGGATCAGGGAACGGTCGGTGCCGAACTCGGCATGGCGGAAAGACTCGGGGGCGCCCTGGCCGTTGAAGGGGGTGGGGGATTCCTCCGTGGGGAACTCGGGTCCGGACAGCAGGGGACCGGCATGTTCGTCATGAACCTGCCAGATGTAACCACCCCAGCAATATCGGGTCCCCATGCGGGCCCGATCGCGCGCATCGGCGGGATTCAGCAGGTCAACGGAGAGGGAATTGAGCGAAAGCGATAACATGGGAAATATTAGTCATAGAGCCCACTGAGTGGTCAACCCGAGGGCACCGAGGCTCTTTCGGTGTTTTCTGGGCTCTCGCCGTGATCGTTGTACTCCAAATTGGGCCCGAAGAAAACATCCCCACCGGGAAACAAGAGCACCATCAGTTGACCAAGGCCGAGGCAGATTGGAATTTCAAAGCCGGGTTTGCCCGTGAAATCCGTGGTAAAAACGGATCCCCGCCTCATTCCCGGCGGGTTATTTGACGCGAATCACCCGCATTGTGGTGTTCTTGCCGTCCACGACGAGGGCGAAGCCGCCATTGGGGCGCGGCTGGATCTCGATTTCGCGGCCGGAGAGTTCCATGCGGATGGGCTCCACGCCTTCCCAGACCTGATCGTTGTCGAGTTTGAAGCTGTTGCCGCTGGCCCAGCCGGTGCAGCGGGCCTTGACGCTGGGCAGGGTCTTCCAGTCCTGGCTCAGGCTGATGTCCGGCAGGCCCACACGGGCGAGAAAGCTCTTGTCCCGTTCCTCGGTCAGGGCCTGCTGGGTGAGCTGCTCCGCCTGCTGCGTGGCCTCGACCTTCACGGTGCGGAGGTAGTGGCGGACGATGGCGGCATCAATCACGCTGAGCTGGTCGGGCGTGAGGCCGTCCAAGCCGGCGCGGGCGTACTCCTCGGGCGTCATGACGATCTTGAGTCCGGGGAAGGGGGACTCGGCGAAGGCGGTGGCGGCCGTGAGGAGGAAGAGGGCGAGCAGGGTTTTCATGGGGGCGGGGGAAAAGGGAGGAGGGGAATAAGGGAGTGGGGGAATAGGGGGCAGGGAGGGGTGGGGGTGTGACCCGTATCCGGGACATGGGTGCCATTCCTCTGGCTGGCAGTCAAAATCAGGTTTTAAGAAATTCCTCGGTGTCGGATTGGGCCGAAATGAGCCCGGCGAAGACCCCGCCGCGCTGGACGAGCTCCCGGTAGCCTCCCTGCTCGGCGATCTGCCCGTTGTGCAGGACGACGATGCGGTCGGCGTTCTTGATCGTGCTCAGGCGGTGGGCGATGGTGATGACGGTGCGGCCCTGGGCGAGGCGCTCGAGGGCCTCCTGGATGAGGCGCTCGCTCTCGTAGTCGAGGGCGGAGGTGGCCTCGTCGAGGATGAGGACGGGCGGGTTGCGCAGGACGGAGCGGGCGATGGCAATGCGCTGGCGCTGGCCGCCGGAGAGGGAGACGCCGCGCTCACCGACGGGGGTCTTGAAGCCCTCGGGCATCTTGAGGATGAACTCCTCGGCGTTGGCCAACTTCGCGGCGGCGCGGATCTCGGCGTCGGAGGCGTCGGGCTTGGCGAAGCGGATGTTTTCCCCGACGGAGCCGGAAAGGAGGATGCTTTCCTGCATGACGACGGCCATCTGGCGGCGGATCCAGCGCATGTCCCACTCGGACTGCGGCACGCCGTCGATGAGGATGCGGCCGCTGGTGGGCGCGTAGAGGCCGAGGAGCAAGTTCGCGAGGGTGCTCTTGCCGGAGCCGGACGGGCCGACGAAGGCGAGGTGTTCGCCGGGCCGGATGGTGAGATTGAGGTCCTTGATGACGATCTTATCGGGGGCGGACGGGTAGAAGAACGAGACGTTCTCGTACACGATGTCGCCGCGGATGCGCTCCTCGCGGCGCGTGCCGTGCCAGGTTTCGACGTACTTCGAGTCGATGAGCTCCTTGATGCTGTCGTAACCCTCCTGCGCGGCGAAGTACGGCTCGCTCATGCCGATGAACATGTGGACGGGGGTGAGGATGTAGCCGAAGCCCGCCATGAAGGCGAAAAGGGTGCCGATGGTGAGCTTGCCCTGGATGGCGAGGACGGAGCCACCGGCGATGACGATGAGGGAGAGCAGCTGCATGCCGACGTAGACGTAGGTACCGAAGAGGGCGTTGACGTAGGATTGGGAGACACGGCTGCGGGCGAAAGATTCGCTGCTGCGGTCGAGTTCGCGCTCGGCCTGGGCCTCCTCGCCAAAGCTGCGCACAAGCCGGAGGGCGGAGATGTACTCGGAGGCGGTGCCGGTCAGACGCTCCTGGGCGAGACGGTTTTCATTGTTGGCCCGCTTGATGTGGCTGAAAAACATGAACTTGGCCGTGGCATAGACCGGGATCACCAGCAGCAGCACGAGGAGCAGGAACCAATTCATGTAGGCGAGGATGCCCAGGATGCAGACGCCCATGAGGAGGTTGGGCAGGAGTTGGTTGAGGACGGTGTAGACCAGGCCCTCGACCTTCTGGGTGTCGAAGGCGTATTTCGACAGCAGGCGGCCGGTCTTCTGGCCGTCGAGGTAGCTGAAACTGAGGAATTGGAGCCGGAAGAAGATCCGGCTGCGCATATCCACCATCAGCTCGGTGGTGGTCTTGGCGAGGGACTTGGCGCCCCAGACCGAGAAGCCGTAGTGGAACAGCAGGAAGATGACGAAATAGATGCTATAGTGGATAACGCCCTGGATGTTTTTTTCCTGCAGGGGCTTGTCCACGATCTTCTGGATCAGAAGCGTGGTTGGCGCCGCCGCCAGACTGCGCAGGAGCACGAGGCCCAGGCCGCCGCGGAAACGGCGGCGGGCGGCCCAGAGGTAGCCGATCAGGGTTTTTTGGTCGAGGGGCGAGGAAAGGGTGGACATGGATGCGTGCAGCAACGGACCACTCGGTCCGGGCTGCTTGGCAAGCGTTTACTGGGTCATGTGCTTCGTCGCCATGCCGCCATGGAGGGCGGAATAGAACGGGTCGCCCGGTTGGATGGAGCCGCGGGCAACCGGGGCGCCGGTGAAGGCGGATTTGTACAGGGCGGTGAGGAACTCGATCGTCCCCCGGGCGGCGGCGCCGCCGGTGGCGGGCGGGGTGTTGGCGTCCATGGACGCGATCACGCTCTCGAGCTGGGCTCCATGGGTCGAGCCTACGTCGGGCGGGAACTGGTTCCACGCCGCCATCAGCGGGGCATCCGCGACGGGGTCAACGGGGGTGCATTTCCAGTTTTCCTGCTTGTAGGCGTAGAGGTGGGTGAGCTCGACGGTGGCGCGCTCGCAGTCGAGCCGGAGGTAGGTTTCCTGGCGCGGGGACACGGTGCTGTTGACGATCGAGGCCCGGGCGCCGTTGGCGAACTTCACGTGGGCCATCGAGAGGTCCTCGACCTCGATTTTATGGTATAGGTTGTCGATGACGGCGCGCACCTCGGCCCATTCGCCGAGCAGGTGGAGCAGGTGGTCCATGGTGTGGATGCCCTGGCTGGTGGTCGGACCGCCGAACTCCGTGGCCCACTTGCCGCGCCACGGCACGGCGTAATAGGCGGCGTCGCGGTGCCAGAGGGTGTGGCAGATGGCGACGAGCGGGCGGCCGAAGCGGCCGGCGTTGAGCAGCGAGCGGACGTGGACGTTTGAGGAGGCGAAACGCATCTGGAACACGCTGGCGGTGAACTTGCCCGTGCGCTTTTCCGCGGCCTGGATGCGGTCGAACTCGGCGAGTGAGGCGCAGAGGGGCTTCTCGCACAGGGCCCAGGCGCCGGCCTCCATCGCGGCGATGCTCATGTCGGCATGCAGGGCGGGCGGGGCGGCGATGAGCACGAGGTCGGGGCGCTCGGTCTTGAGCATCGCCGCGTAATCCGTGTAGGCGGTGGGAATCCCGGAGCGCGTGCAGAAGTCCTGGGCGCGCTGGGCGTCGATGTCGCAGGCGGCGACAAGTTGGACACGGCCGGGCAGGGTGGAAACGGCGCGCACATGGGCGTCGCCGATGCCACCGGTGCCGACGAGGACGACGCGATAGGTTTTGTTCATGGGGATCAGTGGGCCCGGAGCTGGGCCGGGTCGGTGGGCCCGCCGCCTTTGACTTGGTCAAAGATGGTGAGGCCGCGGAGAGACTGGGTGGGGGCAGGAAAAAAGAGGCTGCCGAGGTAGCCGAAGATCATGCACGCGCTGGTGGAGATGACGGCGTACATCAGCACGTGGAGGGGCGTGTAAAATTTCGTGAGCAGGGTGAAGACGATGCTCGCGACGATGCCGATGACGCAACCCTGCCAGTTGGCGCGCCGGGTGAACATGCCGAGCGCGTAGATGCCCGAGAACCCGCCGCCGAGCAGGGCCATCAGCTCGATGAACTTGTCCCAGAGTGAGCGGATATCGAGGGTCGACAGGTACAGGGCGAGGGCCGTGCCGGCGGCGCCGGTGAGCAGCGTGGTCCACTCGGCGAGGCGCACGCTCTTGGCGGGCGTGGGGCGCTTCGCGTAGCGCTCGTAGAAATCCACCGAGACGAGCGTGGCGATGGAGTTGATGTTGGAGCTGAGGGTGGCCATGGACGCGGCGAAGATGCCGGCGATGATCAGGCCGGTGACGCCCGACGGCAGGTCGGAGGCGATGAACTGCGGGAAGATCTGGTCGGTCGTGAGCAGCGGATTGAGGTTGGCCGGGTGGGCCTTGTAGTAGGCGTAGAGGACGGTCCCGAGACTGAAGAACAGGAAACTGCCGGGCAGCGCGATGGCCGTGAGCATGAACAACGAGCTGCGGGCGGCCTTGTCGTCCTTGGTCGAGAGCACGCGCTGCGTCATGACCTGGTCCTGCGGCCACGTGAGCGTGCCGACGATGAGCAGGAGGACGTAGGTCCAGACGTTCGGGATCGAGAAGTCGAAGCTCCAGTCAAACATGTGGGTCTTGTGGTCCGCGAGCGCGGTGTGCACCACCGCGCCGAGCCCGCCGGCGCCGTGGATCATCCAGGTCATGGCGAAGAGGGCGCCGCCGATCATGACGAAGACCTGGAGCACATCGGTCCAGATGACGGCCTTCATGCCGCCGAGAAAGGTGTAGAGCGTCGTGATGACACCCATGACAAGCACGGTCGTGGTCAGGCCAATGCCGGTGACCGCGGACAGGGCGAGGGCGGGCAGCAGCAGGACCACGCTCATGCGGCCGGCCAGGTGCTGCACGATGCAGATCAGCGAGGCCATCATGCGCACGGTCGGGTGGAAACGCATCTCGAGGTACTGGTACACGGAGATGAGGTTCAGCCGGCGGACGAGCGGCACGATCACGAAGGCGACGTAGATCGAGCCGACAAAGGTGATGACGTTCTGGGCCAGGTAGAGCCAGTTGGTGGCGTAGGACTTGGCGGGGATGGCGAGGTAACTGATCGCGCTGGTGCCGGTGGCATAGAGCGAGAGCCCGGCGGCCCACCACGGGATGCGGCGGCCGGCGACGAAGAAGTTGGCCGGATCCTTTTTGCCGGTGAGATAGAAATACAGGCCGATGCCGGCGACGACGCAGAGGTAGACGGCGATGACGGCGTAATCGACGACCTTGAGCCCGCGCTTGGTGGAGATGAGTTCGGCCTGCGTGTAATGCAGCTTCCCGGTCGCATCGCGGGTCGAGACAACAAAGCCGTTGGGCGAAGGCGCGGCCGTTTCGACCGTGCCGACCAGGGGCCAGGTGCCGAGGACGGCCCAGGTGTTGGTGATCGTGTGGTAGGCGACGAGCCGGAGCTGCCCGGCCGCGGGGTCGGGCGAGACGAAAAACACATGCGACTGGCCGACGGAATGAGCCACGGGCAGCAGCGGAAAGGGCGGCACGGCCCGAGGCTCCCAGCCGGTCTTGGCGTCCCGGCGCAAAAACACGGCCTGACCGGCGGCATCGCGCGCCAGCGCAAAGCGGGCGTCGTCCTGCTCGGCGGACGCGATGGGCCGCAACGTGGCGCCGAGTTCCTGCGCCCCTGGGTTATAGGCCGGGAGCGCCGAGGCCCGGATCACTTCGCTGGCGGCCGCGGGGGTCAGCTCGGTGGCTTGCAGCGAAACCAGGCTGTTGGCGTGCGCGGCCAGCGGCAGACAGCAGACGAGCGCCACGCGGCACAACAAGGAGAGGAACATGCGGCGCTTAGGGAAAAGCAGGCGCGGCGCCCTGACAAGCGGTGAGGGGCCGAACATTCAGGGTTTTGGGGGTAGGGCGGGTCTTTGACCCGCCGTGGATTATCCTTGCGAGGAGGCGCTGGCCCGACGCGGCAATCCATCCGGATGGATCGCCACGCCCGCCACCAGTCTCGCGATGACCATCAGGCGGGTCGAAGATCCCGCCCGACCTCCGGACGTTGCGCGCGGGCGCGCAACCCACCTCAAACCCCGGCCAGCTTCAGGATCTTTTCGCCGGTGAGGCGGGTGGCGGCGGGCAGCGAGTGCGGGACCTTGCCGCCGTAGATCGTGGCGTACTGCTTGAATTTCTCCTGCGTGGCCTTGACGAATTCCTCGACGGGGCGCGTTTCGCCGAACAGCGCCATCATCTCGGGCAGCCAGCGGTGGCCGAAGCGGACGTGGTTCTGCTCGTCGTTGCGGTCGAACGCCAGGAGCGTGTCGGCCTCGAAGTCGTTCAACTCGCGCACGCGGTCCATCACGTGGGCCTTCGCCGGGAAGCTGCCCGCCTCGAATTCCATTGTCATCAGCGCGTAGCGCTCGTGCGGCGGCATCTGGATGAGGATGTTGTAGAGATCGAGCGAGTGCTCGACGGTCATGAGGTCCACGCCGAGCTTCGGCAGCTGGCGGAAGCCGAACTGGCTGTGACGCGACTCGTCCCAGAGGTGGCGGGCGAGATCGAAGTGCAGGTCAAACGTCGCCGCCGGCGTCTCGAAAAACACGGTCGCCAGGTAGTCCACCGCGTCCAATTCCATCATGAGCCACACGTAGACCATGAGGCGGATGACGCGCGCGTCGGTCTGCGGGTCGGTGAGCCACGGGCGGATGATGGGGTCCTCCTTCGGGTCGAAGCCGAAGACGCCGGAGCAGAGCGGATATTGGCCGCGGCTGCACGTGGCGGGATGCGTGTAGGGAGTTTGCTCGCCCTGCCAGACGTAGCTGGCCGCGAGGGGCAGCCGGGTTTCCTGGCCGAGCCAGCCGCCGAGATCGTCGAGGCCCTGCGTGAGATGGAGTTTCCATTCGCGGGCGTCCACGCCCTTCAGGTACGGCGCGATTTCGCGGAGATGACGCTCCTCATCGGTGATGAATGCCTCGACGAGTTTCTTGGAGGGCCAGTCGGCGAGGTGGTCGGTGACCTTGAGGTAATGGCGGTACGCGGCGAGCAGCGCGGGTTTCAGGACCTCGTAGAAACCGGCGGTCAGGACGAGCGGATTGGCGGAGTTGGACCCGACCGCCTCGTTAAACAGGCGGCGAAGGCTGTCGCGCACGGTTTCGGTCGGGCCGAAGCCCGTGAGCTCGCGTCCGCGCTCGCGCAGGAAGCGCGCGTGGCCGGCGGATTCCCAGAGGTGCTGGCAGAGGAGGTATTTCAGCTCCGGTTCACCGACGCGATAGACCAGGGTGGACGCGGTGCGGACGAACTCCCGCTCGATCTCGAAGAGGAGGCGGATGAGGCGCGTCATCTCGTTGACGGCGGCCATGCGGCTGGCGGCAGGAGTGGCGGGGCGGGCGGGAGTGGAAGTGGAAGGGGACATGGGATCGGAAGGGAGGTGAAGGGCGATGGGCGATGGGTTCCGGACCCATGCGTTGTCATTCTTCGCTGCGCTCAGAATGACAAGTCAGGGATTGTTTAGCAGATCAGGCCGCGCTTGCCGTTGGGGCCGTGGGCGGGCGGGTTGACACCGATCCAGCGCTCGTCGATCGGCTCCGAGGCGCGCTGGTAGCGGGTGTCGCTGGAGATGCGGAGGCGGTTCGAGGTGCGGTTATCGAGGGAGGCGTGCACGGTGAACATGCCGAAGGTGAGGAAGTCGCCCGCTTGGTATTCGGCGGTGAGCCAGCGGCCGCCGAACTTGTTGCGGACGGTGGGCGGGTTGTGCGAGAGCGTGCCAGTGAAGGCCCACTTACCCTCCTTCACCTTGGCGACCTCGGCGGCCTTGTTTTCACAGTAGGCGTCGACGTCGCGGTAAACATACTTTTCGAGCAGGTCCATGCGCTTGAACGAGTCCTCGAGCACCATCAGGCCGCCGAGCTCGAACGAGACGTCACCGTACGGCAGCCAGCAACTCATGTGCTTGTGCGTGCCGCGGCCCATGTAGGGGAGGTCGCAGTGGGGATTCGTGCCCTTGCCCGGTCCGATGGCGCGCAGCCAGGTGAAGTCGTAGTGGCGGATCTCCTCGTCGAAGAACTGCCGGTAAAAATCGATCAGCCGGCCGGAATAGAGCAATTTCTGCACAGGCTCGTTGCCGGTGGTGAGATCGGGCTGGAAGATGTAACCGGCATCCTTTTTCACGACGGCCTCGGTGTGGGGATAGGCCGGGTCGAGCGTGCCGCTGGCGGCGAGGCGGGAGGTGAGGGCGGCCCGGGCCTCGAGCACTTTTTCCCTCTCCAGATAACCCTTCATGTACAGGTAGCCATCCGCCGCGAAGCGACGGCGGAGCTCGGGAAAATCGGTGGCCGCGTCGGAGGAGTCGCGCAGCAGGCCAAACTTGCCGTCGTCCATGTCGAGGGCGTGGCCATAGGAATAAATCTGGGGCAGAGTAGCTGTGCTCATGACCCTAAGGTACACGACATCAGCTGATCTCAATATGGTTGATCTGGGAAAAGGAATGTAATTTATGGTAGTCATGGCCTCAACCGATGTTTTTCGTGCCCGACCCTGGCTGGAAAGCCCGTTGCCGACACCAGTTGGCGGGTTGCAGCTGGCGGGCACGCTGGAGAACAACCAAGGCATCGATCCGTCGGCGATGCGTGTTTTGGGAAGCTACGCCCTGGTCTATATGCTCGCAGGTGAAGGCTATTACTCTGATGCCAGCGGCCAGCGCCGCGACCTGACGGCGGGCGATGTCGTGCTGATTTTCCCCGAGGTGGCACATGCCTACGGCCCGAAGCCGGGCAAGGCGTGGCGGCACTGCTACATTGTCTTTGATGGGCCGCAGTTTGAACTCTGGCGCAAGGGCGGGATGCTCGATCCCACGCGGCCGGTCTGGCGCGCGGAACCGGTGGAATTCTGGGCGCGCTCCCTGGAGGAGGCGGTGTCGCCGGAGGATAGCCAGGGACCGGCGGCGGCCCTGCGCACGCTGGGCCGTTGGCTCGACACGCTGGCGGCGCTGCTGGCGGTGCGGGATGCCGACGCGCACAACCGCGCGGATGCGGGCTGGCTGGCGGAGAGCCAGCGATTGCTCGGCGGCCCGGCGGTGAAGGGCTGGTCGAGGCCCCAGCAGGTGGCCCGGGCGGTGGGGTTGAGCTACGAGAATTTCCGGAAGCAGTTCGCCGCCCGCATCGGCGTGTCACCGGGCCAGTTTCAAAAACGCCGGCGCATCGACCGCGCGCAGTCGGCGATCTACCATGGCGACCGCACGCTCAAGCAGTTGGCGGAGGAACTGGAGTTCTGCGACGTGTTCCATTTCTCGAAGGCGTTCAAGCAGGTCACCGGCCTGACGCCGTCGGAGTTCCGCCGCAAAGTCAGGGGCGGATGACATTTTCGCGGCGCGAAAATCGGAGATCGAAGCTCAGCGATCGAAGCTCGGAGTTCGCAGTTCGCAGTTCGGGAGAATCAAGTCCACCCGGTCCGGCGGCCATGGTAACCCAATAGGTTACTTTGGCTGGGTGATAGGAACCGCGAGGCCGGGTTGAATCCTGCCCGATCTCCGATCTGTGAACTGCGATCTCCGCCGGGCTGGGTCGCCGGCTCCGCTCAGTCGAACTTCGGCCAGACGGCGCCGGGGATGGGGCGCCAGAGGATGTCCTTGTCGATGCGCGGCTTGCGGTTCCGGTATTTGTTCATCACCCGGATCTTTTCGCGCAGCAGTTTCGGCAGGTCCTCACCGTAGAAGAACGTGTTGTTGCCGACGGCGGACGTGATCATCACCTCGGTGCGGCCGCTTTCGAGGAGCGCGATGAGGTCGGCGGTGTTGGCGAGTTCGAGGTCAATGGCCGCCTGCAGGAGTTTCTCGTGCTGCTTTTTCTCGGCGGCCGTCTTGCTCTCGAGGTAGCCGTAGACGTGGGCGCACCAGGCGCAGACCATGCGGAGTGAACGGCACCACGCCAAGTAGGCGCGGGCGCGGTCAAGCAGGTCGGTGAACACGGCGTGCGCCGTGGCGTCGCCGCCGGTGCGGGCGACGAGCGCGGTGAGCTTCGCGAGGAGTTTCTCGAGGCGTGGGACGACGTTCTTGTCGAAGGCCGCGTAGGCCTTCGCCCCGTATTCGCGGGTGACGAGGTCGAAGAGCACGTCCTTGCCGAGATCGTTGATCCCGGGGTTGTTGTGCTGGAAGCAGCCGTGGCGCTCGTAATAGGCGCGCTCCTTCAGCGGGATGGCCTCGATGTCGGGCACGTACGGGCGGTCGAAGGTGCGCTGCCAGCAGAAGCCGAAGCCGGTGAACAGCGGCACGGGCGGCTGCCAGCTCATGGCGGTTTCAAAATCATCCCACGCGGCGACGAGGCTCGGGGCGTGCTTGGCGCCGATGAAACGCTGCGCGGTGGCGAGGAGGACCTCGTCCACGGACAGCTTCGGCGTGAACTGGCCGGCGGCGAGGATGGCGGGATTGGGCCAGTACGGCGTGGCGGTGGTGTTGGCGAGGCCGCCGAGGGCGCTGATGCGCTTGAGTCCGGTCTCGCGCATCGAGGCGAGCTTGCGGTGCAGCATGCGCGGATACGGCAGGCCGATCAGCGGCTCGTAGTTCGCCATCGTGCCGGCGGAGTAGTAGAGCAACGGGTCGATGCCGTGGGCGCGCGAGTCCTTGAGGACCTTCTGTTCGCTGGCATCCAGCTCCGGCTGCAGGGAACTGCCGGCGACGCCGCCCATTTCGGGGTAGCGCGGGTGCGTGTAGGGCAGGTGGTAGCCGCGGACGAGGAGCGAGGGCGCCTCCCAAGTGACGTGGTTGCCCATGCCGGCCTTGATGTGGTCCTGCTCGAGCTTGAACGGCTCGATGCGGAGGATGACGTCGAAGTCAGGGTTGAGCTCGGCGGCGGCGGTCTGGAGGTTGCGGAGGTAGCGGACGATGCTTTCGCCGGCGGCCTGGGCGACCTTGTCGTGGTTGCGCCATTCGCGGATCATGTACGGGCCGCCGTTGCGGCCGACGTAGAGGGAGCCGGTGTGCTCGAAGCCGGCGCCGCTGTCATTGGTCCACACGGACATGTAGCTGAGGTCGGGGACGTTTTTCAGCAGGGCCTGGATGGCGGCGCGGTAGTGCTGCAGCGTGACGGGGTGGTCCTGGGCGAGGCAGTAGCGCGGGAGGCGGGAGCGGAACGGATGGTCCACGCGGGCGCCGCGGAGCGTCGGGTAACGGGCGAAGAAGCGCTCGGGCAGCGTGCGCGGCTCGAACATGCACACGCCGGGCTTGAGGCCGTACTTGCGGCCGAGGCCGGCGAGCTTGACGAGGTTGTTGAGGTTGGCCTCGAGGTAATGCACGGGCCACAGGCCCTGCGTCAGGGGCGTGTCGATGAAATGGTTGAAGCCGGGGCTGTAGGTGTAGAACTGGGGATAATACTCGGACTGGACGGTGTCCTCGAACGGCATGTGCGCCTGGAGGCCGTTGACCTCGAGGTGGGTGAAGCCGCTCTCGGCGAGCGTGGCGATATACTGCTCGGGGTCGAAGTTGCGCGCGGTGCGCCAGTACTGCGTGAGGGCGGCGTCGGAGATCGGGCGGTTGAGGTCGAAGGCGGCCTTGATCAGCAGGCCGCGCTCGAGCTTGGCGCGGGAGACGTTGGTCAGGCCGTTGGCCAGCAGGCGGACGGCGGCGAACAGGTAGGCGGGCTCGCTGGCGATGATTTCGCCGGCGCCGGCATCCGTGATGCGCAGCCAGAGCCAGGTGCCCGTGGCCGGGAGGCCCGGGATGCGGGCCCACTTGCGGGTCGCAAGCGCAACGTTCACGCCCTGGCCGGGCCGGGTGGCGGCGGTCGCGAAGACGCCGGCAAAGCGGGCGAGTTCCTCGGCGGCAGTCTGCTCCACCGGCTGGCCGGCGGCGGGATAGGTCACGCTGCGGATGTTCAACGCAGCAACGGGGTGGGTGGCGGAACTCATGGAAAAGTGCCTAACGCGAAAGATGTTTTCACCCCAAAACACAAGCGCGACCCGTGTCGCGGGTGATTATTTACCAATCAGCGTGACCGGCGACCACCGGGAGTGGGATGGGCTGGGTCAGCGTGAAATCAACGAAACATACCAATGGCGGACCGGCGGATTTTGGCCCACGGAACACCCGGAGGACACGGAATGAGCGGAGAAAGCAGTCACCTGCTGGGCGATGTTTTTTATGTTTCCGTGTCCTCCGGGTGTTCCGTGGGCAATCCAGCGGGAATCCGACTTTCGTGCCGTTCGGGTGTTTCGTGGTGACCCACTCCCCGAAAAAGCCTGACGCCCGCGGGCTTTTCGCCGCAAGCTGCCAGTTCCCTCATGACCCCGCAACGACGCGACGCACTGATGGCGACTTACCGGGACGGCCTGACCCGGGATGTGCTGCCGTTCTGGTTGAAAAATGGCTGGGACCACGAGCATGGCGGCATCCTCACCGGGCTGGGTCGCGACGGCGCAGTCGTCGAGACCGACAAGTCCATCTGGTTCCAGGGCCGCGCGGCCTGGATGTATGCGACCGCCTACAACACGGTCGAACCGCGGCCGGAGTGGCTCGGGTTTGCGGGCTCGTGCATCGATTTTCTCCGGCGCCACGCCTACGGCCCGGGCGGCAAGATGTATTTCACCGTCACCCGCGAGGGCCGGCCGCTGCGGATGCGGCGCTACGTGTACAGCGAGACGTTTGCCGCCATCGGGTTCGCCGCCTACGCGAAGGCGACGGGTGAGGCGCGCGCCGCGGACGACGCCCGGCGGGCCTGGGAAACCTTCCTGCATTACAGTTACACCCCGGGCATGATCGCGCCGAAGACGGACGCGCTGACGCGGCCGATGCAGGGCCTGGCCACGCGGATGATCACGATCGTCACCGCCCAGGAACTGCGCGCCCTGCTCGGCGACATCAGCGCCGGCGGCGCGACCTGCACGGAGTGGATCGACCGCGCCATCGGCGAGATCGAGCGCGATTTCCTGAAGCCCGACCTGCAGGCGCTGCTTGAAGTCACGGGGGCGGGCGGGGAGTTTCTCGCGGATCACTTTGACGGCCGCCAGCTGAATCCCGGCCACGCCATTGAGGCAGCCTGGTTCATCCTCCACGAGGCGCGGCTGCGCCAGGGCGACGCCCGGCTGCAGCGGCTCGGCCTGACCATCCTCGACTGGATGTGGGCGCGCGGCTGGGATCGCGAGCACGGCGGCATCCTCTACCACACCGACGTCCTCGGCCGGCCGCAGCAGGAATACTGGCATGACATGAAATTCTGGTGGCCGCAAAATGAGGCGATCATCGCCACGCTCCTCGCCTGGCGGATGACCGGTGAGGCGAAATACGCGGAATGGCACGCGCTGGCGCACGACTGGGCCGAGGCGCATTTTCCCGACCGCGAGCACGGCGAGTGGTATGGCTACCTCCACCGCGACGGGAGCGTGTCGTCGCAGCTCAAGGGCGGCATCTGGAAGGGTCCGTTTCATCTGCCGCGGATGCAGTGGTACTGCGCGCGGCTGCTGGCGGAGCAGCAGTAGGGGAGACCGGCGGTGGATGGGCACGAAGAGGCCCAAGAGGCGCGATAAGAGAATTACCATTCGAACCGTTCGGATTTTTGACCACGGATAGCACGGATTCGCGCGGAGCAATCACTCGGGTTGTCATTGCGAGGCGGCCGTAGGCCAACGAGGCAATTTATCCGTTTGGTGACGTGGCAATTCCCGGATGGATTGCCACGTCAGCCCGCTGGGCTTCCTCGCAATGACAATCGGGGGATCGAGGACTGATCCATATCCTCCGTGTGTTCCGTGGGCAAATTTCCGACGGATCGTTTTCGGCTGATTCGTGGGTTTCGGGGTGATCCAACCCTGTTCTCCTCTAATTTTCATGCGGCTTCGCCTTGCCTTCGTGGGCATCGGCGGGCACCCCAGAAAACCTCCCATGCGCGTCCTGAACTACCCGGCCTTCGACCAACTGGAAATCCGCGACCAAGACGTCACGCCGCCGAAGCCCGACGAGGTCCGGCTGAAGGTCGCCGCGTGCGGCGTGTGCGGGAGTGAACTCGAGACGTTCAAGAACCACAGCCCGCGCCGCCCGCCCCCGCTGGTGATGGGTCATGAATTTTGCGGTACGGTCGCCGAGCTCGGGGCGGACGTGAAGGACTGGAAGAAAGGCGCGCGCGTCGTGAGCAACTCGCTCGTGCCCTGCGGCCGGTGCGTGCGCTGCACGCGCGGTGACACCCATCTCTGCGCGCACCGCCAGATCTTTGGCATGCACCGCCCAGGCGCGTTTGCGGAGTACGTCAACGTCCCCGCGCGCTGTCTGATCCCGTGGCCGGAGAATCTCCCCGCCGAAGCCGCCGCGCTGGCCGAGCCGCTCGCGAACGGCATCCACGTCGTGAACCTCACGAAGCATTATCCGGCGGCGACGGTGCTCGTCATCGGCGCGGGTCCGATCGGTTTGTTTTCCCAGCAGGCGTTGCAGGTGTTGCGCGGCTCGAAGGTCTACGTCGCCGACCTCAGCCCCGAGCGGCTGGCGGTGGCCAAGAAACTTGGCGCGGCGGGCGTGATCAATTCCCGCGAACAGGATCCGGCGAAGGTCCTGCAGGAACTGACTGGCGGCGAGGGCGCGGACCTTGTGGTGGACGCGGTCGGCGCGTCGGCCACGAAGAAAACCTCGCTCGAGGCGCTGCGCCCCGGTGGGGTGGCCGTGTGGATCGGCCTGCACGAGAACACCGTCACCATCGATTCCTACAACGTGACCCTCCCGGAAAAACAGGTGCTCGGCACCTACGCGGCGAAGCTCGAGGAGCTGGCCCACGCGCTGCAGCTGATGGCCTCGGGTCAGGTGGACGCGCTCTCGTGGGTGCAGCGTTTTCCCCTCGAGGAAGGCGTTACCGCCTTCCAGCGCATGCTCGCCGCCAAGGGCAACGACATCAAGGCGGTCATCTGTCCGTAAGTTTTTGGCTGGAAACTTTTACCCCAAGGTCGCCATGGACGCGAAAAAACCAGAGGGTCGGACGGTAAATCTTCGCGCTCTTTGCGACCTTCTGTAAAATTCAGCCTCAGTTTTACCCATGATCACCCCTCCCACCCGCACCCCGATCCCGAACCGGTTCAAGGGCAAGGTCGCCCTTGTGACCGGTGGTACGAACGGCATCGGCCACGCCATCGCGCTCGAGCTCCTGCGCGAGGGCGCATCCGTCGCCGTGACCGGCCTGCCGGCCGACGCCGAAGCCGGCCGCGCGGCGTTTGCCGCCGCTGGATTCTCCCCGCTCATCCTTGCCGGCGACATGGCCGACGAGAAATTTTGCCGCCAGCTCGTGGCCGACGTGCTCGCGAAGTTCGGCCGGATCGACTGCCTGGTGAACAACGCGTTTTCGTTCATCGCGAAGGGCCTCGAGGCGACGCGGGAGGACTTCGAGCGGTCGTTCAACGTCGGGCCGTTCGCCTTTGCGCTGCTCACCCAGCTCGTCGCCGTGCCGATGAAAAAGACCGGCGGCGGCGCCATCGTGAATGTTTCCAGCATCTCCGCCTGGATCGCCCAGCCGAACCGCTGGACCTACAACACCGCCAAGGGCGCGGTGGCCCAGCTCACGCGTTGCGCCGCGCTCGACCTCGTGCCGTACAAGGTGCGGGTCAACAGCGTCAGCCCCGGCTGGATCTGGACGCGCGAGGTGGACAAGGCCGCGAACAATGACCGCGCGACGTGGGATCCGATCTGGGGCCAGTTCCACATGCTCGCGCGGATGGGTCATCCCATCGAAATCGCCGGTCCCGTGCTGTTCCTGCTGAGCGACGACGCGTCGTTTATCACCGGCACCGACCTGCCGGTGGACGGCGGCTACAACGGCCTCGGGCCTGAGGGTCTGGGGCAGACCGCGAAGATCGCGGGGACGAAATGAGCGGCCGGAGGCCGCGGGTCATGGGTGATGGGTCATGGGTGATAGGAAATTGCCTCGGACTTTCCCCCGCCCATAACCCATAACCCATAACCTATCACCTATAACCCATTTCCCATGTCCAAACCTCGCGTCCTCGTCACTGATCACGGATTTCCGAATCTTCGCCACGAAGAATCGACCCTCGCCGCTGCCGGCGCCGAACTGGTGGTCGCCCAGTGCAAGACCGCGGACGAGGTGATCGCGGCCGCGAAGGACATGGATGCGCTCCTCGTGCAGTGGGCGCCGATCACTGCGGCGGTCATCGCGACGCTGACGCGCTGCAAGGTGATCGTTCGGTACGGTATCGGTGTGGACAACGTCGACCTCGTGGCGGCGAAGGCCAAGGGCATCGCCGTCTGCAACATCCCGGATTACGGCGTGCGCGAAGTCGCCGAGCACGCGGTGTCACTCGCATTGGCGCTGGTCCGCCAGCTACCGCAGATCGACTCGCGGCACCGCAGCGGCACCTGGAAAATCACCCCGGATCGGCCAATGCCGGCGCTGCATGCGTCCACATTCGCCACGGCGGGTTTCGGCCGAATCGCCCGCACCGCGCACGAGATGATGGCTGGCTTTGGCTGCAAGCGCATCGCCTACGACCCGTACGTCACCGCCGAGGTGATGCAGGCGGCGGGGGTCGAGAAGGTGGAGATGGACGCCCTCTTTGCGCGGGCGGACGTGCTCTCGCTGCACCTGCCGGCGACGGCGGAGACGAAGCATTTTGTCAGTGCGGAGCGGCTCACGCAGATGAAGAAGACCGCGATCGTGGTGAACACGGCGCGTGGCCCGCTGGTGGACACGGCCGCGGCCGCGGCGGCGCTGAAGGCCGGCACGATCGCCGGGCTGGGCGTCGACGTTTACGAGAAGGAGCCGGTCGAGAAGGATCACCCGCTCTTCGCCGCCCCGAACGCGCTGCTCACCTCGCACGTCGCCTGGTACAGCGAGAGCAGCATCCCGCGCCTGCAGCAGCTTGCCGGCGAGGAAGTCGTCCGCGGCCTCCGCGGCGAGCCGTTCAAAAACCAAGTCAACAAATGAGCGGCCGGAGGCCGCGGGTCATGGGTCATGGGTGATGGGTCATAGGAAATTGCCTCTGACTCGTCTCCGCCCATAACCTATAACCCATTACCCCTAACCCTAACCCTAACCCCGTATGCCAAACTTCCCCGTCGTCGATACCCACCTGCACATCTGGGACCTCAAGCGCCTGCGTTATCCGTGGCTGGCGAGCGTGCCGATGCTCAACCAGGACCGCCTGATCGAGGATTACCGCAAGGCGTGCGGCCCGGTGGTGGTCTCGAAGATGGTGTTCCTGCAGTGTGAGGCGGACTTCGCGCTGTTTCAGGAGGAGGCGGACTGGGTGACGGAAGTGGCGAAGGTGGATCCGCGCCTCCGCGGCATCGTGCCGTGGGCGCCGCTGGAGAAGGGTGACGGCGCGGAGGAGGCGCTCGCCAAACTGGCGTCGAACCCGCTGATCAAGGGCATCCGCCGGATCATCCAGTTTGAGGCGGACCCGGAGTTCTGCCTGCAGCCGGGTTTTGTGCGCGGCGTGCAGCTGCTGCCGCGTCATGGGCTGAGCTTTGACCTCTGCGTGAACCACAAGCAGCTGGCGAACACGCTGAAGCTCGTGCGGCAGTGCCCGAACGTGAAGTTCATCATGGACCACATCGCGAAGCCCGACATCAAGGCCGGGCTGCTCGACCCGTGGCGCGCGGAGCTGCGGGAGCTGGCAAAGTTCCCGAACGTCTGGTGCAAGCTGTCGGGGCTGGTGACGGAGGCGGATTTCGCGCGCTGGACGCCCGCCGACCTGCAGCCGTACATCGACCATGTGATCGACTGCTTCGGTTTCGACCGCGTGATCTTCGGCGGCGACTGGCCGGTGAGCACGCAGGCGACGGATTACCCGCGCTGGGTGCACACGCTCGACGCCGCGATCAAGGGCGCCTCGCCCGACGAGCAGCACAAGCTCTACGTCCGCAACGCCGAGGCGTTTTACCGGGTCTGATGGATCGTTAACCGCGAAGCCGAACCACAGACGAGGCGGTGGACATCGAGGGCGCGGAGGGACCTAACCAAGGACACCGAGGCTCGCTCCGGGCCGCCTCCGTGATCTCTGGGTTCCAAGGCTTGGTTGTCTGATCACGACTTCGGATTCGCCCACTCCGCGGGGAGGATCGAGGCGGGGCCGTGGATGTAGACCTGATAGTAGAGCCAGAAGATGACGAGGCCGAGGATGCACATGAAGACCACCTCGCCAAAGACGCCGGCGCTTTGCCGGCTGGTGCGATGGCCCCGGTTCACCACGGCCTGGATCGCGGGGGCGACGAGGAACGCGACGATGGAGCTGCCGCCGAGGATCATGGCCATGATGACGGTGACGCGGATGACGTGGTCGTAGATCATCGCCGCTTTGTACGAGATGATGGAGTTCACCAGGTTCAGTAGCAGCAGGCAGCACGGCAGGATGAAGTAGTGGCGGACGATCTGCGGGGATTTTTGGGCGGCCATGAGTAGGAGTGGTGTTCTCGTAGCGCAGGTCTTTGACCTGCCTTGGTGGATGGATTCGGTGCGCGCGAGTTGGACGGGCTTACTGCGGGCTAAGGCAAGGCGGGTCGAAGACCCGCCCTACTTTTGCCAGCTCAGGATCGCCGGCAGGCGGACGGTTTCACCGACGGCGGCGTCGATCATCCAGAGATCCTCGCCGGGTGAGATTTTCCCGGTCGGCGGGGCGGTGAGGGTGAGTTCGCCGGTGTCCTTCGCCTCCAACACAGTGGCGAGGGGCTGGTCGGCGCGGTTGCAGAGCGTGGTGCCCCGGTAAATCGCGAAGAGCCGCAGGGCGGTCTTGCTGTGGATGAGGCGGCCTTCGACGGAATTCACATGCACCAGGCCGACGCGGAGGTCGTCCTTCACCGTGAGCACGAGGTCGTCGCCTTCGCGCGTGGCGGCGGTGATGGTGTGGACGGTGTCGCGCAGGGAGTTCGACAGATGAAGTACACGGCCGGGCAGGGTGGTGAGGTCGGGCGTGAGGGCATCGCCGAAGAGACGGATGTGCAGCTTGCCGGCGGACACCTCGAGGGCCGTGATTCTTCCCTTGAACTCGGATGCGGTGAACTTGCGGTCTCCGATCTGGAGAAAGCTGCCGCCGGCAAAGAAGGCACGGATGGGCTGGTTTTTGACATCGAGACTTACCACGGAGACTTCAGCGTCAGTAGTAAGCGGAGGCATATTGTCGGGAGTAAAACGCGCGGCGAACACGTCGGTGCGATGAATCACGATATCGCGGGTGCCATCTGATCGCGTGACCGTCACGGCGTTGCCGGTGATCGTGTGGCTCATCTCCGTGATTTCGGTCGTGGCGTAGAATTTCACAAATTCACTCGTTTGGACGAGGTCATCGCGGCGCACCCCGGCAATGAACGGTTCGGTGGAGAACGGCTCGAGCACCGCGACAAACTTGCTAGAGAGCTCTTGCTTGTCGGCGTCGACGGTTCGTCGAGCGACCAGGTAAGTCACGAGCTCGGGATATTTGATCGGTGAGACGCGGGCCTCGGCGCGGATCAGTTCCTGGCCGGGCTGCGGCAGCACGCGGATGCGGAGGCGGGCGTTGGGGTCCTTGTCGTGAATGTATTCGGCGATGAAGTCGCCGGCGCCGGACTTTAGGCGCTGGACGTTGACGAGGTGCTGGAAGCCGGAGCCGGCATAGTTGAGGTAGCTGCCCTTGAAGTCCTTCGCGCCGCGGACGGGGTCGTCGTAGAGTTCGCCGACCTTCACGTTGGGACCGGCGAGCGTGCCGGGCTCGGGGGCGTACCACGTGCCGCCGAGTGCGGTGAATTTCCCGGTCGGGCCGTGGAGGCTGTAGTCGTGCTGGTGGCCGCCGGTAACATCGAAGAAGTCCACGACATAGCCGCGGTCTTTGGCCGTCGCGGTATCAGGCACGTCCACCATCACGAGCGTGCGGCGGTAAACCGAGGTCTGCGGATAGGTGTCGCTGGCATCGGCGATCAGGGCGCGGGCAAAAGGGCCGTCGGCGAAGAGTTGGAGGTGCCCGGCGGGGTTGGCGGGCTGGCGGTGGGCATCAACCGTGACGGTGTTGTGGGAGATGGAGGTTTTGCTCCACGTGAAGATGCTGGAGTTGAACTCGTTCGCGCCGTCGGGGTAGCCGAGGTCGGGCATCAGGTCCTGGCCGTGGGCGAAGAGGTCGAAGTGCAGGCGGTCGTGGTGATAGTGCGCGACGTGCAGGCCGTAGAAAAGCACGACGGAGCGGGTGTCGGCGGGGTTGTTGAGGATGGCGCTGCCGTAGCCGCTGAAGATGCGGGAGGGCTGGGGGGCCAGGGCCCTTGCAGGTACCTTGGGTGGCCCCTCGACCCGTTCGACAGGCTCAGGGCGGGCCGGCTCGGGGTGATTTGCCGTGCGCGGCAAATCAGGGAGGGCTGGCGAAAAGAGCGCCTCGAAGCTGCCGAAGCTTTTGTCGCCGGTGGCGCCGATGCCGGTGAGGAACGCGGCGTAGCGGGGGTCGTGGTAGAGCTGGAGCCCGATCTGGTAGGTGAGGGAGTCCTTGCGGATCAGCGGGGCGTAACGGTTGCTGCTGTCACCGAGCGGGGCCGAGAGCTGGCCGATGGTCACGTAGTCGAGCGGCTCATCGAACATGCGCTTCAGGCGTGGCAGCAGCGTGATGTCGTAGCCGAGTTTTTTGAGCAACGGGGCGGCTTCGGCAAAGGTCCGGGTCCAGACGAAATTGTAGTCGGGTGACTCGTGCGGGGCGCCGTCGCGGTAGACGGAGTTGTAGAACGCAAAGTCCAGGCCGATCCGGAGCAGGTGGCCGGTGGAACGATGCAGAATCTCGTCCACGTAACGCTGATTGTCCCCGTGCTGGCGGACGACCGCGAGCATGAGCAGGGCGCGCTGGTGGGTGCCATAGTTGCCGCGCATCAGGTCGTTGAAATACGCGTCGATCGCCTCCTCGAAAAAGTTGGCCTCGATGCACGCGCGGATCTGCTCGCCGGTCTGCCCGTAGAATTTCTGCAGCGCGGTGTCGGGGTCGATCGTCTCCCAGATGTCGTCGTAGGCCTCGGCGAGGGACGGCGAGATTTGGTAGGATTCCCAGATCAGGTTCACGATCTTGCCGGTGTAGCGCGTGCCCTGCGAACCCATGAGCTCGCCGAAGCGCGACTGCTGCTCGTGGTTCATGTTGGGGTAGACCTCGGCGACGCGGCGGAACAGCACCGCGGCCTTGTGGGCGAAGAGCCGGTCACCGGTGAGGAGGTAGGCGCGGCTGAGCGAGCGGATGCCGTTGATGATGCAGCGACCGTCGAGGCCGCCGGTCTGCCAGACCAGATGGTTGGCGTGCGCGACGAACCAGTACTTGTTGCCGTCGGGTGCGGTCCAGCCCCAGCCGTCGTCCACGTAGGGGCCGGTGAGGCTGCTCCGGTCCTTGAACCCGCTGTGGTAATACGCGGCGTAGTCGTTGCTCGGGTAGGTCTCGCCCCCGATGGGGCATTTGACCTGGAACGGGTGCTTGGGATCAACGATCCACGGCAGGGAGGAGCCGTTGATGCCCTCGTAGATTTTCCGGCCGTGGATGGGGCAGCCGGCGTTGCAGAGCTCGACGGCGCGCGGCACCTCGGCGGTGGTCACCACGTTGCGGAGGGCCTCGTCGGTCCACTCCGCCCAGTAGCGGGCCTCGACCATGGACGGCTCGGCGCCGGCCTTGGCGGCGGGGTAGTGGGCGTAGTTGGCCCGGGCCTGGGCGATCTCGGCGTCGGAGACGAGGGTGCGGGCGGACTTGAGGGGGAATTGCGGCGGGCGGACCTTCGGCGGGAGCATCACTCCGTGCGGGAGCTGCGGCTGCACGGGGCCATCGGGAAACCACGGGTCGCGGGCAGAGGCGGAGAGCGGCGCGAGCAGGGCCAGCGCGAAGTAGAGCCGGCGGAGCGAGGCGAAACGCATGGCCGAAGATTGGGCGGGCGAAGGGGAAGCGGCGAGGCCGGAATATTTTTTGGCCGGAAGCCCCGCCTTCGCCAAGGCTACGGCGGGCAAGCAGGAAACCCGGAACGATCCTCAGCGCGAAAGCGCTGAAGGGCAAAAACGCGAAAGGGAGGCAGGTTGGGGCAGTCGGTCCCGCCCTGCCTCTTTTCCCGGCATTTCCGCTCCTCCGCGTTTCCGCGATCCGGGTTGGAATCCGTGTCTCCGGCTGCAAAGCTTTTGACGCGTTCCAGAACTTGTGCAGGTTTGCGCCGCCGATGAAATCCGCGTTTTCCCTGCTTCACCGACTCCTCGCGCCGGCTCTTTTGCTGGGTCTGCTGGCGGTGACGGTGCACGCGGCGGACGACCTCAGCCTGTCGGCGCCGGAGCAGGAAAACGGCTACCTGAAGCTCGGGTTCGACAAGCTGGCCAATTACAAATTCATCCCGCCGGCGTATGATCCCGCGGCTGACCCGAAGGCCATGCCGCCCACCGGCAACGAGCAGATCCCCGCCACGGTGAAAAGCTGGAGCGGGAAGAAGGCGATCGTGACGGGCTTCATGCTGCCGGTGAAGATGAACGGCGGGCTCGTGACGGAACTGCTCCTCGTGAAGGACCCGATGCTGTGCTGCTACGGCGTGATGCCGAACATGAACGAGTGGGTCGTCGTCAAGATGCTCAACGGTGGCGTGAAGCCGACGATGGACGTGCCGATCTCATTCTATGGCGAGCTGAAGGTCGGCGCGATGTACGAGAACGGCTACATGACCGGCGTCTATCTCCTCGAGGGGGAGAAGATGGCGGAAGTGAAGTAAACGGGGCTCGAGGCGATAGGCGAAGGGCGAGGAGAAAGCCTTGCCGCGAGGTGCCGCCACCTAGGCCCATCGCCTTTGGCCAATAGCCCCTCAGCGCGCGATGTCGCGCTGCGTCAGTACCTTGAAGCCGCGCTGGTTCAGCGCCTGGGCGGCGACGTCCGCGTCCTCAACGTTGATCGCGAGGGCGGCGCGGCCCTCGGGCCGCTTGATGAAACTGTAGACGTAGTGGACGTTGATCTCGGCCTCGAGGAGGGCGGCCAACACCGCCTGCAGGTCGGTCTCATCGCTGATCTCCACGGCGAGCACGTCGCACTCGGTGTAGGGAAAGGCATTGCTCGCCATCAGGCCCCGGGCCTTTTCGCGGTCATCGACGATGAGCCGCATGATGGCGCTGTCGGTCGTGTCGAGCACGGTGATGGCCATAATGTGGACGTGGTTCTGCTTGAACAGGGCCGTCAGCTCGTGAAGGCGGCCGACGCGGTTCTCGGCGAAGACGGAGAATTGCCGGACGGGATCGGTGGCGGCGGTGATGGTGGTCTCGGCCATGGCGGTGAAGCGGAGTGTGGCCAAGCGACGGGCGCGGTCAATTGCAGGCTGGCCGAGGCGCAGGGCGGCGTCCACCCTCTGCCGCCATGCCCACCGAACTTGCCCGCCATCATGCTGCGACGCAGCAACGCGCCAATGACGGGGCGCGGCTCGTCCTGCGTGGCATCGCGCTGAATGCCCTGCTGGCCGTGGTCAAGCTGGCCGGCGGCATCCTCGGCCACACCTATGCGCTGATTGCCGACGCGGCGGAGTCGATGCTCGACATCCTGTCTTCACTGCTGGTGTGGGCGGGGTTCCGCGTGGCGGCACAGCCGCCCGATGCCAACCACCCCTACGGCCATGGCAAAGCCGAGCCGCTGGCCGGGATGGCGGTGTCGTTGATTATTTTCGCCATGGCCGCGTGGCTGGCCAAGCAGGCCCTGCACGAGATCGCCACGCCGCACCAAGGTCCCGCTTGGTGGACCCTGGTGGTGCTGGCGGGGGTGATTGTGGCGAAGACGTGGTTCTCGCGCCGGATGGGCATCGCCGGTGAGAAAGTCGGCAGCACGGCGCTGGGCATTGAGGCGCTGCACCACTGGTCGGACGCGATGACCTCCGCGGCGGCGTTTGTCGGCATCAGCATCGCGCTGTGGGCCGGCCCCGGCTGGGAGACCGCGGACGATTGGGCGGCGCTGTTTGCCTGCGTGATCATCGCCTTCAACGGCTTCGGGATGTTCATGAAGGCGCTGGGTGACGTGATGGACATGGCCGCGCCGAAAACATTTGAGAATGAAGTGCGCGTCCTCGCGCTGGCCGTACCGGGCGTGAGCGCCCTCGACAAGCTGCGCGTGCGGAAGAGCGGGCTGAGTTACCTGGTGGACATCCAGGTGCGGGTGGACGGCGACCTGTCGGTGCGGGCGGGCCACGCCATTGCGCATGCGGTGACAGATGCGCTGCTGGCGGCGGCGCCCCTCAAGATCAGCGACGTGACGGTGCACATCGAGCCGATGAAGTAGGCGGGCGGGGTAGGGCGGGGTCTTTGACCCGCCCTTGCCGAGAAAACTCCGCGGCGCCGCGAGCAACGATTCCGCCAGAAAGGGCGGGTCGAAGCCGCCGCCCTACCGGGAGTCACTCCTCGAGTTTCAGCGCGAATTTCCAGCCGGCCCAGACGCCGACGAGGCTGCCCACGCCGCTGATCACGAAGCACCAGCCGAAGCCCCACCCGAAATAATCCGGGATCGCCCAGCCGACATAGCCGCCGATCGTGGTGCCGACAAAGATGCTGAGCTTGCGCACGGGAGGATTATTTCGCGGCGGAAAACGCCGGGTCGCGGATGGAGCCCTTGGCGGTCAGCCAGGCGTGAATCTCGAACTTGAGCCGGCCGGCCAGGACCTCCGGGTCAGCATTGACGAGGGTGCGGGCTTCGGAGAGCGAAGCGCACTTGAAAATATACAAGCCCCGCCAGTCACTCGCGTCGGTGAACGGCCCGGCCACGAGGAGTTTTCCCTGCCGCGCGAGGCGGTCGATGTAGGCGTGCTGTGCGGCCTGCGTCTTGATCCGCTCCTCCTTTAGCCCGACGCCGGCGTACAGACCTTTGGACAGCACGCAGACGTAGTAGGTGGTGATATCGGGATCCGGGGCCGGCGCGGCGGCGGTCTTTTTCTCAGCGGCCTGCAACGGTGCCAGCGCGAGGCAGAGGGCGAGCAAAACCGGGACGAGGCGGTGGGGCATGCGCGCTGTTTAGGCGGGATGCTTTGGGCTAGCGAGGCGCAACTTATGCGGGTGGAAGCGGGACTTCATTGGTCGGCGGCGCACCGGCTTTCCCGTTTACTCAGGGGAGAGCCCGGCGTAGATTTGGCCCATGAAGAAACGCAACTTCGCCAAACCCCTGAGCGAAAATACCCACCTGCTGCGCTGGGTGGAAAAGATGGTGGCACTGTGCAAACCCGCCAACCTCCACTGGGTGGATGGTTCGAAGGCGGAGTATGACGCGCTGTGCGCGCAGATGGTGGCGGGCGGGACCTTCATCAAGCTGAACTCCAAGCTCTGGCCCAACTGCTATCACGCGCGCTCCGACCCGGGCGATGTCGCCCGCGTCGAGGACCGCACCTACATCTGTTCATTGTCGAAGGAAGCCGCCGGCCCGACGAACAACTGGGTCAACCCCTATGAGATGCGCAAGAAGCTGCGCAACCTGTTCGCCGGCTGCATGGCCGGCCGCACGATGTACGTGCTGCCCTACAGCATGGGGCCGGTCGGCGGCCCGATGTCGCAGATCGGCGTGCAGCTGACGGACTCGCCGTACGTCGTCGTCAACATGCGCATCATGGCCCGCATCGGCCTGCCGGTGTTTGCCGAGATCGACAAGGGCGAGAAGCGCGTCGTGCCCTGCATGCATTCCGTCGGCGCGCCGCTGAAGCCGGGCGCCAAGGACGTGCCGTGGCCCTGCAACGCGGACAAATACATCGTCCACTTTCCCGAGACGCGCGAGATCTGGAGCTACGGCTCGGGTTACGGCGGCAACGCGCTGCTGGGCAAGAAATGCTTCGCGCTCCGCATTGCCTCCAACCTCGCCCGCGACGAGGGCTGGATGGCCGAGCACATGCTCATTCTTGGCGTCGAGGACCCGAAAGGGGAGAAGACCTACGTGGCGGCGGCGTTCCCGAGCGCGTGCGGCAAGACGAACTTCGCGATGCTGATCCCGCCGGCCGCCTTCAAGAAGAAGGGCTGGAAGGTATGGACCGTCGGCGACGACATCGCGTGGATCAAACCCAACGCGGAGGGGAAGCTGCACGCGATCAACCCTGAGGCGGGCTTCTTCGGCGTCGCGCCGGGCACCTCGGCGAAGACGAACCCGAACGCCATGGCCACGCTGGCGAGGAACACCATTTTCACGAACACCGCGCTCACGCCGGACGGCGGCGTGTGGTGGGAAGGCATGACCGACGCGCCGCCGGCCGAGTGCCTCGACTGGCAGGGCCGGAAGTGGACGCCCGCGATCGGCCGGGCCACGGGCGCCAAGGCGGCGCACCCGAACTCGCGCTTCACCGCGCCGGCGTCGCAGTGCCCGTCGATCGATCCCGACTGGGAGAAACCCGAGGGCGTGCCGCTCAGCGCGATCATCTTCGGCGGGCGCCGCGCGGCGACGATTCCGCTGATTTACCAGGCGTTCAACTGGAGCTCCGGCGTGTACATGGGCGCGACGATGGGGTCGGAGATGACCGCGGCCGCGGCCGGCACGCTCGGCAAAGTCCGCCGCGATCCGTTCGCGATGCTGCCGTTCTGCGGCTACCACATGGGCGACTACTTTCACCACTGGATCATGATGCAGAAGCAGCTCAGCGCCACGCCCCGCATCTTCCACGTGAACTGGTTCCGCAAGGACGCGGCCGGCAAGTTTGTCTGGGCCGGCTTCAGTGAGAACATGCGCATCCTCAAGTGGATCGTGGACCGCGCCCGCGGCCGCACGGTGGCGGAGGAGACGCCGATCGGCTGGATGCCGCGCTATGAGGACATCGACTGGACCGGCTTGGACTTCCCCAAGGTGAAATGGGACCAGATCATGGCCTTTGACCGCGGGGCGTGGCGGCAGGAAGTGATGGGGCACGAGGAACTGTTCCTCGACCTGCACGACCGGTTGCCGAAGGAACTGATTTTCGAACGCGAGCTGCTGATCTGCCGGATGTAGGTGGCGCGCTCGTCGCGCCATGTTGCGCACGAGCGCGCCACCTATCCGGCCCGAATGTATGCCACAATTTCTGCTGGAACGAAACGTGCTGGTGCGGTTCATAGCGCGATGCTCCGTTGGTTTCTACGCCTCTCCCTCGCTCTCGCCGGCCTGACCGCCGCGGCCGCCGAGCCGGCCGCGCCCGCACCGGGCGGGGCGGTGCCGCCGTTGCTGCTGGATGCGCTGGGCAAGGTCGCCGCGAACTTCGACCGCTGGGCGTACACGGAGACGCGGATGATGACGGACGAACACGGCGTGCCGCAGCCCGAGACCGTGGTCCGCTTTGACCCGTCGAAGCCCTACGCCGAGCAGTACCTGCCGCTGAAGGTTAACGGCAAGCCACCGACCGGGAAACAGCTCAAGGAATTTCGCCAGCGCGGGGAGAAGCGCGGCGAAAAATTTGCGAAGCAGGAGGCCGAGGGCAAGGTGCCGGGCAGCGAGCTGCCGCGCTTCGGATTCAACGGCGGGACGGCGTCCATCGACCTGGCCCACGCCACCCTCGCCAGTGAAAACGCGGACAGCGTCACCTTCGAGGTGCCGCTGCGCAACGACGGGCACGGCACGCTGCCGGTGGAGAAATTTCAGCTGTTTGCACGGGTGAACCGCACGACGCATGCGTTCGAGAACGTGGCGCTGCGGGTGCGGAGCGCGTTCCGGGTGAAACTCGTCGTCAAGGTGAAGTCGGGCGAGGCGAGCATCGATTTTGCCCCGGTGGGGCCGGCGTACGACCCGGCGCCGGTCACGATGAGCGGCGATGCGACGGCGACGGTCCTGTTCATGAAATTCGGCGGGGGCTTCGAGCTGAAGCGCACGGAGTTCGCGCGCGTGAAACCCTACGGCGAGCGCTTCGGCGTGAAGATCGGGCCGATGAAGGCGCTGGATTTCTGAGGGGCGGGCTCTGGGCCTTACTCCTCCGGCGGAGTGAAGCCGCGGCGGATGACGTTTTCGGCTATGAGGCGCGGGAACAGGAAGTTCTCGAGGTATTCCTTGCCGCCGGCCTTGGTGCCGCCGCCGGACATCTTGAAGCCGCCAAACGGGTGCCGTTCGACGATGGCGCCGGTGCAGCCGCGGTTAAGGTAGAGGTTGCCCACCAGCATTTCCTGCCGGGCGCGCTCGAGGGATTTCGGGCTGCGGGAGAACAGGCCGGCGGTCAGCGCGTAGTCGGAGGCGTTCACCATGGCGAACGCCTCGTCGAGGTCCTTCGCCTTCAGGATGGCCAGTACCGGGCCGAAGATTTCCTCGCGCACGATGGTGTGCTCCACCTTGCAGCCGGTGAACACGGTCGGCGGGACGTAGTAGCCGCCGCTGGCGACGAGCTCGGGGGCGAGCTGGGCCTGCCACGCGAGTGTGCTCTCCTTCTTGCCGGCCTCGATGTAACCGAGGATGGATTTCTGCGCGGCGTCATCGATGACGGGATTGACCATCGTGCCGGGCAGCGCGGGATCGCCGACGGAAAAACTCGGGCAGGCCGCGAGGAAGCGGTCGACGAAGCGGTCATACACGCCCTCGAGAACGATGAGTCGCGAGAGCGCCGAGCACTTCTGGCCGGCGTAGCCGAACGCGCTGTAGAGGGCGGCGGGGATCGCTTCGTCGAGGTCGGCGTCGTTGTCGATGATCAGGGCGTTCTTGCCGCCCATCTCGCACACGACCTTTTTGAGGTTGAGCTGTCCCGGCAGCGTCTTGCCGGCGGTTGCGTAGATGTCGCAGCCCACCGAGCGCGAGCCGGTGAACGCGATGAAGTCGATCTGCGGGTGCGCCACGAGGTGCGCGCCGGCGTCCGCGCCGGAGCACGGCAGGAAGTGCAGGGCCCCGGGGGGCGTGCCGGCCTCCATCATGACCTCCATCAGCAGGGCGCCGATGATCGAGGTCTGGCGCGCGGGCTTGATGATCATGCAATTGCCGGCGACCAGCGGGGCGACGGTCAGGCCGGTCAGGATCGCGAGCGGGAAATTCCACGGCGCGACGGACACGCCGACGCCGCGGGGCGTCCACACCTGCGTGCACGCTTCGCCCGGCACGGCCTGCGTGACGACGGGCTGGGCCAGCTTCACCATCTCGATCGCGTAGAAGCGCAGGAAGTCGATGGCCTCGGACAGGTCGCCGTCGGCCTCGACCCAGGGTTTGCCCGCCTCGAGAATGAGCAGCGAATTGATCTCCATCCGGCGCGATTCCATGAGGTCGGCGGCGCGCAGCAGGATGGCGGCCCGCTCCTCGACGGGGGTGGCGCGCCACTTCGGGAAATACGCGACAGACGCGGCGACCGCGGCCTCGGCGTCGGCGACGGTGCCCTTGGCCCAGTAGCCGACGATCTGCGCGGGACGCGCGGGATTGACGGACGGGAGGAAGGGACGGTCGGAGATCTTCTTGCCGTTGATGATGACCGGCCATTTCCGGCCGATCGAATTGGCCTCGTAGGCTTTGAGCGCGGCGCGCTGCTTCTCGCGGTTTGCGGCGAGGGTGAAGTCGGTGTTGGCGGCGTTGATGAACGCGCCGGCCGCGCGGGGCTTGCGGGCGAGGGGCTCGGGGGCGGCGGCGATGGCGTCGACGGGGTTGCCGAGGAGTTGGGCCTGCGTGGCCTCGCCCATGTTCTTGATGCGGAGAAAGCCCTCGTTGGAGGTGTTCTCGAGCAGCCGGCGCACGAGGTAGGCCATGCCCGGGAGCAGCTCGCCGATGGCGCAGTATTCGCGGACGCGGTGGCCCATTTGCAGGAGGGCGGCCTTCAGTTCGTCAGCCATGCCGAACAGCGCCTGGAATTCGTAGGCCTTGGGCGCGATGCCGAGGCGCTCGGCCTGGGCGATGGCGTGGGCGACGGAACGGACGTTGTGTGAGGCGAAGTTGGGGGTGACGACGTCGATGTTCTCGAGGAGGAACAGCGTGAGCTTCTCGTAGTTGGCGTCGGACTCGGGCTTTTTCTGCCAGACCGGGATGGGCCAGTCGCGCTGCTGGGCGATGATGGTCTCGTAATCCCAATACGCGCCCTTCACGAGACGGATGCTGAGCGGGCGCTGGCGCTGGCGGGCCCAGGCGACGAGGTCGCGCAGGTCGGCCTCGCAGTCGCGCAGGTAGGCCTGCACGGCGATGCCGATGGCGGGTTTCTCGGCGAACTCCGGTTCCTCGAAGATGGACTTGAAGAGCGCGAGGGTGAGGTCCTTCAGCTTGTAGCTCTCCATGTCGAAGTTGATCAGCGCGCCCACCTCGGCCGCGCGACGCAGAATGGGGCGGAGGCGCTGCTTGAGGGCGGCGATGGAGTTTTCCGGGTCCGCGGGATGGACGTCGGGCGTGAGGGCGGAGATTTTGACGGAGAGATTGAGCCGCGGGAGCGGGCCGTTGGGGCCGACGTCGCTGAAGCACGGGTTGCCGTCGGCGGCGAAGAACTTCGACACGGAGTCGAGGATCTCGAGGTTGCGCTGGAGGAAGACGTCCGCCTCGGCGTCGTTAACGACGGTTTCACCGAGCAGGTCGATGGTCGTGGCGAGGCCGAGCTTGGCGTTCTTCTTGATCTGCTTGAGCAGATCCTCGCCGGTCTGGCCGGCGACGAACTGGCCGGCCATGTCCACGATCTGGGCCTTGACGGGCGTGGCGACGAGGGCGGGGGCGAAGGACGACGCGGCGAGGCCGGCCTTGAGGGCGGGGTTGAGGGCGACGGCCTTGTCCCCGAGGTATTCCTGAAGATGCCGGACGATCTCGGCGGAGCTGTTGAGGGAGGGCAGGACGTCGACGAAGCGGAAGAGCTGCGTCTTGAATGCCGGGTCCTTCATCGACCAATCCATCAGGCGGGCGTAGGCGCCTTTTTTGGAGAACAGCGCCGGGGGCGCCTGCTGGCTCATCAAGGCGAACAATTTTTCACCCTTGGTGCGGATGGCGGTCTCGAGGGTGGGAGAGGGTGCGGGGAAAGCAGGAGAACTCATGAGGGGTTGGGCAGATTGGGGAGGGTAATTTAAGCGGGAAGCTCCGCCAAAGCCGGCGGATTGGCAAGGAGGACGCGGTCGTTTCCACGGGTTGAACCCGCGCTAATTACCGGCGTTAGCGCTATTTGCCTTATGCCTTATGCGCTCGCCCCCAACGGGCTGGATCAGCAGTAATATTCCTGCGACTTTCCGGCGCGGGCCGTGTTCTGGGCATGAACGATGACACTCCAGTGCAAACACCACCTACGGGCCTGATCACCCCGGCCGACTTCACCACGTTCATGCGCAACTACCAAGATATGGTCTTCTCCACCGCGGCGCGCCTCACCGGCAACGACGCGCAGGCGGAGGACATTTCCCAGGAAGTTTTTCTCAAGGCGTATGAGCATTTCGACATGCTGCAGACCAGCCCGACCGCCGGCGGCTGGCTGAAGACCGTCGCGACCAACCTTTCGCTCAACCACCTCTCGCGCTACCGCAACCGCTGGAAGTTCTTCTCGGAGTACCGCCGGGACGACAGCGCGGGCGAGTCCGAAACCCCCGACGTGGATTTCGCCGCGCCCGACACGTTTTTCTCCGGGGTGGACGCCGACGAGCGCCGCGCCTGGGTCGAGGCCGCGCTGGAAAAACTCCCCGAGCACCAGCGGGTACCGCTCGTGCTCTATCATTTTGAAGATCTGCCCTACGAGGACATCGCCCGGAAGCTCGGCGTGTCCCTCGCCAAGGTGAAGACCGACATCCTGCGCGCCCGCACCGCCCTCGCCGCGATCATCGCCCGCAGCGGCGCTCCCCACGAAAACTTTTCCGCCTAACCCGCCATGAAACCCTCTCCCGAAGACCTCGAAAAGTTCATCCACCAGACTCTGCGCAGCCTGCCGGCCCGCCGCGCACCGCTCTCGCTCGAGTCGCGCGTCCGCGCCGCGATCGAGGCCCGTGCCGCGCTGCCGTGGTGGAGGCAATCCTTCGCCGCATGGCCCGTTGCTGCGCGCGTGGCCTTCCTCATCGGCTCCGCTGGCATCGCGAAACTCGCGATCATGGCGGTCGTCTGGGCGATGGCCGGCTTTGACGGCGCGCTGCTCGCGAACGCGTTCTCCACCCAGTTTGCGTGGGTCCAGACGGTGTCCGGGGTCTTCACGGCCATCGGCAATTTCTTCGGCACGGTCTACCGCGCCATCCCGCCGCTCTGGCTCTACGGTGGCCTGGCGGCCGTCGCCGCCCTTTACGCCGCCCTCTTCGGCCTCGGCGCCACTGCCTACCGCCTGCTCTACGCCAACCGCTAACTCTTTCCCGTTACTCCCATGAATACCTCCCTCCGCCCTCTTTTTCTCGCGGCCGTCGTCGCGGTCAGCACCGCGCTGACTCCCGCCTTCGCCGAGCCTTCCGCCGACGCCAAGGCTATGGCGGACAAGACGGTGGGCCGGCCCGCCGATCCTGCGGTCACTCCCGCGGTCCCGCCGGCCTCGACCCCTGCCACCACCCCGGCCGCTGCTCCGGCGGCGGCACCCGTGGCCGCTCCGGCGGTTGCGCCTGAGCCCGCCGCTCCTGCGGTTGTTACGCCGCCTGCGCCCGCCGAACCGGCCGCTGATACTGAAGCCACGGCAGACCAGCCGGCGGACAAGCCCGAGGCCAAGTCGGAGGACGAAGCCCCGGAAACGCCGAAGCTGCGCCAGCTGGACACGGACGAAAACACCGCGGCGCCCAAGACGCACAAGGAGATCATCCATGAGCGCATCGAGCGCGCCCACCAGCGCGCCGCCGCGCGCCGCGCCAATTCCGTCGGGCGCGACGTCGTGAACGTTTTCAGCGATTCCGACCTGCCCAAGGGCGAGAAGGCCGACAGTGTCGTCGCGATCTTCGGCTCGGCCTCGGCCGAGGGTGATGTCACCGACGCGGTCGTGGCGGTTTTTGGTAACACCCGCGCCGAGGGTGCGGTCAGCGACGCGGTCGTTGCGATCCTCGGGGACAACGAGGCGAACGGCACGGTCGGCGATGCGGTGGTGACGGTGCTGGGCAACACCACGGTCAACGGCCACGTGCGCGGCGATGTCGTGACCGTGCTGGGCGACATCAAGCTCGGGCCGGCCGCCGTGGTGGACGGCCAGGTCGTCTGCGTGGGTGGCACCGTCACCAAGGATCCTTCGACGGTGCTGAAGCACAGTGTCCAGAACGTGGGCTTGGGCCGGTCCCTGCACGGCGGGATCGGGATCAAGGCCTGGATCCGCGAATGTTTCCTGTACGGCCGTCCGCTCGCGTTTGGCGCGAACCTGATGTGGGCGTGGTGGATCGCGCTGGCCTGCCTGACGTTCTACGTGCTGCTCGCGTTGCTCTTCGGCCAGGGCGTCAACCGGTGCGTGGATAATTTCGAACAGCGCCCCGGCTATTCCATCCTGACTGCGCTGCTGACGGTGCTGGTGGCCCCGATTGCCATCATCCTGCTCGCGATCACCGGCATCGGCATTGCGGTGATTCCCTTTCTCGCCGCGGGCCTCTTCTTTGCCTCGCTCTTCGGCAAGGCTGTCATGCTGGCCTGGATCGGCCGGCGCCTCACCAAATTCCTCGGGTTGGACAACGCCGCGCTGGCGGTGCTCGTCGGCGGCGTGATCGTGCTGCTCCTCTACACGATTCCGGTGGTCGGATTCATCACCTACAAGCTCCTCGGCTGGATCGGCGTGGGCGTGGTGGTGTACACCCTGCTCGGAAACATGAAGCGGGAGAAGCCCACCTCCGCCGGGCCTACGGCGGGCGGGCCCGCCGCCCCCGCCGTGGTGCCCCCGGCGCCCGGCGCGGTCTCGCCGCTGGTGGGTGCGGGCGCCGTGGCTTCGCTCACGCCGCCGGTTCTGCCGGCCGGGGTCCTTCCGCGCGCCGGTTTTTGGATCC
>Ga0209829_10000154_pt1 | contig 60981 bp, 50 predicted proteins | sample C_140205_EF_Meta_FD_187311 | JGI IMG/M metagenome (GOLD analysis project Ga0209829, IMG submission 187311) | Freshwater microbial communities from Lake Croche, Canada to study carbon cycling - C_140205_EF_MetaG (SPAdes) (version 2) | ecosystem: Environmental > Aquatic > Freshwater > Lake...
GTAGATGGTTTATTAACAAAACATGGTTTCGAAAGCTGGTGCCCAGTGCAGAAAAGAGAAAGGCAGTGGTCAGATCGAAAAAAAATTATCGAAGAGCCCCTTTTTCGTTCTTATGTTTTTATCAAGGCCAGCAAGGAGGACCACACTAAAATTTTATCTACGATGGGGGTGGTGAATTTTTTATATTTTTTAAAAAAGCCAGCCATCATTAGAGACAATGAAATTGAAGCCATCAGAAAATATTTAGGACAGTCCAATGCCAGCATTCAAGTGGTAGACATGGCTAATTTGCCCGCCAATACCAAGGTGTCCATCAACCAAGGTTTGTTCATGGGGCAAAAGGGGGAAGTGATTAAAGCCAGCAAGAAAACAGTGTACGTTCGTTTAGAGAGCATCAATATGATGATGATTGTTGAATTTAAAGTCGGCGAAGTTTCTGTAAGCTAGTAATACAATTAACTATGCCAATTTCCAATCTATAATTTGATTGCTGTAGGCTGGATTAAAAGGAGTCATTACTTTGATGTAATTGTCTGTATAGCCTTCCAACATTCCATCTCCAATTTCATCCTTGCTATGCTTTACTGATTCAAATAAAACTTTACGGGTACTGCCCAAATGTTGCGCAGTAAAATATTGTAACTTTTGGTAAGATAGGTTTCTTGCAATTTTATTTCTTTCCTGTCTAATTGAAATAGGTACAATGGGTTTGATGTCTAATGCTTTAGTAGCAGCTCTTTCGGAATAAGTAAATACATGTAAATAAGCAATGTCTAATGCATGCAAAAAATCAATACTTTCTTTAAAATAAGCCTCCGTTTCGCCCGGTGAGCCCACAATTACATCCACACCAATACATGCATCTGGCATTATTTTTTTAATCAAATTAACTCGGTCAAGATATAATTCGCTGTTGTATCTTCTTTGCATTAATTTCAAAACCGCATCTGATCCACTTTGCAAGGGGATATGAAAATGGGGCATGAATTTATGGCTGTTTGCTACCCATTCAATAATTTCATTGGTGAGCAAATTAGGTTCGATGGAAGATATACGGTAACGAGGAATATCCGTTTGTTCATCCAAGGCTTTCACTAAATCAAAAAAACTTTCTTCCTTTTTTTTACCACCGTCTTCTCCTTTGCCAAAGTCGCCTAAATTGATACCTGTAAGTACAATTTCTTTTACCCCGTTTTTTGACAATGCTTGGGCTTGATGGACTACATTATCTATACGGTCACTTCTACTTTTACCACGTGCCATGGGAATGGTGCAAAAAGTACAACTATAATCACAGCCATCTTGAACTTTTAAAAATGTACGGGTTCGATCATTCACAGAAAAAGATGCATTAAAACCAGTAACGGTTTCTATGTCACAGCTACAAATTTTAGTGGCATCGCCCTTGGTTAAATGGGCTAAATGCTCCACTAAATTAAATTTTTCAGCGGCGCCTAAAACCAAATCTACACCCGGAATATTTGCAATTTCTTTGGGTTTTAATTGGGCATAACAACCGGTAATTACGACAAAACTCTCAGGAGCCAATCTTTGGATTCGTCTCACCAATTGACGACATTCCTTATCTGCATTTTCTGTAACAGAACAGGTATTGATAACATAAATATCCGCCATCTCTGTAAAAGCTTTTTTCTCAAAGCCTTCCTGTTCCAATTGCCTAGAAAGGGTAGAAGTCTCTGAAAAATTGAGTTTACAGCCTAGGGTATGAAATGCGACAGAACGTGATTGACTCATGGGGCACAAAGATAAAAAACCTAGGGGGAATGGGGAAATCTTAAAATATACTTAAAGCTGCTATATATTTCCCATTTTGGCTAGTTTCAATTAAGTTTGCATCTAATAAAACGCCTAAAATGGACTTCAAAAAAATCAATAATTGGACGGGTTGGATTGTTACCCTAATTGCTTGTACTGCCTATGTGCTAACCACAGAGGCAACAGGTAGTTTCTGGGATTGCGGTGAATTTATAAGCAGTGCCTATAAATTACAAATTCCACATCCTCCTGGAGCGCCAATGTTTGTATTATTAGGCCGTTTATTTATTGTCTTATTTGGAGACAATCCATTGACAGCAGCAAAGGCAGTGAATACCATGAGTGCATTAGCCAGTGGTTTTACTATTTTGTTTTTATTTTGGACCATCACCCATTTTGCCAAAAGATTGGTGGAGAAGCAATCAGGGACTGCCCTTACCAATAGTCAAATTCTCTTAATCATGGGCGCAGGCATCGTGGGCGCTTTGGCTTATACTTTCAGTGATACCGCTTGGTACAGTGCCGTAGAAGGTGAAGTATATGCATTAAGTTCTTTCTTTACTGCCTTGGTATTTTGGGCTATTTTGAAATGGGAACATAAGGCCGATGAACCCGGTGCAGACAAATGGATCATTTTTATATTTTATTTAATGGGGATTTCGATAGGGGTGCATTTATTGAATATCTTAACCATTCCTGCCATTGTCATGGTGTATTATTTTAGACAATACAAGCCAAGTTTCAAGGGTGGATTATTGGCCTTTTTTATAGGGGTCATCATTACAGGATTTGTGCAGGTATTTTTAATTCAATATACCATCAAATGGGCAGGGGCCTTTGATATTAATTTCGTGAACTCATTTGGTCTGCCTTTCTTTACTGGTTTTATTTTCTTCTTTGTATTGGTAGCCGTGCTACTTACTTTAGGCATTTTGTATGCGAATAAAAAAGGATTTTACTTTTTGAAATTGGGTATTTGGTCGGTGGTTTTTTTCTTATTGGGCTATACCAGTTATTTGACCACCATGATTCGTTCTAGTGCAGATCCTTCTGTAGATATGTACAATGTAGACAATCCAGTTACCTTGATGGGTTATTTGGGTAGAGAGCAATATGGAGATTGGCCAATCGTATATGGTCCAGATTATGTAGACAAAGTAGACAATGTAGAAAATGGAGACCAATATGTTAAGTCAAAATCTACCTATGAAATTGCAGGCAAAAATTATAAGAGAGATTGGACTTCGGCGCCTTCAGCACATTTATTCCCAAGAATGTGGGATTCAGACAATGACAGAGGCCAGATGGATAGCTTTAAAGCCTTTGCTGGCGTAGAAGATGGCACGCCTCCTACTTTAAGAGACAATATCAAATACTTTACCAACTATCAGTTTGGTTTTATGTACCTACGTTATTTTTTATGGAATTTCGCAGGCAAACAAAACGACTTACAAGGCTTTGGAAATGTAAGAGATGGTAATTTTAGTACGGGTATTTCACTAATAGATAATGCCATCTTTGGCGATCAATCTAAATTACCTGATTCCATTAAAAATCAAAACAAGGCGCACAATAGTTTGTACATGCTTCCGTTTATTTTAGGTATACTTGGATTTATCTTCCAATACCAAAGAAATAAAAAAGACTTAATCGTTACTGGCCTTCTTTTCTTTTTCACAGGTATTGCCATTGTAATGTATTTGAATCAACAAAGTTTACAGCCACGTGAACGAGATTATGCCTATGTGGGTTCATTTTACGTATTTACCATTTGGATTGGGCTAGGGGTATTACAAATAGCGCTTTGGATAGAAAAGTTTATGTCTAAAAAAACAGCTGCGATTCTAGCCACTGTTATTTCATTCTTAGCAGTACCTGCGCTTATGGCACAGCAAGAATGGAACGATCATGATAGAAGTCAAAAAACATTGCCTCGTGATTTAGCACGCAACTATTTAGAAAGCTGTCCTCCCAATGCCATTTTATTCTCCTTTGGTGATAACGATACTTACCCATTGTGGTATGCGCAAGAAGTGGAAGGCATTCGCCCAGATGTACGTGTGGTAGTGAATAGTTTACTCGGTTCTGATTGGTACATGAAGGAATTGAGGTACAAAGTAAACAAGAGTGATAAATTTGACGTCATCTTTACCGAAGATCAGGTATTGGGCAATAAATTAAATGTAGCTTATTACAATGCTTTGCCCGATTTTGGTGAAACGACTTACCATAATTTAGATTCAGTATTGAGGTATGTGGTAGCAGATCCTTCTGGAAAATATCAAGCTTCTACACAAGATGGTCCAGTGAATATTTTCCCGACACATAAATTTAAATTGCCAGTAAATAAAGAATTTGCTTTAACCTCTGGCATTGCCAAACCAACGGATAAAATTGTAGATAATTTATTGATCGATTTTAATCCTAAAAGACAATACCTATTAAAAAATGAATTGGCCATGTATGCCATCATTGCAACAACTCAATTTAAGCGACCAGTTTGCTTTACTTCAACACAGGAGTTGAAGGAAATGGGCTTAGAGAAATATGTTCGTCAAACAGGCATGTCTTATGAATTAGTGCCGGTAGATGGCGGGGGTATTGATGCAGCGGCTTCCTACAATACAGTAATGACCAAGTTTAGTTTTGGCAACGCCAAAAACCCTACGGTTTATTATGATGAAGAAAACAGACGCCATTTGAATTCCATTAGATTGGCCGTGTCTCAAATTGCACAAGCCTTAGTGGCAGAAGGTAAATTGGACAGTGCAAGAAAGGTATTGAGAAAAATGGACAGCGAAACCAATGAAAAAAGTTTTCCTTATGGTATGACCTCCAATAGAGGCAATCAACACAATTATTTTTCTTATTTATTTTTACAGTCCTGCTATGCGGCTGGAGATTTAGAATTGGCCAAGAAAGTGTCCAATTCTGTTATGAAAGATTTGAAACAAGAAGTGGCTTATTATAAATCTTTAGGAGATGCCATGAGTGATGATCAATTCCAGCAGGGCATAGAGAGCGCTTACCAAAATAAGCCAAGTAGTTTAAACAACAAACAAGCCTCCTTTGTACAAGATGCTTTAACTTCTTATCAGTTAATCGCTGCGATTGCCAAAATGGAGCAGGATTTTGCACCAAAGAAAAAGTAGACGTAAAAAATTGAAGGCATATAAAAGCAGGGGTACTTAACAAAGTGCCCCTGCTTTTTTTATAATAGGCTTGCCAATGTGCTTACCACTGTATCAATTTCGGCCTTGGTATTGTGTTTGGAAAAGGAAAAGCGAACCGTCGCCATATCATTTGCTTTGCTCAATGCTTGAATGACATGTGAGCCTTGCTGTGCGCCACTTGAGCAAGCGCTGCCACCGCTGGCGCATATGTGATGAATGTCTAAATTAAATAAAAGCATTTCTGTTTTTTCAGATTTTGGAAAATTGACACTCAATAAGGTATACAATGAACTGCCAAAAGGGTCTCCATTAAAACTAATGCCAGGTATTTTTGCAATCAGTGAATCGTAGAGGTATTTTTTCAAGGAGCTGATGTACTGGCTGTCTTTTTCATAATTGGCAGTAGCAATTTCTAAGGCTTTTGCAAAGCCAACAATTCCATACACGTTTTCGGTACCTGCACGCATGTTTCTTTCTTGTGCACCCCCATGAATGAAAGGATTTATTTTAATATTTTCATTGATGTACAAGATGCCAATTCCTTTAGGCCCATGAAATTTATGGCTAGCACCTGTAATAAAATCAATAGGCGTATTGCTTAAATCAAATGCAAAATGCCCTACTGTTTGAACCGTATCGCTGTGAAAATAAGCATTGTGTTTTTTACAGATAGCGCCAATTTCATTGAGCTCAATCATGTTACCAATTTCATTGTTGGCATGCATAATTGTTACAATCGTTTTTTCTGGATGCTGCGTTAACAATGTTTCCAAATGAGCCGTATCTATATGGCCATTGGGTAATATTTGCACAAAGCTTAGCGTGATATTTTCTTTTTTAGCCAAATGCTGCACCGTATGCAAAGTGGCATGGTGTTCAATAGGGGAACTAATAATATGTGTACAACCTAAATTTTCGATGGATGCATTTAAAATGGTATTGGTGCTTTCGGTGCCTCCACTGGTAAAAAATATTTCCGAAGTACGGGCACCTAAATTTTTTGCCACTGATTTTCTAGCTTGTTCAATGGCCATTCTTGTTTCACGACCATAGCTATAAATAGAAGATGGATTACCAAATTGCTCGCTTAAAAAGGGCATCATGGCCTCTAGGACCAATGGATCCAGAGAAGTGCTTGCGGCATTGTCAAAATAAATTCTATCCATCTGGCTAAATTACTTAATTGTTTCAATTATTGAAATAATCTCTTGGGCTAATTTATCCGCACTAGCTTGAGAGGTGGATTCAGTATAGATACGTATAATGGGTTCGGTATTGCTTGATCTTAAATGCACCCACTCCTTGTCGAAATCAATTTTTAAACCATCTTCTTTGTTGATGGCAAAATCTTTGAACTTTTCTTCAAGCGTGCTAAAAATTTTGCTTAAAGAAGTACCTGCCCCTAAATCTATTTTCATCTTACTCATAAAATAAGCAGGATAGCTGGCTCTTAATGCAGCGGCACTTAATTTGGTTTTGGCCAAATGAGTCAAAAATAAAGCAATGCCAATAAGGGCATCTCTTCCATAATGCAAATCGGGTACAATGATGCCGCCATTGCCTTCTCCACCAATCACTGCATTTTCTTGCTTCATTTTATTTACCACATTCACTTCGCCCACCGCACTTGCAAAATAAGTACAGCCATGTTTATCGGTGACATCTCTCAATGCTCTTGTAGAAGATAAGTTACTTACTGTACTACCTTTTTTATTTTGTAAAATATAATCAGCTACAGCTACTAAGGTATATTCTTCACCAAATAAATTTCCATCTTCACTCACAAAGCACAAGCGGTCCACATCTGGATCAACGGCAATGCCTAAATGCGCTTTATTTTTTAATACCGTGCTACACAGTTCGGTTAAATGTTCTTTGAGTGGTTCTGGATTGTGTGCAAATTCACCATTCATTGTTTCATTGAGCACAGTAATTTTATCTACGCCAATGGCTTTTAATAATGCAGGCACTGCAAAAGCACCTGAACTATTGATGGCATCTACGACTACCGAAAAATTAGCTTGCTTAATTAAAGCGGTATCAATTAAAGAATTTTGTAAAATAGCTTCGATGTGTTTTTCTAAACTATTGCTATTGGGAATAATTTTACCTATTTGATCTATTGTGGCATAATTGAAGTCCTCATTACCTGCCAACGTTAAAATAGTTTTGCCTTCTTCACCACTTACAAATTCTCCTTTTTCGTTCAATAATTTTAAAGCGTTCCATTGCTTGGGATTGTGGCTGGCGGTTAATATGATGCCCCCATCTGCTTTTTCAAACACTACGGCCATTTCCACTGTAGGTGTAGTGCTTAAGCCCAAATGAATCACATCAATGCCAAGGGCCAGTAAACTTTGTTCCACCAAGGCTTCTACCATTTCGCCACTGATTCTTCCATCACGGCCAACCACCACTTTTTTCTTGCCAGGGGCTTTATGGAGTAACCAGCTGCCATAAGCAGAGGCGAATTTAACTATATCAATGGGGGTGAGGTTTTCATTGGGTTTACCTCCAATGGTGCCTCTAAATCCTGAAATACTCTTAATAAGTGGCATAAGGGCGCTTTTACTTTATAAATGGTTCGGCAAATTTACTTTAAATTTTTACACTTCCCTGTATCTTTATGCCATGATACTAGACATTTGGGCTACCATCAATAATCAGGATCAGGCCTTGTTTGAGCTGATCAATACAAAATGGACCAATTCGTTCTTTGATCGCATCATGCCATGGATGCGCACTTCTGAACATTGGATTCCCTTGTATGTCTTTTTACTGGGGTTCTTGTTTTACAAATGGGGATGGAAGGCTTGGAAATGGGTAGTGACTGTAGCGGTGACTATTGCTTTGACCGATCAGGTAAGTAGTTTTATTTTTAAGCCATTGATACATCGACTCAGACCCTGTGCCGATCCAGCCATGGTGGGGCAGGTAAAATTATTAATTGGCGCTTGTCCAACTAGTTTCAGTTTTACTTCCTCTCATGCAGCCAATCATTTTAGTTTAGCTATTTTGGTATTTATGACCTTGCAACCTTTATTGAAAAAGTATACCTACCTATTTTTTTTATGGGCGGGGTTAATCTCCTATGCACAAATTTATGTGGGGGTGCATTATCCTTTAGATGTAATAGCAGGTACCCTCATAGGAATGACGATTGGTTATTTATTTTCAAAAATCTATTTAAAATGGACAAGCAGTAGCCATCAATTATAAATTATTTATTGATGTGCCGAGGCTTTGTAATTTTTCCATTTTTCAATCACTGCTTGCATATCGGAAGGTAGGGGGCTATCAAATACAATTTTCTTTTCGGTGGTGGGATGAATAAAGCCAAGTGTTTGTGCATGTAGTGCACATCTAGCGCAGGCTTCAAAACAGTTGTCAACGAATTGTTTGTACTTAGTATAGATGGTACCTTTTAAAATCTTATCGCCTCCGTATTCAAAATCATTGAAAAGGGTGTGGCCGATATGTTTCATGTGCACCCTAATTTGATGTGTTCTTCCTGTTTCCAAAATACAAGAAACCAAGGTAACATAATTGTAACGCTCAATTACTTTGTAATGGGTAATGGCATGTTTTCCAATCTCTTCATCAGGATAAGCATCAAACATTTTTCTATTGGATTTATGACGCGCAATATTGGCTACAATGGTACCTTCTTCTTGCTCCATATCTCCCCAAACCAAGGCTACGTATTTTCTTTCCACGGTATGGTTAAAAAATTGTTTTGCCAAATGACTTGCTGCTTCGGGCGTTTTAGCAAGTACAATTAAACCAGTGGTATTTTTATCTATGCGATGCACCAATCCAAAACGAGGCAGGAGTTCTTCGTTTAAATCTGGATTAATTGATAAAAGATGATGCGCAACGCCATTCAATAAAGTGCCTGTATAATTTCCAATGCCCGGATGCACCACCATATTAGAAGGCTTGTTAATGACCATTACCGCATCGTCTTCATACACAATATCCAAATTCATGGCTTCTGGCTTAAGCTCGGTATATTCTGGATTGATGATGCTTAAATAAACTACTTCATCACCTGGTCTAGTTTTGTAATTGCTCTTAACTACTTTCCCATTCACGGTTAAAAAACCTGCGTCAATACCGTTTTGTAATTTATTTCTAGTAATACCTTCAATGCGGGCTTGTACCCATTTATCGATACGGGTGGGTTCCTGTCCTTTGTCGACCATAAAGGTTGAACGCTCATAAAGGGACTCATTGTTTTCTTCTTGTATTGGATCTTGTATTTCAGCCATGGTGCAAAAGTAAGATATTGCTGCTTAGTTTGTAACTTTGCTTCATGCGTCAAAAACTGGTATTTGAGGATTTAGGCATTCGTTCCTATCAACCAACTTGGGAATACCAGGAGGCCTTGCTCTTGAAGAATACTCAAATCAAATGGGCAGCTAGGCAGAAAGAGGAACCCATGGATCAAACAGCCACCGAACATAGATTCTTAATGGTGGAGCATCCTGCTGTTTTTACCTTGGGAAAAAGCGGCAAAAGGGAGCATGTGTTGGTGTCGGAAGCGCATTTAGAAAAATTAGGCATTGAGTTTTTCCATATCAATAGAGGAGGAGATGTGACTTACCATGGTTTACAACAAGTGGTAGGCTATCCAATTTTAGATTTAGACAAATTCAAAACCGATTTAGGTTGGTATTTAAGAAGCTTGGAGCAAGTCATTATCAATGTAATTGAAGAATATGGTTTAATAGGAGAAAGAAGTGCAGGTGAAACAGGCGTTTGGTTGCAACCCGATGATCCTTTTATGGCAAGAAAAATCTGTGCCATGGGGATTAAATGCAGCAGATGGATTACGATGCATGGTTTTGCTTTAAATGTCAATACCGATTTATCTCCATTTGAATTGATCGTACCCTGTGGTATACAAGGCAAAACAGTCACCTCTGTAGAAAAAGAATTAGGGCATAAAGTGGATTATGAAGAAGTTAAAGAAAAAATAAAAAAACATTTTGCCCTTGTATTTGACTGCGATTTGGTTAATGCTTAAAAAAGTAATGTATCCTTAGGCAAGGATCTATTGCCTTGCAAACCCCCACTGTGAATCATTAATATTTTACTATTGGCTTCGAAATAATTTCTTAGAATTAATTCTTTAACTGCTAAAAGCAGTTTACCAGTATAGACTATATCGGTGGGAATTTTTTCAATCGTCCAAAGCTCATTCATGAATTTAATTAAACGAGGATTAATTTTTGCATAACCTCCTTCATGAAATTGATGTAATAATTTCCAATTGGCGTCTTTGTTAGTAACCAATGCATTAATTTCCGCTTCTAAACTTGGTTCGTTTTTCAAAATAGGGATACCAATAACTTTTTGATGGGTGCCTGCACCATTGATGATGCCTGCTAACATGGTTCCTGTGCCAACTGCAGCAATGATGTAATCAAAGGCTGAGGTCGCTGAACTACTCAGTATAGTTGACGCACCATTAGCACCTATAGTTCCATAACCACCTTCGTTAATAAAATAAATGGAAGTAGCTTGATCTTCTTTATTTTTTTTTATCAATTCATTCTTGATGGATTGAAAATGGGTTCTCCCAATAAATTCTAATTGCATGCCATAGCCAATGGCTTCTGCTAAACTAGGCGTAATGGGCTCGTTTTTATTAGCCCTTACATAACCCATACTTTTAAAATTATTTTCTTTAGCAGCATAAGCCAATGCTACTAAATGATTGGAGTAAGGTCCCCCAAAACTTACGATGGAACTGGCTTTCTTGTCGATGGCTTCCTGAATATAAAACCTAAGTTTATACCATTTATTACCGCTTACAACGGGATGTAGTTGATCTAATCTTAGTAAGCTTACTTGGTATTGTGTATTACTGTAGCTAGGTAAGAATTGAAGAATAGGATTTGTAGTCAATGTTTTTCTATTTAATCAAAATGGGCTAATTTTACACGATGTATTTTTATCAAGCAGGGTAAAAATACCAATTTAATACAATGTAAACCTTTGAAATAATATGGCACCTACTTTAGTAATTTTAGCAGCAGGTATGGCAAGTAGATATGGGAGTATGAAACAAACTGAAGGCTTTGGTCCTTCAGGAGAGACCATTATGGAGTATTCTATTTATGATGCCATACGTGCAGGCTTTGGGAAAGTGGTATTTATAATTAGGGAAGATTTTGCAGAAGCTTTCAAAAAAATAATTGAACCTAAGTTAGTAGGAAAAATCAAAACAGCCTATGTCTATCAATCTTTAGATAAATATACCGAAGGATATGAGCTACCTGTAGACCGTGTAAAGCCATGGGGGACAGCGCATGCCTTATTGTGTTGTAAGGAGGAAGTTAAAGAAGTTTTCGCTGTGATTAATGCAGATGATTATTATGGCAATGAAGCATTTGTAGAAGCGTATAATTTTTTAACCAAGGACTGCAATACATCTACCAATTGTATTCTTGGTTATGAATTGGCCAATACATTAAGTGAAAACGGAACGGTAAGTAGGGGTGTTTGTTCCATCGACGAAAAAGGCTATTTGACTTCTATTCATGAGCGTACAAAAATTTACCGTAAAGAAAATGGTCAAATTGTTTTTGAAGAAAACGAAATAGAGACCCCGCTAGAAGAAAAAACAAGAGTGAGTATGAATTTTATGTGTTTTGCACCCGAGTTTATCCAATTATGTGGGCAAGAGTTTGACTTGTTTTTAAAAGAGAAAGGGCATGAATTAAAATCTGAATTTTATATTCCATATGTAGCAGGAAGATTTAAGGAATTGGGTTTAGGCCAAGTAAAAGTAATACCTACCCATGCAAAATGGTTTGGGGTTACTTATAAAGAAGATGCGCCAGGGGTGAAAGCGAGCATTGATGCGCTAGTGGAAAGTAACCTGTATCCTACCAATCTTTGGAAATAAGCAAGTGGATCATTAGTTGTAAGAACGTACGCTAAAAATATAATTCTTTAAATTACTAATTTGTTCTTTTCTATTGGGCGTATTGTGTTGTTCTCCTTTAGAAATTTTTAATTTAATCTCCGCTTGATCTTCCTGCTCTTTGGCATTGTTTATCAAGTCAATGATCTTATTTGATTTGATGGCGAAGGCAACCCCTTCTGCTAATTTTTGTCTAGTGCTAATAATACCAATCAATTCTCCTTTGTCATTAAAGATGGGGGCTCCTGAATAACCAGGGTTGGCGCTAATTTGAACTTGGAAAGAACTACTGTCGCCTTCGAAACCAGTTTGGGCACTTAAATAGCCTTTGCCATAAACGATGTCATTGTCATTTCTTGGATAGCCCAACGTAAAAATCTCTTCTCCTAAATCACTTATTTTTTTACGAATGCTAAATGGAATGGAATTGGGTTCAATAAAATCTTTGTCTTCAATTTTCAGCAAAGCAAGGTCAAGTGCTTTGTCTGCATAAATAATATCAGCGTGTAATTCTTGCCCCCTATGATTAATTACAATAGCGCCATTGCCTTTTAATACATGCGCATTGGTAATAATGTATCCTTTGGTATTCACTAAAAACCCTGAACCACCACTGATGAGTGTTGCATTTTCAGGTACTTTGGATTTTACTTCATTCAATAAATGTCCTTGCACTTGCTGGTTTTTCTTAATGACTTCAACGGCCTTGCTTAATTGCAACAATTGATTGCCATTTAAACTTGGTGAAAAATACATCATCAAAGCAGAAGTAGTCAAGGCAATGAAACCACCCACTGAAGCAGCAATGGCAGCTACTTTTTTGTATTTGTTCCAAAGTTGGATCAGCCTTGTTTTATTGGAAGTATTTTCATCTGCCCATTCTCCTGCGGCCAATAATTGTTCAAAAGTTTTTTCAGTGAGGTAGGTAAAGTTGCGTCTGTCGGCATAGATATCCATATGTTGTAAAAACATGCTGTGCTCTATTACCATTTGATCTATCTCAGGGGTGTTTTTCCTAAGTGTTTCAAACAATTCAACCTCTTGAGCAGACATGGCGCCTGTCAAATATTTTTCTATCGTTTCTAATAATATTCTGTCTTCCATAATAAATTCTTCCTTCAGTTTTTTAGTCCCCAATATTGTATTGCGCAAAAAATAATTTCTTCAAACGCAGCAAACATTTATATTTTTGATTCTTTGCATTGTCGGCGTTGGTGTATCCAAAATCTGCGGCCAATTCCTGCATTCCTTTTTTATTGATATAGTAACCTTCTAATAAACTTTTACAAGGTTCACCTAAACTATTCAAAGCGCGATCCATGATGGCAAAAGCGGCATCTTTTTTCCCAAAATCCATCAAATCATCTTCCACCGATATACTGTCTTCGTGAACGCTCAATGGGCTACTGTATTTCCCCATATGTTGCAAGCGTTTTAGCCAGACATGCTTACAAATGGAAAAAAGGTAGGTTTTAATTTGGCAGGTAAGTACAAATGATTCAGATTGAACCTTCTCATAAAGTGCAATCATTCCTTCCTGAAAAACATCCCTAGCGTCATCAAAAGAGCCATTGTTATTTAAAACAAAGTGCTGAATCATATTAAAATGACTCTTGTAAAGGGCTTCCACCACTTTGGAGTCATTACCAGCTAACCCTTTTAAAAGGGCTTGTTCATTTAATTCAGCTTTCAAGATGTTAATACTTAATTTGGGTAAAAGTAACCCAAAATAGGATCTTTTTTAATTTTTTAAGGGTTGGGGGGTTACCTTTTTGAGGTTTCTGTATTAAGGGTATAATTAATTAATTAAAACAAATTCAAATGAAAAAAGTAATCGCAATTTTCGCTATCGCTGCATTAGCTGCATGTGGTGGTGCTGCAACTGAAGTTAAAACTGATTCTGCTGCTGCAACTGTAGACACTGCAAAAGCTGTTATGGTTGATTCTGCTGCTGCAACTGTTGATACTGCTGCAAAAGCAAAATAAATAATTCAGCCGTTGGCCTGTTGATTGATCAACCCTGCTTGCCAGCTAACGGCTATTGAAAGAGTTTAAATGACAAGCAATCGATTAACCGCTACGATTTATCGTGGCGGTTTTTATTTTGGGTAAGTACAAAACCTTAAAAGCTAATATTCGTTAGTTTCTAGGCCTAAAAATGGAAACATTTTTGATAAATAGCCTACAATAACCTATCTTTGTTCTCCGATGAAAGCAAATATTAACAATTGGTTTTACTTTTTCTTTTATTTCTACTTTAACCAAAGTAGCCGGGTAGTATTTGTCAAAGCGTAAACGAAACAACTAAACATACAATCCCGGCCCAGAAAGCCGGGATTTTTTTATGAGTAAAAAGGTAACGATACAAGGATATGAAGGAAGTTTCCACCAAGTGGCAGCTAGGCATTTTTTTGGTAAAAATGTAGAGGTCATCACTTGTGATAATTTCAGAAAAGTAGTCCAAATTGGATCAGATCCTAAATTGGCAGATGGAGCAGTCATGGCTATTGAAAATTCTATAGCAGGCAGCATCTTACCCAACTATAATTTATTGCAAAAAAGTAAACTTCAAGTTATTGGGGAAGTGTACTTATCTATTAGTCAAAACTTACTCACTTTTCCTGGTGTTAAGCTAGAAGACATCAAAGAAGTGCACAGCCATCCCATGGCCATTTTGCAATGCTTGGATTATTTAGAAAAGTACAATTGGAAATTAGTAGAATCAGAGGATACAGCGCTAAGTGCTAAGCTAGTGCATCAAAATAAGAGCAAACATACCGCTGCCATTGCAAGTAAACTAGCGGCACAAATGTATGAATTAGACATTGCTAGTCCAGACATACATACTTTAAAAAACAATATCACACGTTTTTTAATCATGACCCCAATATCGGTGAAGACCATGGTTGAAAATCCGAACAAAGCATCTATTTATTTTCAGACCGATCATTCAAGAGGCATACTTGCCAAAGTATTGGCAAAAATTGCACAAGGCAATGTAAACTTAAGTAAACTACAAAGTATGCCCATTCCAGGCAGTACATTTAAATATGGATTTTATGCCGACTTGGAATTTGAAAATAAAAAACAAATTGAAAAAACATTGGAAGAATTAAAGGCCTTGACCAATAGCATAAAAATATTCGGCATGTATCAAAAAGGTAAAGTGGTAAAAGGATAATTATGAAATGGACAACCGCAAATAGATTAGAGGGTATTGGAGAATATTATTTCTCCACCAAGCTGCGCGAGATTGATGAACTCAATAAAGCGGGTAAGGGGATTATTAATTTAGGTATTGGCAGTCCGGATTTACCTCCACATCCAGAAGTGGTTCAAACTTTATACGAAGAAGCCATTAAAGAAAATGTACATGGCTATCAATCTTATAAAGGGTCGCTTATATTAAGAGAAGCGATAGCTAATTGGTATAAAAAATATTTCAAGGTAGCGGATTTGAATCCAGCTGCTGAAATACTTCCTTTATTAGGAAGTAAAGAAGGGATCATGCATATATGTATGACCTATTTGAATGAAGGAGATCAGGTATTGATTCCCAATCCTGGTTATCCAACATATTCAAGTGCAGTTAAATTAGCGGGTGGGACCCCGTTATACTATGAGTTGACTGCCGAAAACAGTTGGGCGCCTGACTTTGAAAATTTAGAAAAATCAGATTTATCAAAAGTCAAGTTAATGTGGGTGAACTATCCGCATATGCCAACAGGCCAAAGGTCTACGAAAGAACTATTTGAAAAAATAGTCGCCTTTGGAATAAAGCATCAAATATTGATTTGTCATGACAATCCTTATGCCTTCATTTTAAACGATCAACCCGAAAGTTTATTAGCTATAAAAGGGGCAAAAGAGGTAGTGATAGAATTAAACTCTCTGAGTAAAAGTCAGAATATGGCAGGATGGAGAGTAGGCATGTTAATTGCTGCCGAAGATAGAATCAATGAAATACTTAGGTTTAAATCCAATATGGACAGCGGTATGTTTTTGCCCGTGCAATTAGCAGCAGCGAAGGCATTAAGTCTAGATCAAAGTTGGTATGACTCCGTGAATAAAATTTATACAGCACGACGCGAAAAAGTATTCGAGTTATTAGATGTTTTAAAATGTGTCTACACTAAACAACAAGTAGGCATGTTTGTATGGGCCAAAATTCCCGCAACTTACAAAGATGGATATGCATTAAGTGATAAAGTATTATACGATGCCAATGTTTTTATTACCCCAGGAGGCATTTTTGGTTCTGCAGGTAACGAATACATCAGAGTGAGTTTATGTGGTTCCATAGAAAAATTTAGTGAAGCTATTAAAAGAATTGAAGCATGCGTTTAACAGTCATTGGTATTGGTTTAATGGGTGGTTCACTGGCTTTGTCTTTGAAAAAGAAAGGCATGGTATCCAAGGTCATTGGAGTGGATCAAAACATGGAACACCAAAACCTGGCTTTGCAATTAGGTATTGTAGATGAGGTCATGTCTTTAGAAGATGCCATTGCAGCTTCTGATATCATTGCCATCGCAACACCTATTGACGTGGCTGAAAATTTATTGCCCACTATTTTAAACTTGGTGAACAAGCAAGTTGTTTTTGATTTAGGTTCTACCAAAGAAAGTATAGTCAACATTGCCAACGCGCATGTAAACAAAGGACGTTTTGTTCCCACCCATCCTATGTGGGGAACAGAGTTTAGTGGTCCAACTGCAGCACAAGCGGATGCTTTTGCTGAAAAAGCAACCATCATTTGTAACAAGGAGCAGGTGGATGCAGATGCTTTAGTATTGGTAGAAAAAATATATCAAGCTTTGGGTATGCACTTACTTTATATGGATGCCGCCAAGCATGACATTCATGTAGCCTATGTAAGTCATATTTCACACATTACTTCTTTTGCACTGGCCAATACCGTGTTAGAGAAGGAAAAAGAGTCTGATGCTATTTTTGAGTTAGCAAGTAGTGGTTTTGAAAGCACCGTTCGTTTGGCCAAGTCCAATGCGGAAATGTGGGTGCCCATTTTTATGCAAAACAAAGAAAATGTATTGGATGTTTTGAATGAGCATATTAGTCAATTAAAAAAATTCAAGGCAAGTTTGGAAAAAGAAAACCCAGCTTACTTATTGGAATTGATTCAAAATGCCAATCAAATAAAAAGGATTTTAAAATAATTAAAAAAAGCAAAGCGTAAAATACGACTTAGCAAAAAAAAATAGTAAAATGAAGAAGAACGAAGAAATAGAAAGTAAAAATGAGTTGATAGAGGCCGTGAAGTCTAAAAAAACATTTTCGGAAATTGGAATCAATGAGCAATTGGTGAAAGCGGTAACAGAATTAGGCTATACCCATGCTACTGAAATTCAAGAAAGATCTATACCGGTATTGATTAGTGGTACGAAAGATTTTATTGGATTAGCACAAACCGGTACTGGTAAAACAGCAGCCTTCGGTTTGCCTTTATTACAATTAATTAAAACAGCAGATAAATTCCCGCAGGCCTTAGTGGTTTGTCCAACAAGAGAATTGTGTATGCAAATTGTCAACGAGATGAATTTGTTTAAAAAACATATTCCAGGTTTGCAGGTATTGGCAGTTTATGGAGGTACCTCTATCAGCATGCAAATAAGAGATTTAAAAAGAGGGGTGCAGGTAGTAGTTGCTACGCCAGGTCGATTGATTGACTTGATTGAAAGAAAAGCCATCAACTTGGAAAAAATCGAATATGTAGTTTTGGATGAAGCCGATGAAATGCTAAATATGGGTTTTCAAGAGGATATTGAATTTATCTTAAAAAATACACCTAATAGAGAAAGTATTTGGTTGTTCAGTGCCACCATGCCTGCTGAAATTAGAAAAGTAAGTAAGCGTTACATGAAAGAGCCAGTAGAAGTAACTATTGGTAAAGTAAATGCAACCAATAAGAGTATTGATCATCAGTACTATTTAACCTCGGCCCAACATCGTTATGAGACTTTGAAAAGGATCATCGATTTTAATCCAGGTATTTATGGTATTATTTTTACAAGAACCAAGGCAGATGCTCAAGAAGTAGCACAACGTTTAACGCGTGAAGGGTATGATATTGATGCCATCCATGGCGATTTAACACAACAACAACGTGATAGAGTCATGGGTCAATTCCGTGACAAGAGTTTACAATTATTAATTGCTACCGATGTAGCTGCAAGAGGAATTGATGTAAAAGGGATTACCCATGTAATCAATTTTGAATTACCTGATGACGTAGAAGTGTATACCCACCGTAGTGGTCGTACAGGTCGTGCGGGAAGTCAAGGTATTTGTATATCCATTGTACACGCACGTGAATCTTACCGTTTGCGTCAGATCGAAAACATGAACAAATGTACTTTCCACAAATTGGATATTCCAAGTGGTAAAGATGTTTGTCGCAAGCAATTTTTCCATGTAATGGATAAATTAATGTCTACAGATGTTAGTCATGGCGATTATGAAACTTATGTTCCTATGTTGGCTGAAAAATTTGCCGACATGAGCAAAGAAGAAATTTTAAAGCGTGTGGCTGCCTTAGAGTTCAACCGTTTCTTAAGTTATTACGAGAATGCGCAGGATTTAAACATACGCGCTGCAGATAAAGGACGTCGTGAGCCAATGCAACAACAAGATCGCAACCGTGACAGAGGCCGTCAAGAATTTAGTGGCGCCGATCGTGGAAGAACGAGAAGCAATGATCGTGGAATAGAACGTAGCACAGGCGACCGTGGAAGTAGAGGTGCAGAAAGAGGGGCTAGTGGTTATACTCGTTTATTTGTGAACTTAGGCACTAAAGATGGTTTTTACAAAGCAAGTTTTTTACAATACATTTTAGACATGAGTGACTTAAGAAAAGAAGCCTTGGGTAAAATTGATATGCGTGATATGAATAGCTGGGTAGAAATTGAATCGGGTGCTGCGAAGCAAATGATTAATGCAGTAGACGGTAAAAACTACAAAGGTCGTCGTATTAGAATGAATGATGCAGACAGCGGGGGTCCAAAAGGATTTTCTAAAAAAGAAGGTTAATTAGAAAGATCGAAAAATTAAAATAAATATTTAAATATTAAAATTGGAAAAAATGGGAGACTTAACAGAACAACAACAAAAAGTGAGCATTTTATTAAAGAAATCACCCTTGATTATTTCTGGTCCTTGCAGTGCAGAGACCGAAGAACAAGTGATGCAAACCGCTATTCGTTTAGCGGCTACTGGTAAAGTAGACATTATGCGTGCAGGTATATGGAAACCAAGAACCCGACCTGGAAGTTTTGAAGGCATTGGTACCAAGGGTTTACCTTGGATGCAACAAGCCAAAAAAGAAACAGGATTGCCTGTCGCGGTGGAAGTTGCTACTGCAAAACAAGTAGAAGATGCTTTGCATTTTGATGTAGATGTATTGTGGGTAGGGGCGCGTACCACAGTGAATCCTTTTAGTGTGCAAGAAATTGCAGATGCATTAAAGGGGGTTAAAGTGCCTGTACTGATTAAGAATCCTATTAATCCAGATTTAGAATTATGGATTGGTGGTATGGAGCGTATCGCAAAAGCGGGTATTGAAGAATTGGGCTTGATCCATCGTGGATTTAGTTCTTATGGCAATACGGAATATAGAAATGCACCTATGTGGCATTTAGCGATTGAAATGAAACGCCGTTATCCTGGGATCCCAATGATCAACGATCCTTCGCATATTTGTGGACGTCGTGATATTTTACAAGAGGTGGCGCAACAAGCGATGGACTTAGATTTCGATGGTTTAATCATCGAATCACATATCGATCCAGACAATGCTTGGAGTGATGCTAAACAACAAATTACACCAGAGGTTTTGAAAACTATGTTAGATGCGATTCGTTGGAGAAAAGAAGATGTGGCTTCTGAAGAATACCATGCTGCATTGGAAAAATTACGTCAACAAATCAACCAATTGGATGACGAGTTGCTACAAGTTTTATCAACGCGTATGAAAGTGTCTGAAAAAATTGGTGAGTACAAAAAGAACAATGACATCACTATTTTGCAAACCAATCGTTGGAATGAAATATTGGAGCGCGCCGTAGGCAAAGGCAATAAAGTGGGCTTGAGTGAAGATTTTATTACTAAGTACATGGACGCCGTGCATATGGAAAGCATCAATCATCAAAATAAAGTAATGAATAGCTAAACTTTAATTTTTTAAAGTGAAGGTTCAATTAAAAGTATCAATTAATGAAAACCTCGAAGGTTAAATTTTCTAATAGTACTGTTTCGTTTGTTTTAGATGGCAAATTTGCTGGCATCGACAAGATGATAGACAAAGCCAATGCCTTTTATATTACAGACGAGAATGTATATGCTTTACACCAAAAAAAGTTTAAAGGAAAGAAGACCATTGTGATTCCTGCTGGCGAAGAACATAAGCAACAGGCTACTGTCGACTTTATCATTGAGGCCTTAGTTAATTTTGGTGCCAACAGGCAAGCCCTATTAATTGGGGTAGGTGGTGGTGTGGTAACCGATATGGTAGGTTATGTAGCTGGGGTTTACATGCGTGGTGTAGCAGTGGGTTTTGTGCCAACTACGATACTAGCCATGGTGGATGCTTCTATTGGTGGTAAGAATGGGATTGATCTGGGCTTGTATAAAAATATGGTGGGCTTGATTAGACAGCCCTCCTTTTTATTGTACGACTTAGATTTTTTAAAAACATTACCTAAATACCAGTGGGAAAATGGTTTTGCAGAAATAATCAAACATGCAGCCATTAAAGATGCTACTATGATGAAAGCTTTGGCTAACCATGATTTAGCTTTTTATCAAAAAGATAAAAAAGCCTTGGCTTTGCTGATTGAAAAAAATGTACAAATCAAAGTGAAAGTGGTACAAAAGGATGAGTTTGAAAAAGGCGATCGAAAGTTGCTCAATTTTGGACATACCTTGGGTCATGCCATTGAAAACCAACATGGATTATTGCATGGCCATGCCATTAGCATTGGTATGGTCTATGCCGCTAAAATTTCTCAAGTATTAGAAGGGTTTAATGATACGGGTTTGTTGGTAGATACTTTGAAAAAATACGGCCTACCAACCAACATGCATTTTGATATTGACCAAGCCATGCAGATGATGCAGAAGGACAAGAAAAAAGCAAATGCTGGCATGCAATATGTATTGTTGAAAAAAATAGGTAAGGCAGTTTATCAAACCGTACCAATGAAATCATTAGAAAAATTAATTAAGTTATATTCTTAAGATGCGTGTAATAGTTTATCCATCCACCTTAAAAGGCGATCAAGAAGCGCCAGCAAGCAAAAGTAGCATGCAAAGAGCATGTGCAGCTGCATTGTTGCATCAAGGTAAAACCATCATCCAGAATCCAGGTCACTCTAATGATGACCTAGCAGCCTTAGAAGTAATTCAAACATTAGGCGCTATTGTAAATAAAAAAGAAAATACTATTGAGATAGTATCTAATGGAGTAAATCCAATTGGTCCTGAAATGAATTGTGGTGAAAGTGGATTAGGCATTAGAATGTTCACACCCATTGCTTCATTATCCAAACAAAGTATTACCATTCAGGGGAAAGGAAGTTTGGTAAAAAGACCCATGCATTTTTTTGATGAAATATTTCCTTCTTTAGGAATTAAAATCAATTCAAACAAAGGTTTATTGCCTATTCAAATTCAAGGGCCTTTAAAAGCGGCCAATATAACAGTAGATGGCTCTTTAAGCTCTCAGTTTTTAACTGGCTTGTTAATGGCTTATGCAGCAACTGAAATAAATGAGGTGGAAATAAAAGTAGTAGACTTAAAAAGTAAACCATATATCGATTTAACTTTATCGGTCTTGAATGAATTTGGTTGGAATGTAAAGCATCAGAATTATGAAACCTTTCGTTTCGAAGCACATACGCCCTTAGCATCATTGATAGAATATACGGTGGAAGGAGATTGGAGCGGTGCTGCTTTTTTATTGGTGGCTGGCGCCATTGCTGGTCCCATTAAAGTAAAAGGATTGCAACTGAATTCAACACAGGCAGATAAGAAAATAATTAGTGCTTTAATTGGTGCGCATGCAAGCATCATGATCCATGTTGATGGAATCATTGTGGGTCCAAATTCCGATGACCATCAAGCAAAAAATTTGACTCCATTTTATTTTGATGCTACGGATTGTCCGGATTTATTTCCGCCCTTAGTTGCCTTGGCGGCTGTTTGCGAAGGGGTTACTGAAATCAAAGGCGTGAGTCGGTTGGCACATAAAGAAAGTGATCGTGGGCTTACTTTGCAAACAGAGTTTGCGAAACTAGGAATTCAAATAGATTTAGAAGGGGATACCATGAAAATTCATGGAGGGGTTGCTATACAATCAAGTACTGTATTTTCTCAGCATGACCATAGAATTGCTATGGCCTGTGCGGTGGCTGCCTTGTGCGCGAATGGACCTGTAGAAATTACAGAAGCGGAGGCTATTAATAAATCTTATACCGACTTCTTTACCCATCTCCAACAATTGGGGGCAAAAGTGGATATACGATAATTTTCATACCTTGTAATAACGAATTTGATTATGAATACATTTGGAACTTTATTTAATGTACAGCTATTTGGCGAATCGCATGGTGCATGCGTGGGCATTACTATTGATGGTTGTCCAGCAGGCTTGTCTTTGCAAGTAGCTGATTTTGTGGAGGATATGGAACGCCGCAAAGGGGGTCAACAAAAAGGCACTACCCCAAGAAAAGAAGATGATATTCCCATCATTAAATCTGGCTTGTTCAATGGATTGACCACTGGTGCACCCATTATGATGTTGTTTGAAAATAACAATACCAGAAGTGGAGATTATGAAAAGCAAAGAGCAGTACCAAGACCAGGACATGCAGATTTTACAGCACACCATAAATTTGGGGGTTTTGAAGATTACAGAGGAGGCGGACATTTTAGTGGAAGATTAACCGCAGCGCTAGTAGGAGCAGGCGTGGTGGCAAAAAGAGTTTTAAAAGATATTGAAGTAAAGGCAAATATAGTAAGTATTGGTGGTGAAACCGATTTGGAAAGAGGATTACAAAATGCCATTGACGCTAAAGACAGTGTGGGTGGAATAGTGGAATGTGTAGTAAAAGGATTACCCCTTGGACTCGGAGAACATTTTTTTAATTCTGTCGAATCATTAATCAGTCATGCAGTTTTCTCCATACCAGCCATCAGAGGCATTGAATTTGGGACTGGTTTTGCAGCTGCTTCTATGTTTGGTGTAGATCATAATGATGCCATTGTAGATGCAACCGGAAAAACAAAAACCAATCATGCAGGTGGTGTGGTAGGAGGTTATACCAATGGGAACGATTTGGTTTTTAGAATTGCAGTGAAGCCAACTTCTTCAACACCTAAAGAGCAAACTACTTTGAATTGGGAAACCAATGAACAAGAAATATTTTCAGTTAAAGGAAGACATGATTTATGCATAGCGCTTAGAGTGCCTGTGGTATTGGAAGCGGTGACGGCAATTGTGCTTGCAGACTTGATGTTGATTGATCAAAAAATTCCAAGAATTATTAAAAAATAATAAATTATGGAAAGCGAATACATCTACCATATCACTTCTAAAGAAGAATGGGAACAAGCAAAGGCGAACAATGAATACCTGCCTAAGAATTATCTACAGGATGGTTTTATACATTGCTCCATCGAAAAACAAATACCAGGCGTATTGGATCGGTTCTATAAAAACCAAACAGGCTTAGTTAAATTAAAAATTGAGAAAGAAAAAGTACAAAGACCTGTTTTGTTTGAACTCGCGCATGACTTAGATGAGTTATTTCCTCATATTTATGGCGCTTTAAATTTGGACAGCGTAGTAGACGTTGAAGCCATTGCTTAAATCAAATACCATGATGGCTAAAACTGCATTGTTGGGTTTTTTGCTGTTGCCTATTTTTTCTTTTGCACAGAATTTGTATTTAAATAATAATTTAGCTACCGAAAATTTATTGGATAGCCATTACATCAATTTATATCAAAAAAAAATTGATACCCATCGCATTAAAATTGAATTGAATCATGTGACGGGAATTGCAAGTTTTTACAGCACCAATTTGGACAGTACATTAACCGCGACGGGCGAAATATTTTTAAACAGAAAATATACAGCGGCCAGTAATATTTACAAATTAAATACCATAGTAAGGGTAACCAATTTGCGCAATGGAAAATCGGTCTTGGTCAGAATTAACGACCGTATGCATTCCAATATGCTTAGAAAGGGAAGAATTATAGATTTAAGTCAGGCGGCCTCCAAAAGAATAAAAATAAGGTCCAATGGTATAGAAAGAGTGGTGGTAGATGGCCTTGGTTATTCTAAGTCTAATCCAAAACGACAATAGTATTTTAAAGTATTTCGCCTAAATTTGTTAGGTATTAAACATCCAGGAAGCACATGAAAAAATTTTTATTGATCGTAGTTGCCATTGCAACAAGTTTAGCCATTAATGCACAAGATACTGCAAGTATCAAAGAAGCTTCTATTGGGTTTAAAATTGGTGCATTGGATTTTAAAAAAACCAATGCTACAGATAATTTAACTAAGACGGCTGCTTATGCTGGCTTGCAGTTTTTTAAAGGGATTAATCCTCATTTGGATCTTATGCTTAATTTAGACATTGTTTCTTTAAAATATCCCTATTATGTTTCTAAGATAAATCCTGCTGCTAAAACCAATCAATATTATTTTGCTATAGATGCCAACCTGAATTATAAATTGCGTACTGATGACAAAAAGGTAGTACCTTATTTAACTGCTGGGCTGGGCATTGCTACAGACCATGCTGCTTATTATACTGCCTATGCGCCCATTGGAGGAGGAATACAAATCAAAGCCAATCAAGGCTCTTTCATTAATATTTCAAGCTCCTATAGAGCAGAACTTTCGCCCTTGACTAAAATGCATTTTGCGCATTCTATTAGTTATACTTATCCTTTAAAATTAAAAGATAAAAAACCAGTCATGTTGCCATCGGCTCCCGTTTCGGCAGATGCAGACAATGATGGTGTTTCAGGAGATGCGGATGAATGCCCCAATCAATCAGGTTTGGCCAAATACCATGGCTGCCCTGTACCCGATGCAGATGATGATGGGGTAAACGATGAAAATGACCAATGTCCCAATGCTGCTGGACCAGTCAAATACCATGGCTGTCCTATTCCGGATTCGGACAAAGACGGTATTAATGATGAGCTAGATCAATGCCCTAAAGAAAAAGGCTTGGACCGTTATCAAGGCTGCCCAATCCCAGATGCAGATAAAGATGGGATCAATGATGAAGAAGACAATTGTCCAAATATGGCTGGCATTATGGCCAATCATGGTTGTGCCAATTTGCAACCACTTATAGATCGCTTTAGTTCCAATCTTAAATTTGCTTCAGGTAAAACTATTTTAAGTAAAGATTTGCTAGCAGGATTGGATTCAATTGTACTTGTGATGAATGAATATCCGAATATGTCTTTAGCCATTGGTGGGCATACCGACAATACGGGTAGTTTAAAAATTAATCAAAAGTTATCTGAACAAAGAGCCTTGGTAGTGAGCAGTTATTTGATTAAAAAAGGGATCAACCTAAAGAGAGTAACTACTGCTGGCTATGCGGATACTAGACCTATTGCAGATAATAAAACTTTACAGGGGAGAGCAAAGAACCGAAGAACGGATCTGATTGTTTTATATTAATTAAAATACATTTACTTCTCTTTCTAGTACTAAATTAAACTTTTGAAGTACAGATTGAATAATTTCTTCAGAGAAATCAAATATTTCTTTTCCACTGGCATGGTCATAATTGACTATGACCAAGGATTGTTTTTCAAAACAACCCACTTGGCCTTTTCTTACTCCTTTCCATCCGCAATGTTCAATCAGCCATCCCGCCGCAATTTTATAGGCGTTGTCTGAAATGGGGTAGGCCATCATTTGAGGAAACAGAAGCAATAATTTTTCAAATTCAGTTTTACTAAGGGTGGGGTTTTTAAAAAAGCTGCCCGCATTGCCAAGTTTAGCCGGGTCGGGTAGTTTTGCATTTCTAATTTGTATGACGGCATTGGACACATCCGCCATGCTTGGATTTTTTATATTCTTCTCGTGCAATACTTCTTTGATGGCTCCGTAATCCGTCCTCAATTGAGGTTGTTTTTTTAAAACAAAATGAACTTGGGTAATCAGGTACCTATTTTTTTGTTGTTTAAACAAGCTGTCTCTATAAGCAAATTCGCATTCGCCATTTGTCAAATCTACCCATACGTTAGATTGCGTATCATAGGCAGTCACCCTTTGGATGCATTCTTGCACTTCAACACCATAGGCGCCTATGTTTTGAATGGGGCTAGCACCTACTGTACCTGGTATTAAGCTTAAATTTTCAATGCCTCCCCAGCCTTTCTGAACACAGTAGCTTACAAAATGGTGCCAATTTTCACCAGCCCCTACACTTAAAAAAACCTCCCCAGCTGTTTCGTTTGTTTTTTCGATACCCGCTATTTCATTTTTTATAATTAGGCCTTCATAGGGTTTAGTAAACAAGACATTGCTTCCTGTGCCTAAAATCAAATAGGGAATATTTTTTTCTTTGCTCCATTGGAAGGCTTCCAAAACTGCATCAGCAGAGGCTACGTTTGTAAAATATCGACTCGTTTCATTACATCCGAAACTGGTATAAGACTGAAGTGATATATTTTCCTTTAAGGTCATTGCTTTAATTTGGATCAATGTCTATAATAATTTGTACCGATTTGTATCTTGGATGTACTTGCAATAAACGAATATAATGCAATAATTGTTTTTTTGCCATTTGCAAAGCTTCTGGCTGTTTTGAAATTTTTACCGCCAATTCCCAGATGTATTTATTTCTTACCCTATTAACGATGGGCTGGGCCGGGCCCAATACTGTTTTTTGAATGTCTGGCCCAAGGGATTGAAAAAAATGGTTGATGGCTTCTTCTGCAATATTGTTTTCCTTGTGCTTGAATAGTAGGCTCACTAATCTGCTGAATGGGGGATAGGCAAAATGTTTTCTATTTTGTATTTCAAATGCATAAAATCCAAAATAATCATGATTTTGCACCAATTGTACAATGGGATGCTGCATTTGACTTACCTGAATCAGCACTTTTCCTTGGTCATTTTTTCGACCTGCTCTACCACTAACTTGCTCCATCATTTGAAAAGCACGTTCATTGACTCTGTAATGATTAAAGTTCAATAAACTGTCTGCATCTACAATACCCACTAAGTCTACGTTTTCAAAATCCAATCCTTTCACTACCATTTGGGTACCTACTAGAATATCAATTTGTTTTTGTTCAAATTGTTGAATGAGTTGGTCGTGTTCGTTTTTTCCTTTGACATTGTCTAAATCCATTCTTGCTACAATAACGCCTGGCAGGCTTTGGTTTAATTTTTCTTCTATTTGCTCCGTACCAAAACTTTTTTGTTTGAAATGCTGTTTGCCACAGGCTTTGCAAGTAGAAACAATGGGATAACTCGCACCACAATAATGACAGGATAAAACATTTTTTGCTTTATGATAGGTAAGGGTGACATCGCAATGTTCACAATGAGGTATCCATCCGCAGGTCTCACAAATCAGGTAAGGGGCGTAGCCTCTTCTATTTTGAAAAAGGATTACTTGTTTTTTATTGTCGATGGTTTTTTTAATGCTGGCCAATAATTCCGGCGTCAAAATATTGGTACCTGCCATTTGTTTCTTGGTATCGATCAATTGAATGGTAGGCAATGCCCCTTGATTGTAACGTTCGCTTAAATAAGTGTAACCATATTTTTTGGAGACCGCATTAAAATAAGTTTCAACAGAAGGGGTAGCCGATCCTAGGACCACTTTAGCGCCCATTTGACTGGCATAATAAATAGCAGTGTCTCTAGCTTGATACCTTGGGGCTGGTTCTTGTTGCTTATAAGAAGGGTCATGCTCTTCATCAATAATAATTAACGATAAATCTTTATAAGGAAGAAATAAGGCCGACCTTGCCCCTAGTACAATTTTAATTTCTCCTGTTTTAACTTTATTCCAAATTTCCACACGTTCATTGGGATTGAATTTAGAATGATAAATGGCTATGCTCCCTCCAAAATATTGTTTTAAACGACGAATCATTTGAGCGGTCAATGCAATTTCAGGCAACATATACAAAGCCTGTTTGTTTTGCTTCAGCACTTCATTGATCAGGGCTACATATATTTGGGTTTTACCACTACCTGTAATGCCATGTAATAAATGCACAGGGTGCGTGGCCAATTGCGTTTGGATGGATTGGAAGGCAGCTAATTGACTCACAGATAAGGTATGAAAATCTTGATTGCCTGAGGAAGGATCTGTTTGTAATCTGTCTTTTTTTCTTTTTTCCGCTATCAAAACGCCTTTGTCAATCAATGCTTTTAACTGTGCGCTAGAGGCGCCAGACTTTTCAAGCATCTCTTTTTGTCTCACTTCGCCTTCTGTTTTTTCATAGTGTAAAAAAGCAAGTAAGAGTTCCAATTGCTTAGGCGCCCTGGTCCAATCGTTTAATAAACTTTCCAAGGCAGCTTCCTTTCTATAATCTGGATGTAATAAAATAAAAGTTTCTTCTTTGATTTTATATTTGTCCTTCATGTTTTCTTGTACCAAACAAATTCCTTTTTGAATGAGTTTGTTCACCACCGAGTAGACCGATTTTTTATCTAATAATTTTTGAATTTCTAGTAAGCTTAAAGCTTTTCGTATTTCTAAAGCTTCAGTGACAAGGTATTCTGCATCGTTTAGATTTTTACCATCGTTGGTATGCGCCTCATTAAAAATAAAAACGCTTTCGCTGGAAATTTTCAAATGACTGGGTACTGCTGCTTGCATTACTTCGCCTTCTGTACACATGTAATATTGGGCCATCCATTCCCATAAGGCCATTTGCTGAGGATACAAAATGGGTTGGTCATCTAAAATGGATAAAATAGGTTTGGGGTTAAAGTCGGCTGGCTTTTCGCTCGTAATTTTTTTAACAATACCAGCGTATCTTTTATTCGCGCCCAACATTACTTCTACACGCATACCTGTCATTAATTCCGATTGTAAAGGTTCGGGAATCATCCAAGTATAATTTTTGGGAAGCGCTAAGGGTATGATAATTTCGGCGTACATGCTATAGGATTACAAAAATACGCTATGAATTTGGATACTTTCTATATCTTCTCATGCCTTCTTCCATTTGTTGAAAAACAAGTTCTTTTAATTCGTCCATTTTATTCATGGTATAACCGGCTACCTCTACCGTTTTTAAATAAATAACACGGTGTTTGCCTGGGGTCAATGAAAATATACTGCTAAAATGCATTCTATCGATGGAATCCACTAATAAGATAGGTTGAATGGGCACGTTCATTTCGATAGCTAATTTAAAAGCACCATTGTAAAAAGTTTTTAAAGGGTAGTCTTCGGTCATACTAAAGGTTCCTTCTGGGAATATAAATATGGAAATATGTTGTTCTAAAGCGGCTTTTAAATTACGTAAACTTTGCGCTCTTTTTTCTGGGTTGCTTCGATCCACCATCACTACAGCATGTCTATAAATAAGGCCAAATAAAGGAATTTTAGAAGACTCAAATTTACCTAGTGGGCGAATGGGCTGATGCTTTAATTGAACAATGGAAGGAATATCCATATACGAATTATGGTTGCCTACAAAAATATGGGCTCTATTAAAATCATGGGGAGCTTCAAAAATTTCAGCGTGGCGTATACCAATAAAAAAATAAAGTAGTTTAGCCCAATAGCGACAAATAAAATAAACGTGTCCACTTAATTTTTCTTTACCTAGTGGAATTACAAGAAACATGGCGGTAACGGATAGAATAGTGAGTAATGTAAACAATACAATCACATAGAGGCAGTAGATAAGCTGAAGGGCTCTTTTAAGGATTTTCATCTGTCTGCTAATATAATAAAAAAGGCCCGAATTAAATTCGGGCCTTTTATGCGCATTCAAAGCTATAAAACCATTATTTATTAAGCTTTTAACGGGTTTCTGCCATATTTTTCGTCATGTTGTGTCGCATCCAAGCCTAATTCTTCATCTTCTTCAGTTACACGAAGTGGCATGATCACGCTTATAAATTTGAATATCAAAAATGATACTGTAAAGCTATAAACAACTACAATGAGCATTGCTTTTAATTGAATCAAGAAAAAGCCAGGGTTACCATAAAACAAACCATCTGCTCCAGCCGCATTTACAGATTTAGAAGCGAAGATACCAGTCATCAACATACCCACCATTCCGCCAATGCCATGACAAGGGAAAACATCCAAGGTATCATCCACTCTAGATAATTTAAAGGCATGGCTCGCTGCATTAGAAATAATAGCTGCCACTAAACCAATAAATATACTTTGTGGAATACCTACAAAACCTGCTGCTGGTGTAATGGCTACTAAACCTACCACCGCGCCAATACAAAAACCTAGTACAGAAGGTTTCTTGCCTTTCATTACATCAAAAAACATCCAAGCCAATCCAGCAGCAGCGGCCGCTGTGTTGGTAGTAGCAAATGCATTAATGGCTAAGCTGTTGGCACCTAAGGCAGAGCCTGCATTAAAACCAAACCAGCCAAACCAAAGTAAACCAGTACCAATCAATACATAAGGAATATTGGCAGGTGGAATTTCATGTTGTTCTAATTTAGAGCGACGAGATTTTAAAACAATGGCACCGGCTAAGGCAGCACAACCCGCACTAATGTGTACGACTGTTCCACCAGCAAAGTCTAAAGCGCCCATTTTTAATAAAAATCCTTGGGGATGCCAAGACCAATGTGCTAATGGGGCGTATACTAATATGATAAACAAAACAATAAATAAAATATAAGAAGTGAATTTGATACGCTCAGCTACTGCACCTACGACTAAGCCTGGTGTGATGATCGCAAACATCAATTGAAATAGTGCAAACAATAACAATGGAATGGTCATGGCTGTTCCACCTTGTAAACTAGGCGCTCCATTGACCACCCCTTTAAAGAATAAATGGGTCATTGGATTGCCAATGATGCCATGAATACTTTCGCCAAAGCTCAAGCTATAACCAAAGCTGATCCAAATGACCGAAACAATACCTGCCGAAACAATACTTTTAATCATTGTTGAGATGATGTTTTTACGATGCACCATACCTCCATAAAAGAAGGCCAATCCTGGGGTCATAATAAATACAAGGGCTGTTGCCACTAAGATCCAGGCGATATCTGCTCCACTGTAAGTAGATGCATCTCCCTGAAAACTTGGAAGTTGTGGTACGAATAAGGCGAGCACTGCTACCAGTAGTAACAAAATAAAAGGAGCAAATTTTTGTACGGTTTCGTTTTTCATGAGCTTGTATTGTTTTTATTATAAAAATATAAAATATGTTATTATTTATGTGAAAATACATAAATATTAGATATTTGGCTAAAATATATTAATATATTAATAAATATAATATGATGTGAAAAAGCATAAAATTCCCCTAAAGCCTTGCTAGTAGAGGATTTTAGACTAAAGTCTTAGTAAATGACTATAAATTGATGTGGAAAAAAAAGTCTCTATTAACCCTGTTGAAAAAACAAACTGCTGTCCTTGGATTCTAATAAAGAGGAGCCAGTTAGATAAATATCCACTTTGCGTGCGCATTCTCTTCCTTCACTAATGGCCCATACTACTAGGGATTGCCCACGGCGCATGTCTCCTGCCGTGAATACTTTGGCTATATTGGTTTGATAAGCTTGTTCTGTGGCTTTTACATTTCCGCGTTCGTCCAATTCAATTCCTAATTCATCCAATAGGCCGCTTGGTTCTGGGTGTAAGAAACCCATGGCTAACAAGGCTATTTCGCAAGGAATTTCTCTTTCACTGCCTGCTTTCTCCGTAAACTTACTGGGTCTGCCATCTTGCGCATTGGTCCATTCTAAATCTACTATTTGTAATGCTTTTAAATTTCCTTTTGCATCTCCAATAAACGATTTGGTGGCCACGCCCCAAATTCTATCCGCGCCTTCTTCATGCGAAGTAGTAGTTTTTAACAACATTGGGTAAGTAGGCCAAGGCATGTAATTAGCTCTTGTTTCAGGAGGTTTGGGCAACAATTCAAATTGTGTGATAGATTTTGCTTCATGTCTGTTAGAAGTGCCTACGCAATCACTTCCTGTATCACCACCACCAATGACTACTACATTTTTTTTGGTAGCCATAATTTCAGCTTCATCTATAGGCAAACTACTTACTCTTTTATTTTGTTGCTTTAAAAAATCCATGGCATAATAAACGCCTTTTAAATCACGTCCAGGAATATTTAAATCTCTTGGAATAGTTGATCCCCCCGCCAAGACTACCGCATGATAATCACGCATGATGTCATTGACTCTTATATTCACCCCCACATGGGCATTGCAAATAAAATGAACGCCTTCTTCTTCCAATAAACTAATACGTCTTTCCACTACCGATTTTTCTAATTTAAAATCAGGAATACCAAAACGAAGTAAGCCTCCTGGTTTTGGATCTCTTTCATAGACCGTTACTTCATGTCCCGCATAGTTCAATTGTGCAGCAGTGGCTAGTCCTGCAGGACCTGAACCTATAACAGCTACTTTTTTGCCTGTTCTTAAGTTGGGTTTTCGTGGTTTTACAAATCCTTTGTCAAAGGCAATTTCAATAATATGTTTTTCAATTTCTTCAATGGTGACCGCGGGTTGGTTGATGCCTAAAACGCAAGCACTCTCGCAAGGGGCTGGACAAATTCTTCCCGTAAATTCTGGAAAATTATTAGTAGAAATTAATATTTCGTAAGCGTCCTTCCATTCTTTTCGGTATACTGCGTCATTGAATTCAGGAATGATATTGCCTAAAGGACAACCATTGTGGCAGAAGGGTACACCACAATTCATGCAACGTGCCGATTGTTCATTCAATTTTTGTTCTGGCAATAGCGTAACAAATTCTTTGTAATTTTTCTTTCTTTCCTTAACAGCTAGTTTGGAAGGTAGTTCTCTCGTAAATTCTTTAAATCCAGTTGGCTTACCCATATTCTTTATTTAGCAGTAGTTAATTTTGCTTTTTGTTTTTGTAATGCTTTTTTGTAATCGGTCGGAAATACTTTAACCATATGTTTCAGTTGATTATCAAAATCTGCTAAAATAAATTTAGCGACAGCACTTCCCGTTTTATCAAAATGTGCTTGAATTAATTTTTGCAATATAATATGGTCATCTTTATCGGTAGCTTCTAAGGCCACCATTTCTTTATTACATAAAACCTCAAACTTATTTTGTACATCATATACATAAGCAATTCCTCCACTCATACCGGCTGCAAAATTTCTACCCGTAGCGCCTAAAATAACTGCAATTCCTCCAGTCATGTATTCGCAACCATGATCACCGATACCTTCTACCACAACCGTAGCACCGGAATTTCTGACAGCAAATCTTTCCCCCGCTTTTCCTCTTATGTAAGCATGGCCGCTTGTAGCGCCATAAAAAGCTACGTTACCTATAATAATATTTTCTTCAGGAACAAAGCTTGCTTTTTTATCGGGGTATACAATTAATTCTGCGCCACTCAAGCCTTTGCCAAAATAATCATTGGCATCACCTTCTAATTCTAAAGTCACGCCCTTGGTATTGAAAGCGCCAAAACTTTGGCCAGCAGTTCCATTGAATTTAAAATGAATGGTATCTTCTGGTAAGCCTTCTGCTTTGTATACTTTAGTGATCTCGTTAGAAACGATAGTGCCGGTGGTGCGATCGGTATTTTTAATAGCAAAATTCGCTTTGACTTTTTCTTGCTTTTCGATGGCAGGTTTTGCTGCTTCTAGTAATTTCCAATCCAACACCTCGCTCATTAAGTGATCCTGTGCTTCTGTTTGATACAAGCCCACCCCTGGTTCAGCAGGTTCTTTGTATAGAACATCGCTTAAATCTAAATTCTTGTATTTCCAATGGGTAATGTTTTCACGCATGGTTAAGGCATCTACTTGACCTACCATTTCATTAATGGTTTTATAACCAAGCTCGGCCATAATTTCACGAAGCTCTTGGGTAATAAATTCAAAGAAATGAACCACATGATCAGGATCTCCCGTAAAGCGTTTGCGTAATTCAGGATCTTGAGTAGCCACACCCACCGGACAAGTATTCATATGACATTTGCGCATCATAATACATCCTTCTACAATTAATGCTGCAGTGGCTACGCCCCATTCTTCTGCACCTAATAAGGTAGCAATAGCAATATCACGACCTGTTTTCATTTGGCCATCGGCTTGCACTACCACACGACTGCGTAATTTATTTTTCACCAAGGTTTGATGTGTTTCGGCCAAACCTAATTCCCAAGGTAGGCCTGCATGCTTAATAGAACTTAAAGGAGAAGCACCTGTACCACCATCAAAGCCAGCAATCAATACTACATCGGCTTTTGCCTTGGTTACACCAGCAGCAATAGTACCTACGCCTGCTTTAGAAACTAATTTTACATTAATTCTTGCAGCACGATTGGCATTTTTTAAGTCAAATATGAGTTGTGATAAATCTTCGATAGAATAAATATCATGATGGGGTGGAGGAGAAATCAAACCCACACCTGGAGTAGCATGTCTTGTTTTACCAATCCAATCATCAACTTTATCTCCTGGCAATTGTCCGCCTTCGCCAGGTTTAGCACCCTGTGCCATTTTTATTTGTAATTCATCTGCTTCAGATAAATAATAACTAGTAACACCAAATCTAGCACTCGCCACTTGTTTAATGGCACTGCGCATAGAATCGCCATTCGGTAATTTTTGATAACGAATTTCATCTTCGCCACCTTCGCCTGTATTAGATTTTCCACCTAAGCGGTTCATAGCAATCGCTAAAGTAGTATGTGCCTCCCAAGAAATAGATCCAAAAGACATCGCACCTGTTGCAAAACGTCTGTAGATAGCTGATGCGGGTTCTACTTCGTCAATAGAAATAGAAGGACGAGTGGGTTTGAAATCAAATAAGCCTCTTAGGGTACAAGCTTTTTCTGTTTGGTCATTCACCAATTTGGAATATTTTTTAAAACTTGCGTAGTCGTTGGCTTTAGTGGAATGTTGAAGTAAGTGAATGGTTTGTGGATTGAATAAATGAAATTCTCCACGACGCTTCCACTGATAAACACCCCCTTCTGTTAAGCGATCCACAGGGGAAGATTTTTTAGCAAAGGCCAATTCATGTTTGGCTAAAATTTCTTTTGCAATTTCATCTAAGCCCATGCCATCAATTCTAGAAATAGCACCTGTAAAATGTCTGTTCACTACTTCTTTGTTGATACCTATAATTTCAAATATTTGCGCTCCTTGATAAGATTGTAAAGTAGAGATACCCATTTTAGAGAATACCTTGTACAATCCTTCATTGACTGCTTTGATGTAATTTTTCTTTAAATATTTTTCGTCTAGTTCGGTGACCATTTTTCCTTCAATCTTTCTATCACGAATGGTAGACAAAGCCATGTAAGGATTAATGGCAGTGGCGCCAAAACCAATCAAACAGGCATAATGGTGTACTTCCCAAACATCACCTGCTTCTACGATAATGCCTACTTTGCCTCTTAAGCCTTTTCTAATTAAATGATGATGCACGCTTGCACAAGCAAGAAGTGTTGGAATGGCGGCATGTTCAGAATCTATAGAACGATCGGTTAAAACAATCACTTCAAATCCATCTTCTACTGCATCTACTGCATAACGACATAAACGATCTAGGCCTCTTTTTAAAGAACCTTCTTTACCATCTGCTCTAAAATAACATTGTAAAGTTTTGGCTTGAAACACACCTGTATCTATACTTCTTATTTTTTCTAATTCATGGTTGTTTAAAATAGGATGTTTTAAAGCAACACAATGACTTGCCATCGGATCCTCTACCAATAAGTTTCCTTGACTTCCCACAAATGTGGCCAAGGACATTACCATTCTTTCTCTGATAGGATCAATCGGAGGGTTGGTTACTTGTGCAAATAGTTGCTTAAAGTAACTGGTAATATGTTGCGGTTGATCACTCAATACGGCCAAAGGGGTATCGGTCCCCATGGAACCAATGGGTTCTTTGCCATCAAGTGCCATCGGGGTAATGATATTTTCAATGTCTTCCTTGGTATAACCAAAAGCTTTTTGGTATTTAAAAATTTGATCGTGTTCTAAATGAGTGAATTGAATTCTTGGTTCTGGTAATTCTTCTAAACGAATTTTATATTTATTCAACCAATCGCCATAAGGTTGTTGTGCACAAATTTTTTGTTTTAAATCGGTGTCGCTGATAATTTTTCCAGCTTCCATATCTACCACAAACATTTTGCCAGGTTGCAAACGACCTTTTTCAATGATGGTTGATTGATCCACTGGCAAGGCACCTGTTTCAGAAGCCATAATGACTCTATCATCATTGGTGACGCAATAGCGAGAAGGTCTTAAACCATTTCTATCTAAAGTGGCGCCAATTATTTTTCCATCGGTAAAGGAGATAGAAGCGGGGCCATCCCATGGTTCCATAAAGGCAGCATGAAATTCATAAAATGCTTTTTTCACAGGGTCCATCAATTCATTGCCATCCCATGCTTCTGGAATCAGCATCATCATCACATGCGGCAAAGAACGTCCGGATAAAGTAAGTAGTTCGATTAAGTTGTCAAGACATGCAGAATCGGATTGATCGCCTGTAACTACAGGCAAGATCATGTCTAATTCTTCTTTGCTAAAATAAGGAGATAAAAAACCATGTTCATTGGATCTTAACCAATTTAAATTGCCTTGCAAAGTATTGATTTCTCCGTTGTGTGCAATGTATCTAAAAGGTTGTGCCAATTTCCAAGAAGGAAAGGTATTGGTCGCAAATCTTGAATGCACTAAACCAAAGGCAGAAGTAACTCTTTTGTCGCTTAAGTCTGGAAAGTATTCACGCACTTGATGTGAAGTCAATTGGCCTTTGTATACAATTACTCTTTGAGAAAGTGAAGCCATGTAAAATCCAATGGCCTCTTTCTTAATAGAATTATTGATGGTATGAGAAGCGTAATTTTTTAAAATAAAAAGTTTTCTTTCAAAGTCTTCAGGGTTGGAAATATGGTCGGGCTTTTTTACAAAAACTTGTTCCATGAAGGGTTCAACAGATAAGGCAGAAGGGCCTATTGAATCCTTGATCACAGGTACTTTTCTGTAACCAATAATTTCTATGCCTAATTTTTCTGCAGCACGTGCGAAAATTTCTTTGCATTCTACTAAAATGGCTTTGTCATTAGGGAAGAATATAAATCCAACTCCGTATTCATTTAAATCCGGTAAGTGAATGCCTTGATGCAATAGTTCATCAAAGAAAAACTCATGAGGAATTTGAATCATGATACCTGCGCCATCGCCTGTATTTACTTCACAGCCACATGCGCCACGGTGTTCCATGTTTTCTAGAATGGTAAGTCCATCTGTTACGTTTTGATGGGACTTTACGCCTTTGATATTGGCAACAAATCCAATTCCACAAGCGTCGTGTTCAAAAGCAGGATTGTACAATCCTAAGTTTTTTGTTTTCGTCATTTCAACCAGTTAATTATAGGATACTACTAAAGGGTAGCGGTTCGTGGAAAATTACGAAAAAACAAGGATTTTTAGTAGCAGAATTGCAATAATTTTACCAACCATTTAATATTTTTTAATAAAAATGTTAAATGGTTAAAAAATATCAAATAACGAACGTTAGCAATTGTATATTTTGAAAAAAATCAAATCAAATTTATAGTTGATCTGTCAAATGCAGGAGCCGGCTCCAATCTATATCCTTTAGGAAAAATTCCAAAAATGGTTGAGCCTGATCCACTTAAACTTGCATAAATAGCACCTTGTCGGTACAATTCGTTTTTAATTGTTTGTAATTGAGGGTGGCCATCAAAAACCGGTGCTTCAAAATCATTGATCAAATGGTCTTTCCAATTTTGAATGGGCGCTTGAATAATAGCTGCAATTGTTTTTTCTTTTACACAAGGCTTGATTTGTTGAAATGCCCAAGCGGTTGAAATAGGTATGCCAGGATGAATCAAAGCAAAAGTATAGTTGCTTAAATCAATGTCAATAGGTTGTAAAATTTCACCTCTGCCTGTAGCATGTGCAGCTTGATTTAAAATGAAAAAAGGACAATCGCTGCCCAGTTGAGCAGCATAATTAATTAATTGAGCTTGCGATAATTTTAATTCAAATAAATCATTGAGCATAAGAAGTGTAAATGCACCATCGCTTGAGCCACCACCCAGTCCGGCGCCCATGGGAATTCTTTTATGCAAGTGAATTTTCACAGCAGTTATCTGGGGGAAATCTTTTTTTAGTAAATGATAAGCTTTGATACAAAGGTTGCCTGAAACATCACCGGGTATTGGGTTTCCAGTGCTTGTAAATTCAATAGCATCATTATTAGGGTGATTGTTGAGGACGATTTCAAGACTGTCATTAAAAGCCACTGGATAAAAAACTGTTTCCAAGCTGTGAAATCCATCTGTCCTTTTTTCTAAGATAGATAAGCCTAAATTAATTTTACAATTGGGAAACTGAATCATTGGTTATGATTTCTTTTGCGCATTTTTTTTATTGATTTCATCACGAATATCAATAGCGCGGATATAATCTTCTTGTTCTAAAACTTCTTGTAATAATTTATTTAATTCAGGCAGGGATAATTTAGCTAAATCACTTTCTATAGGGCTTGACGCAATGTTTGTAGTTGGACTAATTGTTTTTTCCGCATTTTCATTGGCCAAGCCCGCTTGTTCTAAAATATTGTCATACACATAAATGGGACAACCAAATCTAACGGCTAAGGCCAAGGCATCACTTGTTCTACTATCTATTTCGATGGTATCATTGGCGGTAAAACAAACCAGTTTTGAATAAAAAATACCTTCTTGTAAATCACAGATATACACTTCTTGCAATTGAATGTCAAAAGCAGTCATGAAATTTTTCATTAAATCGTGCGTGAGTGGGCGAGAAGGGTGCATGTTTTCTAGCGCTACAGCAATGGCTTGGGCTTCAAATCCGCCAATCACAATAGGAAGGCGGCGCAGGCCATTCACCTCACCTAAAATAACCGCGTAGGAGTTAGATTGGGTGATGCTATGAGATAAAGCGACGATTTCTAATTCGATTTTTTGCATAAGCAGTTTTGCTCTTCAAAGTTAAATAAAAATTGAATCTTTTAAGGCCTATTTTTAACAGAAGTATTAAATTGTGCATAATAAAATAATCCTATGCAACCCATCCATTTAACCGATATAAAAGCGGTTACCTTATGCCCTGGTTTTGATGCTAAGTTAATGCACAGCAATTCTATGACTTGGTCCTTTGTCCATTCGATTGCAGGCCATACTTTGCCGGCACATCAACATGTGCATGAACAAGTAACACATATCGTAAAGGGTGATTTTGAATTAACAGTAGAGGGCGTTCCTCATTTATTAAAAGCAGGTGATTTATTTATTATTCCTTCTAACACATTGCATTCTGGAAAAAGCATTACCGATTGTGATATAATAGATGTGTTTAATCCAGTGCGCGAAGATTATGCTAAATTAAGTTCCTAGTCATTTAAATAGTTTCATGTATCCATTACAACATAAATTTGCACTAGTAGGGGGTGCATCGCAAGGCTTAGGTGCCGCTTGTGCTCATGCATTGGCTAACGCAGGCGCTACGGTTATTGTTTTTGCTAGAAATGAAGAAAAATTAAAACAGGTCGTAAAGAATTTGCCAAGACCCTTACAACAAGAACATGGTTATTTAATCATAGATACGAATCATTTAGCTGCCTCCAAAAAATCGGTGATTCAATTATTAGAAATCATTAAAACCATTCATGTATTGGTGAATAATACGGGTGGCCCGGGTACAGGCCCTTTATATGAAACCAGTACCGATGATTTAAAAAATGCATTTGAAGCACATCTATTGCATGCACATCAATTAGTGCAGCTATTATTGCCAGGTATGCGTGCTGCAAATTTTGGTAGAATTATCAATGTACTTTCTGTTTCTATCAAAGAGCCAATAGATGATTTAGGAATTTCCAATACCATTCGCGCAGGGATGGCCAATTGGGCCAAAACTTTATCTAAGGAACTTGGACCATGGGGCATCACCGTAAATAATGTATTGCCTGGATTTACCAATACCGAAAGATTAGATTATTTATTTACGAATAGAGCGGCAAAAGCAGGAGTAACTAAGGAGGAAATTAGAAAAAATATTGAAAATAGTATCCCTGTACAAAGATTGGGCGAGCCAGAAGAATTTGCTGCGGCGGTTTGTTTTTTAGCGAGTCCAGCAGCTGGCTTTATCAATGGAATTAATTTACCAGTGGATGGAGGTCAATTAAGATCCCTCTAGTTTAATAAAAGGGTTGCTTAACTAATTTGTTTTTGCTTTCAATACGGCTGCAGTTAATTTTGGTACAATGTCAAATGCATCACCTACTACACCATAATCAGCTGCTTTAAAAAATGGTGCTTCTGGATCTTTATTGATGACCACAATGGTTTTACTTCTATTTACACCTGCTAAATGTTGAATGGCGCCTGATATGCCTATGGCTATGTATAAATTAGGGGCAATTTGAATCCCAGTTTGTCCAACATGTTCATGATGTGGTCTCCAATCTGAATCGGATACAGGTCGGCTACAAGCAGTGGCGGCACCTAAGGCCTTGGCCAAGTCTAATAAAATACCCCAGTTTTCAGGTCCTTTTAAACCACGGCCACCACTCACTACTAAATTGGCTTCGGTCAATGGGATCTCTCCTTCAATTTTTTCTACTTTAGTAATTTTAATAGAAGGGGCAGGAATAGCTATGTCAATATTTTCAACGGTGGCGATTGCATTGTACTCTACTAAGCCAAAACTATTTTGATTGATGGCAATTACTTTAATAGGTGTTTCTATTTTAATATGCGCGAATGCTTTGCCAGAAAAAACGGTCTTGGTCACATCAAAACCATTCGCTGAATTGGGCAAACTACAGGCGCCAGTAACGATGCCTGCTTCTAATTTCACCGCCACGGCTGGAGCAATGGCTCGGCCATTTAAATTTTGTGCAAAAACTACGATGGTCGCATTTAGTTTTTTTGCAGCCGCAGCAATCAATGTGGAATGTACTTTTACATCCAAGCTGTTTAAACTTTCGTTTTTTAAATGATGTACTTTGTTGGCACCATATTTTCCTAAGCTAGTTAAATCTTCTTGCAACGTACCCAATACCAAGGCTTCTGTGGAAATGCCTAATTGTTTGGCTATTGCAGCTCCATAAGATAAGGCTTCTAAGGAGGCTTTTTTTATTTGTTGATCGGCTTGATCTATATATACAAGTACCATAAATGAGTTTTTTATTTTTAAATAACTTTTGCTTCTTCTTTTAATAAGCGCACCAATTCATCCATGTTTTCTGGATCAATTAATTTTACTCCAGATTTTGCAGGGGGTAAATCAAATAGGCTGATGCTGGTGGACGCTTTTGTTTCGATTGGGGCAAGTACTTTTAATGGTTTTGATCTTGCCGCCATAATGCCTCGCATATTAGGAATTCTTTGTTCGGCCACCCCTTTTTGACAGCTTACAATTACTGGTAAATTCACTTCTGCACTTTCTTCTCCACTTTCAATTTCTCTTTTCACCGTAGCTGTATTTCCATTCAATTCAAAATGGGTAGCCAATGAAATAAAAGGAAGGTCCAATAAAGCAGATAGCATTGCACCTATGCATGCACTGTTATAGTCGATGGTTTCTTTGCCAGTAAAAATTAAATCATAAGCACCTTCTTTAGCTACGGAGGCAATTTGATTGGCCACCGTATAAGAATCATTGCTATTGCTATCTATTCTTATGGCTTCATCGCCGCCTAGGGCCAAGGCTTTTCTTATAATAGGTTCTGTATCAACACCGCCTACGGTTACTAAATGTATAATAGTTGCAGGGTCTTTTTCTTTTAACTCAATGGCACGCACTAAGGCATACCATTCGTCGTATGGGTTAATAATCCATTGAACTCCGCTTTCATCAAACTTTGTATTACCTTCGACAAAGGCAATTTTAGCAGTTGTGTCGGGGGTTTTACTGATACAAACTAAGATCTTCATGATGTCTAATTTTAGTAAAGGGGTATTTAGTTGTTTATGCAACTAATGCAAATATAAGCCAAGATGAATCGAATTGAAAAAATTATTGAGTTTTTAAATCAACAACCTAAGGACAATTTTCTAAGGCATGCCTTGGCCTTGGAATTCATTAAGGTGGGAGCTGAACAGAAAGCCTTGGACCTTTTTACAGCCATCCTCACTGAGACTCCAGACTATATTGGTTCTTATTATCATTTGGCCAAATGTTTAGAGCGAATGAATGATCAAAAAGCGGCCATTGCTTGGTATGAAAAAGGCATGGAGGCAGCCAAGGCAGCCAAAGACAATCATGCTTACAGTGAATTGCAATCGGCATATGAGGATTTAGTCTATTAATCCCAAACTTAAGTAAGTCTTTGATTGATCTTAGTATCTATTAGTTGAAAAAAATCTTCCGGTTTATAGGTTCTCCAAGCGCTGATTTCCATTAGCTCGATGTACCTATTTAGTTTGCGCAATAAAAAGTCGTATTGCGCTGCTGTATGAAAATTAACTAAAACGGCCCAGCCTTCTTCATCGGAAGTTTCTTCATACAATTCTTCGTAATAATCTTTATCCCCACTGTGAAAATTAAAAACGCTTTCGGCAATGAGGATGAATTTATAAATGCCTTCTTCCATGAGCTTGTCCAACACTTCTCTTTTCAATTCCATAATGTCATTTTCTATGGCATCGTTCCATTCACCAATCATTTCAATGATGGCAAATTTTAAATCATAGTCCACAAATAAAATTTTCAGGTAGAGTGTTTTGCTCCCAAATTCATCCCATTGTGGATGGATATAATAATTGTATACGGTTTGTGAAAATTCAAATTCGCTGTATTTTCTTCCAAAAAAAATGGATCTTGGATCTTCTTCCGCCATGTATAAATGGCGCCAATGATAATGTGGTTCAATGTCATGCATACGCAAGCTTCCAATAAATAAGTTATTGTTTTTTGTGAAATTCAATCAGCCCTATCATGGGCGATTTGATAATTTTACCCAATTCGATTTCATAACTTAAAGCCAGTTGCTTGATGATATCTTTAAAAGCATAGGCAATGCCACCCACAAAATGTATGGGATGAATCCAGGATTCATTCATTTTATTAATGTGCGCAAAAAAGAAATCGTTTAAACCATCTTCAATGATATTTTCAATCATATAATGGCCTCTGTGCTCGGCTAAGAATGGCGCGAAAGAAGCCAGGGTTCTATTGGGGAAAGGGCTTTTGTAAATGCTATTTAAAATAGCATCCTTGCTTAAATTAAATTTTGATTCAAATGCGGCCATCAATTCCTCGTCAAATGTTTGGTATAAAAAATATTGAATAACTTTTTTTCCTAAATAAGCACCACTGCCTTCATCGCCTAAAACATAACCTAGGCCTGGACTATTTTTAGTAATTTTTTTTCCATTATAAAAACCAGTATTAGATCCTGTGCCTAAAATGCAAACCACGCCTTTTTTATCTTGACAGCTGGCACGAGCTGCAGCGACTAAATCTGTTTCGATAGAAAGTTCCGCATTTATAAAAACAGTTTTTAATGCTTTTTTTAAGGATTTAATATTATCAAGATTGGTTAATCCTGTCCCATAAAAATAAACGGCTTCAATTTTTGCTAAATCTGTTTTTTTGACAAAAGTCTTTTGAAGTAAACTGGTGATTTCGATGGCGGTCAAAAAATAAGGACTGATGCCAATAGTTGTAATGGTTGATTTTTTATTGTTTTGTACAAGGGTCCACTGGCATTTTGTTGCACCACTGTCTGCAATGAGGTAGTTCTTTATCATAGTAGTTCACTCTTCTGCGTGAAAATAGCCATTTTAGTGTAATTTTAGCCCGAATAAAATGAGTATGCAAAATAATAATAATTTGAATTGGACTAAACCGCTTTTCTATGGCTTCTTGGTCATTGTCGGTATTTTAATTGGCGTATTTTTTAAAGGAAATTTTAATTTAGGTTCCTTGGTAAAAAACAATCAGCAACCCATTCAGGAGATGATGGATTTAGTGCAATCCAAGTATGTCGATTCATTGGCCAACGATAGTGTTGGTTTAAAATTGGCCAATTATTATTTAGAACAATTAGATCCACATTCTGTATACATCCCACCCGCCGATTTAAATGAAGTGAATGAACAATTGCAGCCCAACTTCAAAGGCATAGGCATTGAATTTCAACAATTCAGAGACAGTATTTTTGTGGCTTATGTGATGAAGGAGGGTCCAGCAGGTAAAGCTGGCTTGCAAATAGGAGATATTTTATTAACGGCAGATGATACGCTTCAATTGTCTGGGAAAAAATGGGAGGCAGAAGACATTAGAAAAAAATTAAAAGGACCTTCTAATAGTAAGGTGAAGTTAATAGTGTACCGAGCAGGCCAGAAAAAATCATATATGATTTCAAGAGACAATGTGGCTGTTTCCCCTGTGGATGCGAGCTATATGATTGATACAGTCGTGGGTTATATTCGAATCAATAAGTTTGCTGACAGAACCTATGAAGCATTTATGCAAGCCTTGGAACCTTTGCTAGCTAAAGGGATGAAATCTTTGGTGATAGATTTAAGGGGTAATGGTGGAGGACTGTTGTCAGAAGCAGTGGCCATTGCAGATGAATTGTTGAGTGGAAATAAATTAATTGTATACACGCAAGGCGTGCATTCGCCTCGGGTAGATTATTTTAGTAAAAGAGAAGGCTTATTTGAGCAAGGCGGATTAACCATTTTGATGGATGAAACTTCGGCATCAGCCAGTGAGGTTTTAGCGGGTGCTTTACAAGATTGGGACCGTGCCACCATTGTGGGAAGAAGATCTTTTGGAAAGGGTTTAGTGCAACAACAATTTAAATTATCCAATGGAGGTGCTTTACGCTTAACTACTGCAAAATATTATTCGCCATTAGGAAGAAACATTCAAAGACCTTATACGCATAGCAAGCAAGATTATGAAAATGATTTTGTCACTAGATTGCATGAAGATGCTATGGGCAAGCAAGATTCAAATTTTAAAGGGGATTCCTTTAAAACACCCAAGGGGCATTTGGTGTATGGAGGTGGAGGTATTTATCCAGATAAATGGGTGAACGGCAATACTGTTTTAATGGATACCAGTTTTAAAGTATTGTGGGAAGAAGGCTTGATGAATGATTTTATTTTACACTGGTATGTTCAAAATAGGGCTTTGATGAATACATTTAAAAATCCAACTGCATTTTTAAATCAAACCGCAAGCATCAATTTTTGGGCAGCACTAGTGAATTACGCAGGTCCAAAGCAGCAATTAAAATTGAAAAGCCTTGAAAAAAACAAGTTATTGGTTCAAAACCAAATTCTTGCCTTAGTAGCAAGAACACATTGGTATAAACAAGGGTATATTGAAGTGCAAAATGCATTGGACCCTAGTTTTAAGCAGCAAGTTCCCTAAAACATGATATTGATCAGTTTTAGTAATGATCCGACTCATTCATGAGTTGATTGATTTGCGTGACTTTTGTTGGTAGAATGCAACCAACTACTTGCTACCACTGCGGCTTAGAATGCAGTACAGCTATAAAAATCAATGACAAATACTTTTGTTGTGATGGCTGTAAAATGGTGTATACTCTTTTAGAGGAGAATGGGATGTGTCAATATTATGATTTGACCTCCATGCCAGGTATCACCGCTAAAGGACTTTTCGTATCCGATAAATTCAATTATTTAGACAATAAAGCCATTCAGGATCAATTGATTCAATTCAAGTTGGCAGATCAAGTTCATGTGGTATTTTATTTGCCGCAAATACATTGTGTGAGTTGTGTCTGGCTTTTAGAGCATTTACATAAGATCAATACAGGCATCATTCAGTCAACTACCCATTTTGAAAAGAAGGAAATCAAAATAGTATTTAATCCTTCTCTTATTTCTTTAAAACAAGTGGTTCAGTTATTGGCCTTTGTAGGTTACGAGCCTGTGATTCATTTGGGGGGTAATGATTGGTTAAAGAAAAAGAAAGTCAATAAAAAGCAGTTGTATAAAATTGGTATTGCAGGGTTTTGTTTTAGCAATATTATGATGCTCAGTTTTCCAGAGTATTTATCCAACAATGCATTAGAATTAGGCAGTTTAAGACATTTCTTTATTTATATTAATTTACTATTGTCCCTGCCAGTATTGTTGTATAGTGCGCGTGATTTTTTTATCTCTGCTTATACAGGACTTAGGCAAAAATGGTTGAACATAGATGCGCCTATAGCTTTGGCTATAACAGTTACTTTTAGCAGAAGTGTATATGAAATTCTCAGCCAAACAGGCGCTGGTTATTTAGACAGTATGAGTGGAATTGTATTTTTTATGTTAATAGGAAGGTGGTTTCAAGACAAGTCCTATGATTCTTTTGCATTTGATAGAGATTATAATTCCTTTTTTCCACTAGGGGTAACGGTCTTAGAAGAAGGCAAAGAAGTGAATAAACCTCTGTCGGCACTACTTAAAGGCGAATTGGTGTTTTTAAGAGCTGATGAAATGATTCCGGCAGATGCCATATTATTAACAGAAGGGGCCTTGATTGATTATAGTTTTGTGACAGGAGAAAATGCACCCATTGAAGTTGCCATTGGCCAACTGGTCTATGCAGGAGGTATTCAAAAAGGGCGGTCCATACAAGTAGAAGTAGTGAAACCTGTTGGACAAAGCTATATTACTGAATTGTGGAATAGCCCGGTTTTAAAGAATGAAAAAAATATAGAAAAATCTTTTGTGCATCCTTGGAGTCAATATTTTACCATTGTTTTATTGATCATTGCTTTTTCAAGCGGTATGTATTGGAGCCTCTATGATACTAGTAAAATATTGCCAGCAGTAACAGCGGTATTAATTGTAGCCTGTCCTTGTTCTTTACTGTTAACTGTTACTTTCACTTATGGCAATGTATTAAGATGGCTGGGTAATGCTAAGTTTTATTGTAAAAATGCTGCTGTAATCGAGGCTATAGACAAAATCGATACCATTGTCTTTGATAAGACAGGAACCTTAACCAATCATGAGGACACCCATTTGGAATACCATGGGATGGTATTAAGTGAGGCAGAAATGATTGCTGTAAAATCAGTAACAAGGGAATCTTTGCATCCATTAAGTAAAATGATTACTCAGTTTTTAATGTTAGAAGTTTCAGATTTAACCAGTTTTCAAAAAATTGAAAATTTTATTGGCAAGGGAACTAAGGCTTTATGTAATGAATATGAAATCTTGATTGGTTCCAGTTCTTTTTTAAAATCAAACGGCATTCCTTGCCATGACAGCTTGCAAGGTGCTTTAGTATGCCTTGCGATAAATGGGGAGTTGAAAGGTTATTTTGCAGTCAATCATGCCTATCGAGATGGAATGGATAAAATGGTCAAGTGTTTGCAAGATAAAGGCTATCGTTTACACTTATTAAGCGGAGACCATCCCATTGAAAAAGCGCATTTAACTCATTTGTTAGGCAAGGAGATACCCATGTTTTTTGAAACAAGTCCTGCAGATAAATTGGCCTATATACAAAAATTACAAAATCAAGGGCATAAAGTTATGATGGTGGGTGATGGGTTGAACGATGCAGGCGCACTCAAAAAAAGCAATGTAGGTATTGCAGTCACCGATCAAACACATTTATTTACACCCGCAAGTGATGCGATTTTAGAAGGTAGGGAAATAAAAGAACTACATCATTTAATTGATTATGCAAAAAAGGCCAAGCTCATTATCAGTTACATTTTTATTTTATCTATCTTATATAATATAATTGGCATGTACTTTGCTACTAGTGCAAGGCTTTCACCCATGGTGGCCGCAATTCTTATGCCTATAAGCTCTATCAGCATTGTAGCGCTTTCTGCCTTGCTTTCCTTTTTATTTTCTTACAAGATTAGAGCTCGCAACTGATATATATCAGTTCCAAATTTGACCTAGGTCATTAGGAAAATTCTGGTTTCCCTATAGATTTGTTTCAAATATATCCCTATGGGAGTGATCGTTATTTTAATCATTGTAAGTGTGCTGGTGGCAGGTGGATTTTTGCTAGCTTTTTTATGGTCTGTGAAAACAGGGCAAATGGACGATGATTATACACCCTCTGTAAGAATTTTATTTGATGATGAATTAATTATTAAGAAAAAGGAAATTCTATAAAAAACTTTAAATCAATAACCATTTAAATTAACCTTATGCAAGTAGAAAGTTTTCAGTATGACAATAAAACGGTGAGGAATTTTGCCATAGCCACCATCATCTGGGGAGTAGTAGGTATGACGGTAGGCTTATGGATTGCCTTACAGTTGGTTTTTCCCACTGTTTTAAACTTACAACCCTATTTTAATTTTGGTCGCATTAGGCCATTGCATACCAATGCAGTCATTTTTGCATTTGTGGGCAATGCCATGTTTATGGGGGTGTACTATTCATTACAACGTTTGCTAAAGGCAAGAATGTTTAGTGATGTCTTAAGTAAAGTGCATTTTTGGGGATGGCAGCTTATCATAGTTGCTGCAGCCATTACCTTACCTTTAGGATTTTCTACAGCTAAAGAATATGCAGAATTAGAATGGCCAATTGATATTGCCATTACTTTAATTTGGGTGGTGTTTGGATTTAATATGTTTGCCACCATTATTAAAAGAAGAGAGCGTCACTTATATGTAGCAGTTTGGTTTTATATAGCCACTTTTGTTACAGTGGCAGTTTTGCATTTGGTGAATTCCTTTGAATTGCCTGTTACTTTATTTAAAAGTTATAGTTGGTATGCAGGGGTGCAAGACGCCTTGGTACAATGGTGGTATGGGCATAATGCGGTAGCCTTTTTCTTAACCACTCCATTTTTAGGGTTGATGTATTATTTCCTTCCAAAGGCTGCGAACCGTCCAGTGTTTTCTTATAAATTATCCATCATACATTTTTGGGCCTTGATCTTTTTATATATCTGGGCTGGGCCACATCATTTATTATATACCGCTTTACCTAATTGGGCACAAAGTTTGGGTATTGTATTTAGTTTCATGCTCATTTTTCCAAGCTGGGGTGGTATGATCAATGGTTTATTAACCTTGCGTGGTGCTTGGGATAAAGTGAGAGAGGAGGTGGTGTTGAAATTTATGGTGGTGGCAGTAACAGCCTATGGGATGTCCACTTTTGAAGGACCTATGTTATCCTTAAAGAGCATCAATGCCGTTGCGCATTTCTCTGATTGGATTATTGCACATGTGCACATAGGTGGATTGGGATGGAATGGGATGCTGACTTTTGGTATTTTGTATTGGTTGATCCCAAGAATTTATAAAACCGAGTTGTATTCAAAAAAATTAGCCAATATCCATTTTTGGTTGGCCACTTTAGGTATTTTATTTTATGCGATACCAATGTATTGGGCAGGCTGGCAACAAGTTTCCATGTGGAAACAATTTACGCCTAGTGGTCAATTAAAGTATCAATTTCTTGAAACCGTTACCTATATGGCTCCATTTTATGCGATGAGGGCACTCGGGGGGGTGCTTTATCTCACAGGAGCTATTATAGGTATGGTGAATTATTTTAAAACCATTGGGCAAGGAACTTTGCATGCCAATGAAGAGGCGCAAGCACCTGCTTTAGAAAAAGCCTATACCAAGCATCATGGAGAACATTGGCATCGTTGGATAGAACGCAGACCTACTCCATTTTTATTGTTGTCCTTAGTAGTTGTATTAATTGGGGGCTTGGTCGAATTAGTACCTACTTTTTTAGTGAAGTCTAATATTCCCACTATTTCAAGTGTGAAACCTTATACACCATTAGAATTGCAAGGAAGAGATATTTATACAAGAGAAGGTTGTTATACCTGTCATTCTCAAATGATTCGTCCTTTTAGAAGTGAAACAGAACGTTATGGAGAATACAGTAAGGCAGGGGAGTTTGTGTATGATCATCCATTTCAATGGGGAAGTAAAAGAACAGGTCCTGATTTGGCTAGAGAGGGTGCAGGCAATTTGAAGAAATCAAATACCTGGCATTACAATCACTTAGAAGAACCTAATTCTATTTCCACTGGTTCTGTAATGCCATCTTATTCATTTTTGATAGACCATAATTTGGATACAGCCACCACACCTTTAAAAATCAATGCCATGCGCACTTTAGGGGTTCCTTATGCGGCTGATTATGCCGCTCAGGCCAATCAAGACTTAATGATTCAAGCAAAAGGCATTGCAGCTGATTTGAATAAAGATGGAATCAAAGTACCACCTAATAAAGAAATTATCGCATTGATTGCTTATTTACAAAGATTGGGCACAGACATTACAAAAAAATAAAAAAAACACAATTATGTACAGTTTTATAAAAAAATATACCGAAACGATGCAGGATAAAAACATTTACCCCATCTTTTCCTTGTTGGTATTTGTGCTATTTTTTCTTGGTGTCTTGTGGTATGTGAAAACCCTAGACAAAAATCAGGTGGAGGAAATAAAAAATTTACCATTAGAGTAATAATATATCATCTAAAAACATTTCTTATGTTAAAAAATAAAAATATCTATTTATTGTCCATGGCTAGTTTATGGTCTGTAGGCGCTTTGGCACAGCCTAGTTTGCTTCCAGCCAAACCAGAGGCCACTAATTATGTAGAACTGCTTATGATGTCAATAGCCATTTTATTGGTGGTAGTGATAGGCGTTTTGGGCAATGTGCTTTTGATGGTATCTAAAAAAGCAGTTGAAATCTCTAAATCATCCAAAAAAATCATGATGATTTTTGTAGTAGTCATGGGGTCTTTGTTTTCAAAGTCATTGTATGGACAAGCAACTACAGCCATCGCAGATACTACATCAAAATCTAGTTCCACTGCTTTTTATGGAGGCTTGTCTTATAATACTTTTTGGACGATGTCTTGGGTATTGATGTTGGAATTATTAATTATTGCTTTATTGGTTCTTTTTATTAGGAACATTTTTAGGGCAATACATCCAAAGGAAATAGAAGTAGTGAATGGCAAAAAAGTTGCTGCTTCTTGGTTGCTTAAAACCTGGCATTATTTGGATAAGAAATTCTTAACAAAAGCAGTGCCATTGGAGAAAGAAGCAGATATGTTATTGGATCATGATTATGATGGCATTAAAGAATTGGACAATGCATTACCGCCATGGTGGAAATATGGATTTTATATCACCATTGTAGTGGCTGTGTTTTATTTATTGAAATTTGAAGTTTGGCATACAGGCATGAATCCAACGGAGGAATATGCTGCAGAAATGACTGCTGCAAAAATTCAAACCGATGCTTACTTGGCCTCAGCCAAAGAAAATGTGGATGAGAATTCTGTTACGCAGTTAGATGCAGCAGGGGCCGCTGTAGGAAAGGCGTTATTTGCAAAAACTTGTACGCCATGTCATTTGGCAGAAGGACAAGGATTGGTAGGTCCTAATTTAACCGATGAATATTGGATTCATGGTGGAGGGATCAAAGATATTTTCAAGACGATTAAATATGGTTATCCGGATAAAGGAATGCAGTCATGGCAGACCACTTATTCTCCTGTTCAGATGCAACAATTAGCCACTTACATTAGAACATTGAAAGGAACGAATCCTCCCAATCCAAAAGCACCACAAGGAGATTTATACAAAGAGGTAGCTGTCAATATAGTAGACAGTGCTGCAACAACAAAATAAATGGAACCAATAAAAAGTACCGATTCTGAAAGTATAGTGAATTATAAGCAAGGGTTATTGGACCAAACATTTAGAGATTCGGTATCAACCATTAGTAAAGAAGGAAATAGAAATTACGTAAATCCCCAAAAGCCACATGGCAAGTTGTATCATTTACGTTCTTATTTTAGTTATTTCTATTTGGTGTTGTTTTTTACTTTACCCTTTATTAAAATAGAAGGGGAGCCTGTTTTTTTGTTTAATGTGTTAGAAAGGAAGTTTATATTTTTTAGTAAGATATTCTGGCCACAAGATTTTTTCATATTCGCGATTGGGCTATTGACTTTTATAGTATTTGTTATTCTATTTACCGTGGCTTTTGGAAGAATTTGGTGTGGATGGGCCTGTCCCCAAACCATTTTTATGGAAATGGTATTTAGAAAAATTGAATATTTCATTGACGGCGATGCAACGCAGCAGAAAAAGCTAAAAGCCATGCCTTGGAATACAGAGAAGATCTTGAAGAGAGGGACGAAAATTATTGTATTTTTTTTATTGTCTTTTTTGATTGCGAATTTTTTTCTTGGCTACATTATTGGAATTGATGAAGTGGGGGTATTAATTAAAGAGGGAATTTTTATTCATTTTGGAACTTTTAGTGCACTCGTTATTTTTACCTTGGTTTTTTTCTTTGTGTATTATTGGTTTAGAGAACAAGCTTGCATCATTGTATGTCCTTATGGTCGTTTGCAAGGGGTCTTATTGGATCGAAATTCAATACTGGTTGCCTATGATTATGTTAGAGGAGAGCCTAGGGGTAAATTAGATCCTAGTGCAAATCACGGGGACTGTGTCAATTGTCATGCCTGTGTTCGGGTTTGTCCAACTGGTATAGACATTAGAAATGGTACTCAGTTAGAATGTGTGAATTGCACCGCATGTATAGATGCCTGTGATGAAATTATGGACCATATTGACAAACCTAAGGGATTGATTAGGTATGCTTCTGAAAATGGTATTGTCAATAAACAAAAGACAACTTATACCTGGAGGTTAAAATTGTATACTATGGTCTTGACCTTACTACTTTCTTTTTTAGCCATCTTATTAATCACCAGGGCTGATGTGGCTGCAAGAATATTAAGAACCCCAGGCCAGACTTATCAACTCTTGAACAAGGATAAGATAAGCAACTTGTACAATATTAAATTAGTGAATAAAACTAGAAAAAACATTCATTTGGAATTGAAATTAGAAAATATAGAAGGAGAAATTAAACAAGTTAGTCCGGTAGATGTACCTAAAGAGTCTTATTTCCAAACCAGTTTTTTCATCACCTTAAAAAATGAGCAATTAAAAGCTAGAAAAACAAAAATAAGAATTGGCGTTTATGAAAACGGGAAGCAAATGGACGAATTGTCTGTACTCTTTTTAGGGCCATCAATTTAAAATTATCATTATGAAAATCAACTGGGGACATAAAATATTTATGGTGTATGCTTTATTTGTGATTGGCATTTTAGTGCTTTCTTATAAATCTTCCCAGCAAAAATTTGATTTAGTACAGGAGGATTATTATGGAGCTGAGTTAAAATACCAATCGGTGATTGATGCAAGCAAAAGAGCCAATGACTTGGGAGGGGAAATGATGCTCACTCAAAATCACGGAAAACTATTTATTCAGTTACCTGCATTTTTTGATAAAGAGCAATTAGAAGGAGAGGCACATTTATACTGTGTAGCAGATGCTAAATATGACAGAGTAAAAAAAGTTAAGATCAATAATGGACGTTTTGATATGGAGCTACTAAGTACGACCAAGGGTAATTATACCTTAAAACTTTCTTTAGAAAATAAGGGGCTTGCTTATTATTTTGAGAAAAAAGTAAAAATATAAAATGAGTATTAATGCTATTTTTGAAATTGGTTTTTTAATGGGTCTGCTAGGCAGTGTACATTGTATAGGTATGTGCGGCCCCTTGGTATTGGCCTTGCCTATGGCTCAAAAAACCAGTCTTGAAAAATGGGGGGTTTTATTTTTATATCATTTTGGGAAAATTAGCAGTTATAGTTTACTTGGTGTGTTGTTTGGTTTATTTGGTAGTCAGTTGCCTTTATTTGGGGTTCAAGAAAACATATCTATTTTTATAGGGGCACTCATGCTAATATATGTTGGCTATGTTTTTATGCTCAAGCCTAAGCGGAAACTTGGGTTTTTACAATTTAATTTATTATACAGCAGTATTACCAAGCAATTAGGGATATTGTTTAAGCACAAAAACAAGCTTGCATTTTATTTGATTGGTTTTTTAAATGGCTTATTGCCTTGTGGAATGGTCTACTTGGCTTTAACATCTGCATTGGCCATTCAAAATATTTTTTATGGAGGTTGGTTGATGGCTTTTTTTGGACTGGGAACCATGCCGGCTTTAATCATTGTGGCTTTGGGAGGTCAGTTTTTCGGAATCAAATTTAGACAACAAATTCAAAATTTGTTGCCGGTATTTATTTTTAGTATGGGCGTATTGCTTATTCTAAGAGGCTTGAATTTAGGGATACCTTATTTAAGTCCAACAAAAGGTATGGGGGCCAATGCATTGCATTGTCATAATTAATCGGCTATGAACAAAGAAATTGTATTACAAGAAATTGAATCATTGATAAGGTCCTTGGACTTTATACAAGACGAGCAGGCTTTTATCAAAAGAAAGTTGAGCAGTTTATTGGAGAATATGGTCATGCATGATTTTATTGATTGGGCCGAGGATTTGCAATTACAAATTATCAATAGAGAAATGGCCATTAAATTATTAAAAAGCGATATTCTTTTGTTAAGAAATAAAGTAAAAGCAATCAAATCTGTTAATAATATAGTGGATATTAGTATGGTACTAGATTTTAAAAAGTTCAAACAGCAAGTAGTGTATTTGGAAACTCAATTCATGACTTGGAAGAACGATGTCAATGAAAGGTTTGAAGCTGCTTTGTTTTAATTTTTTAAAAAGTTTAATTAAACAAATTAGCCAATTTTTTTTCGTCTAGAATTACAATTTTACCTTCTTTAATTTCAATTAATTTTTCTGATTTAAAATCGCTAAGGGTTCTGATTAAGCTCTCGGTGGCAGTACCAGCGATATTCGCTAAATCTTCTCTAGAGATGGAAATAGAAAAGTTGGCTCCATCAGACTCTTTAGCATATTTCTTTTTTAAGGTAAGTAAGGCATCTGCTACTCTTTTTCTTAAACTATGATAGGCTAAGGCCACCAATTGTTGTTCTTTTTCTGAAATGTTATTTGCGAGTAATTTGATTACTTTCAAAGCAACTTCTTGGTTATGGGTCAACAAGTGTTCAAATTCTTTTCTTGGTATAACTCTAATAGATGATTCTTCTAAAGTTTCGGCAAATTCTTCATAAACCGCATTTTCAATTAAAGGAATATGCCCAAAAAAATCACCTGGAGATAGGAGGCTGGTAATTAATTCCTTACCACCGTCACTTGTTTTATATATTTTTATTTTACCTGTTTCGATGTAATATAACTTATTAGGATGTTGACCTTCGGAATAGATCACTTGTTTTTTCTTATAATCTATCACATCATGGTTTTCTAGTGCTTTGTACATTTCATCTTTATTGCCCAATTCCGAAATAATTTGATACCAAGCTTCAATGCCCCTGCCTCCTGCATTTTGATGAATTTTAACTTTTTCAATACGAGCCCTTATTGCATTGATTAGTTCTGAATCAGAGAAGGGTTTGGTAATATAATCATCGGCACCCATCTCCATACCTTTACGTAAATCGTTTCTTTCACTTTTCGCACTTAGAAAAATAAAGGGAATATGTTGTAGGTCTGGGTTTTTACTTAAAATTTGAAATACGCCATAGCCATCTAAGATTGGCATCATGATATCGCAAACAATTAAATCGGGTGGGTTGGCTATGGCCATTGCAACACCAATTTTACCATTCTCAGCAGTGCTTACTTCGTAATTGGCCAAAGATAAAATTTCAGCGGTATTTTCTCTTAGCGCTTCGTTGTCTTCGATCAGTAAAATCTTTTCCATAATTAGTATATTAATTTATTCAAAATCGGTTATCATTTTGCTAGGGAGTATAATTTCAAAAGTGCTTCCTTTTTCAAATTCGCTATGGTATTTTATGGTTCCTTTTAAAATTTCTATATATCTACCAACAATATGTAAACCAAGTCCTGTGCCTTGTATGTTAGTAACATTGGTGGCTCTGAAAAAACGTTCAAATAAATGCACTTGATCACTAACAGGGATACCAATGCCATTGTCTGTGATTTTGATCAGCGTAGTCTTAGTATTTACTTCTGCTTCTATGCTAATAATTGAATTTTCTGGTGAAAATTTGATAGCATTAGAAATAAGGTTAATCATGACATGTTTAAGTAAATTACTATCTGTATAAGTATGGGTTTGTCCCAAATGCTTGAATTGAAAACCTTGCCCAGGTTTGAGCAAGACACTCATCTCATTAATCAAGTCATTGAAGAATTCACTGATATCAAATTCTTCAGATTTTACATCTACCTTACCTTCTTCAATTCTACCCAAGGATAAAAACTCATTTAAAATATCTGTTAGTGTCTTCACTGAGGATTTGATCCTGTCAATATGTTTGTCTCTTTTATATTGTTCTTCGGTACTGATGTATTTAGAAAGCAGGGAGATGGAAGACAAGATGGTACTTAAAGGTGTTCTAAATTCATGAGAAGCCATGGAAACGAATCTCGACTTTAAGTCATTGACCTCTTTTTCTTTTTCTAAGGATAGTGTCAATTCTTCTTTAGAGGCTTTTAAAGCATTCAATGTGAGTTGCAATTCATTGGTTCTAGAATTAACCGTTGCTTCTAAGTTGGCATTCAGTTTTTTCATTTCATCATTCACCAATTCCATTTCAGCTTGTTGCAATAAAATTTTCTCTTCGTTTAATTTTCTTTTGGAGATATCGGCAATGTAGGCAATAGCAAATTGCTGTTCACCCGTTTTAAATTGTCCTAAACTAATTTCAACTGGAAACTCGGTACCGTCCTTTTTTTGAGCAGAAAGGGTCATACCTAATCCCATGGTTCTGGCCTTGGGTTGCGCAATATAATGATCCCGATGATCAACATGTTTGTGATGGTAACGCTGAGGGATGAGCTTTTCTAAGACTTCTCCAACCATGCTCGTATCATTATAAGCAAATAAAGAATTGGCAAATGGATTTGCCATAACAATTAATCCTTGCTTGTCAACTACAATAATAGCCATCGAAGCAGAATTGAATAGGGCTTCGAATTTAATATCATGGCCAGAGGCGGTAGTGTCAATATTGGGCATAATCACTAAAAAAAAGTGGATATACCCAAGGTACAACATTTTTCAACTATTTAGCTGATTTCTAGCCTCTTAGACCATTTTCTAATTCTTACTTCGTTTAATAGATCCCTTAGACTTAAAATATTAGGTTAAACAATATCCAATAATTAACATTATAAAAATAAAAATATGAAATATATTGTATTAATAATCAATAAAAAATGTAATTTAGCATTTAATAACAACATAATAAAAAAATACAATATGTTGGTATTCTAACTAAAACATTGAATTACAATATATTATATAAAAAAGTAAAATAATCATAAATTTGCTTGGGTTACTAAAACATAAAAAAGTATAAAATTATTAGATAATAATACATATATAAATTAATTTAATACAAAGAAAACCAAACCCTATGAAGAAAACAATCTCATTATTATTAGTTCTTGTAATTGCTACACATTCTATAGCGCAAGTGGATACTGCCAAAGAAGCAAGTGCAGCACCCAGCCATTCTACTACATTTACTTATTATGTAGATGGGTATTATAAAGGTGATTTTGCAGGTAAAACAGAAAATAATAAGACAAGCTTTACCAATTCAAGCAATACCTTTCAAATAGGGATGGCATCGGTTAAGTTAGATCAAGTATTAGGTAATTTTGCTGCCACCCTTGATTTAGGTGTGGGTAAAAGAGCAGAAGAGTTCTCTTACAATGACAATGGAGTTGCAACAAGTTTCAAACAAGCATTTATCAGTTATGCACCTAATTCAACAGTTAAGTTTACTGCTGGTAAATGGGCCACCCATGTAGGTTATGAATTGTTAGATGCCTATTCCAATAGAAACTATAGTATGAGTTACGGTTTCTCCTATGGGCCTTTCTTTCATACAGGTGTTAGAGCAGACATAGCCTTAGGTGGTAAGTCGGCTGTGATGATTGGTGTGGCACAACCTACCGATTTTGTAAGTTCTTCTTCCCCCAATAAGATGGTCATTGCTCAATTTAGTACTGGAACAAAGGATGATAAGCTAAAAGCATTTTTGAATTATCAAGGTGGTAAAAGTAAATCACAGGTTGATCTAGTATTAAATGGAGTGGTGTCTAGTAAGATAGGAATTAATTATGATGGAACAGTTTGTAATATTTCTGGTGCTAGTTGGACCAGCAATGCTTTCTATGTAAATTATGATCCAACAGCAAAATTTGGATTTACATGGAGAACAGAATTTTTTGATGATACTAAAAATGCTGCAGGTGTAGGCACTTCCATTTTCCAAAATACTTTTTCAGCCAATATACATTTTGACAAAATAACCTTGATACCGGAATTAAGGTTTGATAATGCGAAAGATAAAATCTTCATTAATAATAATAGCAATTTAAATCCATTTGCAGGTAATTTCTTACTTGCTGCGATTTATAAGTTTTAATAGTTTCAGGTTTATTGGTTTTAAGCAAGCAATCGTTAATCAGGGCTCCATTTCTATGGGGCCCTCTTTTTTTTCAATAATGAAGGGAAAATGAGTAAATTCATTTTCTAATTCGCTTGCTATGAAAAAATCATTCACTTTCATTTTATTGTTGTTTACTTCATTTGTATGGGCACAGAACAGCGCTCTGATCAATCCAAACTTGTTAAAAAATAATTGGACGGCTCAGTGGATTTCGGCACCCAATGCAACGACCAAAGAATATGGGGTTTATCATTTTAGAAATTCATATGAAATAAATGAAATTCCTAAAACTTTTATTGTCAATGTATCTGCCGATAATCGATATCGGTTGTTTGTCAATGGACAATCTATTGGCAATGGGCCTGCGAGAGGTGATTTGTACAATTGGTATTATGAAACATATGATATTGCACCTTATTTAGTGAAAGGGAAAAATACCATTGCAGCACAGGTATGGAACATGGGGGTGTATGCTCCTGTTGCACAAATTTCAAATCAAACTGCTTTTTTATTACAAGGCAATGGGGAGGCAGAAAAAATAGTGAACACCAATAAAAATTGGAAAGTCTTAATCAATGAGGCCTATAGTCCTTGCTCCACCAACAACGGGCAAGTATTACAAACCTATATGGTAGTAGGGCCTGGAGACAGTGTAGCGGCCAATAAATATCCATGGGCTTGGGAGCAAAACAACTACGACGATCATACATGGACTAATGCAGTAAATATTTCAAGTCCTGCATCAGTAGGCTATGGTTCAGATAATTTATGGTCCTTGGTACCCAGCATCATTCCACCCATGTTTGAAAGAAAACAATCCATCAATACACTTAAAAAAATTAACGGTGAATTAGCCAATGGAGTATTTGTAAATAACAATGCCTCGCTTATCCTTAGCAAAACTACTATTACCAATACTTTATTGAAATCTACTAAGCCATTGACTGCAGGTAAAACCATTAGTTTATTGTATGATCAAACTTTTAATACAGTGGCATATCCAAACTTGGTCATTAGTGGAGGCAAGGATGCCATCATTAAAATAACTTACGCAGAATCTTTATTTGATGCCAAAGGAATAAAAGGGAATAGATCAGTTATAGAGGGCAAAACCATTAAAGGGAATTATGATGTATTTATTGCAGATGGGTCTAGTCATAGAACTTTTAGGCCTTTGTGGGTGAGAACCTATCGTTATATACAAGTAGACATTACTTTAAAAGACGATCCCATTGAAATTGAAGATTTTTATGGGATGGCTACAGGTTATCCTTTTCAAGTAAAAGCAAAATTTGAAAGCAATGATTCTTCCATGCAAAAAATTTGGGAGGTAGGTTGGAGAACAGCACAACTATGTGCTGGAGAGACTTATTTTGATTGTCCTTATTATGAGCAATTGCAATATGAAGGGGATACCCGCATACAATCTTTAATTTCTTTGTATGTGACAGGAGATGATAGATTGATGCGCAAAGCCATTCTGGATTTTTATCATTCCCGTGTACCAGAAGGATTAACGCAAGGGCGTTATCCAAGCAGTCGTTTGCAAGTGATACCACCTTTTTCATTGTATTGGGTATCGATGGTCTATGATTATTGGATGCACCGAAAAGATGATGCTTTTCTTGATCAATTCATGGCGCCCATCACTGGGGTCTTGGATTGGTATGAAAAACACTTAGATCCAAAGAAAAATATTTTAGGCCCAATGAAATGGTGGGGATTTGTAGATTGGAACTTGGCTTTTGATGGAGGTACCCCGGACGGCGCTACCGATGGTAATTCGTCTGTGATTACCTTGCAATACATTGCTACTTTACAACAAGCCGCTACTTTATTTAAACAATTTGGTAAAACAGAAAGGGCCAATCATTATGCAGCATTGGCTAGTAAATTAAGTGCAGCCACTTATGCCAGTTGTTTCGATGTCAAGAAAAATTTAATGGCCAACACGCCTTTAAAAAATAGTTTTAGTCAACATGCTAGTATCATGGGGGTTTTGACAGGAGCGATACCTCAAAGCAAACAAAAATTGGTCATGGAAAATGTGTTGATGGATACAAGTTTAAGCCAAGCTACTTTTTATTATCGTTTTTATTTGAATTTGGCTTTGAAAAAAGCTGGCATGGCCAATCGTTATTATAAAGAATTGAAACCATGGAGGGAGATGATTGCAAATGGGTTAACCACTTTTGCAGAACAACCAGATCCAACTAGATCCGATTGTCATGCATGGAGTGCAAGTCCCAATTATGATTTCTTTGCTACCATCTGTGGTATTACACCTGCTGCGCCTGGCTTTGCATCAATCAACATAGCGCCAGCCTTGGGTGAATTGAATCATGTGAAAGCGAGTATGCCACATCCAGGTGGAAGCATCGAAGTAGAAATTACTAAGCAAAAAAACAATGGGGTAGAAGCGGAGCTT
>Ga0209829_10000155_pt1 | contig 60877 bp, 57 predicted proteins | sample C_140205_EF_Meta_FD_187311 | JGI IMG/M metagenome (GOLD analysis project Ga0209829, IMG submission 187311) | Freshwater microbial communities from Lake Croche, Canada to study carbon cycling - C_140205_EF_MetaG (SPAdes) (version 2) | ecosystem: Environmental > Aquatic > Freshwater > Lake...
CTTATTTTCTACAATTGTGGTTTGTTTGAGTTGCTCAGATAGTTTTTGAGCTACTTTTCTACCCAATAAGTCTGTTCCACCTCCTGCTGCTTGAGGAATGATGATCTTAATAGGACGATTTGGGTAGTCAGCGTAATTGTTTGAAGGTTGGGCACATAGACTTGTTGTGTAAAACGTAATCAATGCAAATATACAAAAAATAAATTTAGTTTGTCTGCTGATTTTTAACTTTGAACTCATATGATCCTAAGGTTTGAATGAATATTTTTATTTCGTAACCTTAATTGAAAATTAGGCTAATTTGTAAATTGAAAAGAGGATATTTGTAAGTATTTTCAACCCTTTTATTTTTTCAAAAATATGGTAAATTAATGGGTTGACCTAAGCTTAAAAGTCTTAAATAAATTGCTCAAATAATTTGCTGCATTGATTATCATGAAATTACCAAATTTAAAACTCAAACACGTTGGAATTTTTGTTTCAGATATAAATGCCATGTCCTCTTTTTATAAAACTGTTTTAGGCTTTTATGAAACCGATCGTGGAGAGGTCAGGGGTGGTCAAGTTGTATTTCTGACACGAGAGTCTTCATCTCATCACCAGTTGGTCATGGAGACGGGTCGTCCAAATGTCGTTGGTCACGGTTTGGGAATTCAACAAATTTCTTTTCAAGTTACTGCAATAAACGATTTAAGGCAAATGCACAGTTTTGTTTCACAAAGGGAAGACGTCTCTACCATTCAAACCATTGATCATGGCAATTCTTGGTCTTTGTATTTTAGAGATCCTGAGTTAAATCGAATAGAGATTTATCTTGATACGCCTTGGCATATTTCTCAACCTTATTTAGAGCAGCTTGATTTAAGAATGACTGACGAAAATATTCATGCGGAAACTTTTAAGAAAATAGCCGCCCTTGGAGAAGTTGTACCATTTGAAACGTGGTCACATCAGCTATCCCAAAACATTCAGCTCTGCTGATCTGATATTACATTTATTATTTTTGATTGATTGGATTAAAAAATGTCGATAAGTAGTCAAGCAAACCTTGAGCTCACGCATACTGGACCCGGTACACTTATGGGCCATCTTTTTAGGCGTTATTGGATTCCTATTTTGATTTCAACTGAACTTCCAAAACCAGACTGTGATCCTGTCCGTGTCAAGGTTTTATCAGAAAAGCTTTTGGCTTTTCGTGATTCGAGCGGAAAGGTCGGTTTGATAGATGAGTTTTGTGCTCATAGAGGTGTTTCACTTTGGTTTGGTAGAAATGAAGAGTCGGGTATTCGCTGCCCCTATCACGGTTGGAAATACGATGTAAATGGGCAGTGCGTTGAAGTTCCTTCAGAGGAAGGTAATGGGTTTAATCAAAAAATTAAACTCACCTCATATCCTTGCATAGATCAAGGTGGTGTCATTTGGACCTATATGGGTAAACCTGAGGAAATGCCACCATTACCAAAATTTGAATGGAGTTTGGTACCCGATGAGAATCGTTACGTATCCAAAAGATTGCAAGAGTGCAATTATTTGCAAGCTATGGAGGGGGGCATTGACTCCAGCCATGTGTCATTTCTTCACAGTGGAGAATTGCATACAGACCCCCTACATAAGGGCACCAAGGGTGCAAAATTTCAAGGTGACAGAAAACCACAATTTGATGTTCAAGAGTCGGACGGTGGTTTATTGATTGGAGTGCGACGCAATGCGGATGAAGGTTTTTATTATTGGCGGATTTCTCAGTGGATCATGCCTTGGTACACGATGATTCCGCCCTATGGTGATAACGCATTGAATGGTCATGCGTTTGTTCCCATAGACGATGAAAATTGTTGGGTGTGGAGCACAACGTATAAACCCGCTCAGGCGCTTTCTAATGAAGAGATCCATTCAATGGATCATGGGGAAGGTATGTATGCTGAACTTATACCTGGTACTTATATGCCAGCTGCCAATAAAAGAAATGATTATTTGATCAACCGTGATCTTCAAAAATCCGGCCGTTATTACAGTGGAGTCAAAGGTATTGGTATGCAAGATGCCTCATTGCAAGAGAGCATGGGGCCGCTTCAGGATAGAACGACAGAAAACTTGGTTTCTACAGACAATGCAATCATCATGGCTAGAAATCGTTTGTTAAAAGCTGCTAAAAATCTAGATAAAGGTATTGAGCCTCCAGCATTGAATCCTGATTCGCATTTTGTTCGGTCGGCTTCTGTTCAGCTACCAATCGGTACTCCCTTTAAGGAGGGCGCGGCAGAAAGTTTGAAAGCCAGTCTTGGCAAAACACATGTTTCTCAACATTCTGTGTAATACAAAGATGCGACTTATTGTTTCCATTTTTTTGAGTTTTTTGTTAATAAATACTCAAGCGCTGTCACAACCAAGCCTTAACGCTTTAGGGACCATGCAGTTTATAGTTCCATCTTCGGCTGGAACAACCGGAGACCAGTTGGCAAGATTAATTTCATCCAAGTTATCTCCCAAAATCAACGCAGCAATCTTGGTGGATAACAAGGTTGGCGCTGGCGGTTTGATTGGAATAGACTATGTAGCCAAGTCTGTTCCTGACGGTAAAACCTTGCTGTTTTCAGCGACCGCTTTTAGCACCTTGGCTGCATTGCGCAACGACTTGCCCTACGATCCAATCAAAAATTTTACGCCTATTATTTTATTGGGAACCAGTCCGTTGGTATTTGTAGTTACCAACTCTCTGCCAGCCAAGAATATGAAAGAATTTTTTGATTATGTAAATAAACAACCTTCAGGAGCTGTCAATTACGCTTCACCTGGTGTTGGGAGTGTTCATCATCTAACCAGCGAAATGTTTCTTCAAGAGACAGGGATCAAGTTGACGCATGTACCCTACAAAGCTTCAGCGACTTTGATCAATGATATTGTGGCTGGCCATATTCAATCTGCATTTGTGGTGTTGCAAACTTCTTCTCAAATGGTTCAAAACGGGAAAATGCGAATGCTCGCGGTTCTTGGTCAATCCAGAATTCCTCAATTTTCCTCAATCCCAACCATGTCAGAGTCAGGAGTAAACATACCGCCTATAAGTGCGTGGTTTGGGATTTCTGCTCCAGCAAATTTGCCCCCTGGGCTTGTCAATCAGCTCAATGCGGAGGTAAATCTCGTCTTGAATATGCCAGAAACAAGGAGTGCGATTCTTAAAATGGGTGTCGATCCTGTTGGGGGTAAGCCGGAAAAATTAGAGATGCTGATTAAAAACGAGTTGAAAATATGGTCTCAAGTTGTTAAAAAAGGCGATATTTCAATAGATTAGTTCAAGCGTATCCTCAATCTTTTTTGTGTATCACCATATGTCAATAGAACGAAACAAGGTACTGGCTGCTGTCGCCAAGGAAAATCATCAAATCGAATTGCTTGACTTTGATTTTCCAAAAATAACTAGCACGACTGGTACTTTAAAAATTGAGATGACTGGTATGTGCGGCAGCGATTGGCCGTATTTTTTAAACTATCCCCAAACCAAGGGGCCTATGGTGTTAGGTCATGAGACTGTTGGTCATGTCCATCAAATTGGCATTGAGGCATTCTCTCGCTGGGGTGTGAAAGAGGGTGACCGTGTCGCCTTGGAGGAGTATTTGCCTTGTGGGCACTGTCATTATTGCAGGACTGGTGATTTCCGCTTGTGTGATGAAACTGATACTCTGCTAGGAAATGGTGTCAGATATGGTTCAACTCCAATTGCTGTTCAACCATCCTTGTGGGGTGGCTATGCAAGGTATCAATATCTTCATGCAAATACTGTTTTTCATAAGATTCCAACGGGAATGTCCTCTCAACTCGCCAGTTTAGCTTTGCCCTTGGGTAATGGTGTCGAGTGGGCAAATATTCAAGGCCGTGCTGGGCTTGGTAAATGTGTCGTTATACAAGGTCCAGGCCAACAAGGTTTGGCCTGTACAGTTGCGGCTCATCAAGCTGGGGCATCACAAATTATCGTGACCGGCCTTAAAGCTGATCATCATCGCTTGAGCTTGGCGAAGGAGCTCGGTGCGCATCACACAATTGCGGTAGATGATGCGGATCTATTAGAGTCCATTGCAGATCTGACAGGTGGATTGTTTGCTGATGTGGTGATAGATTGCTCATCAGGTGGTGAAGAAACTGTTATTTCCGCAATTCAAATAGCCCGAAAAGGAGGATTGGTGTTGTTGTGTGGTCGAAAAGGTGTGCCCATCAAAGAATTTCACAGCGATCAATTGTTCAAAAAACACTTAACTGTCAGAGGCATGCGTGGCCATAGTTATCAAGCCGTAGAGATGGCGATTTCCATCATCGCTTCAGGACAATATCCATTACAGAAATTGTGCACCCATACCTTCAAGTTAGACGATTTGGAGCTCGCATTAAAGACGGTCGGCGGTAAGGGGCTCCCAAATGCAATTCACTGTTGCATAGACCCATGGAAAGATACCGAATAGAAAATAATATAAAAATACTATTTTTTAAGTTTATTTAATAAAAAATAGTAAAAATAGGTTAATATTGCTTAGCTTTTTGGGTTAGAGAACCCATTTGTCGATCAAAATAATCGAAAAGGTAAGGAATGACCAACGAATCAATCAATGAAAGCATAAAGCTTATAAACCGCTCTTTCATCACTCTTTGTTTGAAAGCAGATGAGAATTCCCTCATTGAAATGTCAATCAAATTGAATTGTGAAATTTCAATCCTGCGAGCAATTAGGGGCCTAGATCACACTCAATTGGAAAGAGTGTATGTGACAGAGAAATTTCTCTTAAAACCGTCTGTTGATAATTCGATCATTGAAAGAATTTCGAAAATCGAGGCCAATGAACAAAGAAATCTATTTATAAGCTCAATCTCAAGGATTGGAAATGCAAGGATATAAACATAAATCCTTGACTTCAAAGGAGTACTCCTTGATCGAGGAGTTGGTTGAATGGGGTTCAAAGATAAAAGACATTGTCTGGATTGTTGGACTACCAAAAACAGATTTGTATGCAAAACAATACTATAAAAGAATAGGAATAAGACCTCCTAATGGTTTGCCAGGGACGTCAACTGCTAAGACTGTAAAGCTCGAAAAAAAAATGCAGTATTCTGCCATGGCTGTTCAGTATAAAAATTTACTGAATGATGGAGTCGACAAAAGAGAAGCAATGCTATCAGTCTATAGATTGCACTGGATGGAGTATGGGCATGATGAAGCTCAAAATGTAAAACCCTCGACATGGTTTTCAACTACAAAAAATCTTGATTGTGGAATTGAAGAGTTGATATCCTGCTTGACTTGCAGTGGAAAATACATTCTTGCAGTCGACGCTGTTCAAGAACTTACTGACAAGTGTATATGGTGCAACCATGCCCTAACATTTCATGATTTTAAAAAAAGCAAAAAAAAGGAGTTTTTATAAAAAAATAGAATAAAAGTTAAAGTTACAGTTGGTGAATGGAATCAAAATATCAAATCATATATAAATTTTTAAATCCGATTAAGCACTTGCTAGATGATTCAAGTATTACGGAAATTATGATCAATAAACCTAATGACGTCTGGGTCAAGAGGTTTGGTTTTAAACCAGAAAAAGATAAATCTAAAGTTTCAAGCGATCAAATAAGGGGATTAATTACTTTATTGGCAAGTGCATCCAATAAAATAATTTCAGATGAAAAGTCAATTGAGAAAAATTATCAAATCATAAGTGCAGCCATTCCAGGATTTCGATTTGAAGCATGGAATACTCCAGTCAGTCTTCATGGCCCTTCGATGACCATAAGAAGAGTTAATAAGGAACCAATATCACTAGAAAAATATAAAGATATTGGAACAATAAATCTTGAAACTTATTTGGTTTTAAAAAAATATGTTTACGAAAAAAGAAACATTATTATTGCTGGCTCTACAGGATCGGGAAAAACAACATTTTGTAGTTCATTGTTGAATTGCATTGATTCATTTGAACGTTTAATAGTTATTGAAAATATACAAGAATTAAATTTATTGACTCCAAATGCACTATATCTACAAACAGATGAAGAACAAGGCTATAGCGTTAATCGACTTATAACATCAGCTTTAAGAGGACTTCCAGACAGAATAATTGTTGGTGAGTTAAGAGGAATTGAGGCTGAAGGATATTTGATAGTTGCCAACACTGGTCACCCTGGTTCAATGACAACACTTCATGCAAACTCTGCATATGATGCATTACAAAGACTTGAAGACATGATTCAAAGCAATGCTTCAATGCCAAATTTGAATTCATTAAAAAATAGAATTAATGCAATAAAACCAATCGTAATCTACTTGAGTTTAATAATTAAAAAAAATATATTTTTACCAATTGTCGATGAAGTAATAGAAATTATTGGTGTAGAAAATGGAAACTATTCAATTAATACAATTTTCAAAAATACATGAAAAAAATAATTTTAATTTTGATGGCATGCATACTTTTATCAATCATTTCTAAATCTGCAATTGCTCAATCGATGACGATGTCTTTTCCAGTTATTGATCAACTAATGTGTGGATTCATTGTTTATACAAAAGGTAGATTAGCGCCTTATGTTGCAGTTTTATGTATCGTAATAAGTGTGATTGGACATTGGTTAGGCATGACAAAAATTTGGGGATCACTTTTATATATTTCAATGGGTTTAGGTTTAATCATGGGAATAGGAGCAGTGATTACAAGTGCAACAGGAACAAGTGCAACTTGCTTATCATATTAAAAATGAGTAGGTCGATAGTTTATTTGAGCATCACGTATAAAAATACAATTATGGGGGTAAGTCAAAATTCATTTGCACTACAGATTGGAATTGCTTTTTTATTCATCGTATTGAATCTCTATTTTTTGTTGATACTAACTCCTTTAATTCACAAAATAATAAAAATAGCTTATAAAAAAGATGAAATGTTTATTGAAATTTATAAAAGATTTTCAAGAGAGGTGGATTATTGGGATCCATGGCAGCACGATAAATAATTTATGATAAGTTTAAAATCAATTTTTAATAATTTTCATTCTGTCAATAACTCGGTCTCTGAACTGCTGCCTTGGTTTGAGCAATTGACATCGAATTTGATCATCAATAAAGACGGCTCACTTTTAGCTGGATATGAAATTGGTGGATTAGATAAATATTCTAGTTCACAAGAAGATTTTGATCATGCAACCAAAACTTTTAACAATGCGTTAAAACTATTGAATCAGAAAAATACCATATGGAGTATTTTTGATAAGAAAAAAATTGAACTTCAAATCAAGAGTGATATCGTAAATCCACTAGCGAATTTTATTGAGGTTGAATGGTTGAAAGAGATCAAATCTAGAAAACCATTTTCTTATAAGCACTTTATATTTATTTCTTATTCAGCGGAGTTCATTGAAAGTCAAACTATTGAAAATGTAAACCATTTACTAAATATATTTTATTCAAAATTTAGAAATGTAAGTTATAAATTAAAACATCAAGATACTAAAATAATTATTGAAAAGTCTATTGTTGATTTTGAAAGTCAATTAGACTCTTTCGAACGAATTTTGCATAATTTAAAAATCAACAGGCTATCAAATGAGGTTTTACTTACACAACTTTCAAATAGAATTAATCTTGCTACATCGCGTCCAAAAGTTTTAGTACCTGTAAACTGTCAATTCTGCTTAAACGAAATCCTATCAATGGATTCGATTCAAAGAGTTGATAACGGCGTAATTAAATTCTTTGGAGCTTTGCAAGATCGTTATGTATCGATGTTAACTATTAAAGGATATCCAGGAACCATTGAGAATGGTGATATTGAAAAAATACTGGATGTTCACGGAGAATTTTCTATTGTTCAAGTATTTAAATTTTTATCAAAAGACAGTTCAAAAAATACTATATTGAAAAAGGAGCAATATTACAGATCTAAAGTTAAAAGCCCTTTTGTACAAATGTTTGAAAAAATATCTGGTGTTGAATCGACTCGTTCAGATTTAGGTCAGTTGTCATTTGCGAATGATTCAAAGCAAGCATTGATTTCAATTGCAGAGATTGATAATAATTTTGGTTACCATACTCTTTCGATCCAATTGGTTGCTGAGTCTTTGGAGGAATTAGAAAAAACTAGAAAAGCAGTATCTGAGGTATTGATAAATATTGGATATGGAGTCATCAAAGAAGTTATTCATCAGATAGGTGCATTCATGACGTCTATACCAGGGGCAATGGATGTCATGGTTAGAAGCACTTTGATAAGCATCTCTAATTTAGCACATCTAGTCCTTTTAAGATCAGTTGAATCAGGCTTATTAGTTAATCAATATCTTACACAACAAAGAAGCTTAAAGTCTCCATTTTTATGCATGTTTCCCACAAGCTCAGGTGTACCTGAATATTTTAATTTTCATGTCGGTGATGTGGGGCATTTCTTGTTGGTAGGTCAAAGTGGAGGCGGTAAATCAACTTTAGTCAATTTATTCATTTCAATGTGGCAAAGATATTATCCCTGTAAAACAATAATATTTGATAAAGATAAAAGCTGCTATTTGACTGTCAAGGCCTTAGGAGGTGAGTACATTCATTTATCAACTGGTCAAAATAATAGTTACAAAATGAATCCGCTTCATTGGTTAAAGGATTCAGAAAAACTGCCTCTTATTGCTTCCTGGATCATTGGACTGATGACGACTTTTAATAACGATTCAATTTCATCTTACCAGATTGATCGTCTCACTCATGCATTAAAGCTTTTATCAAGTTCTGTGGACAGTAATTTAACTTTATCGAATTTAAAGCAAATGTTAGACGGTATTGATAAGAATCTTTCTTCTCGCCTCTCTCCATGGGTCAGAGAGGAGCATGGAAACTTTGGATTTGGTTACTTTTTTGATAATCCCATAGATACATTCTATGATAACTTTTCTAATAATAACACTGGGATTGTTTGTGTTGATATAGGTTCAATTCTTGCTAATGAAAAAATTGCCAGACCAGTCATTGAATATTTAATGCTATGCGTTGATAATTTTATTGATGGTAAGTCGCCGTCTTTTATATATCTTGAAGAAGCTTGGTATTTGCTCAAAGATAAAAGGTTCAGCGATCAATTTGAAAATTGGATCAAAACAATGCGGAAAAAAATGGCTATTGTTGGTCTAAGTACACAATCAGTAGATGATATAAAAAAAATGGATATCAGTGCCGCCATCAATGACAACATAAAAACAAAAATATTTTTACCAAATATACAAGTTGACGCGTCTTATTCAATTTATAAAAACTTTCTTGGATTAAAAGACGATCAAATACATAGCCTGAAAAATCTAACTCCAAAGGCTCAATATTTGGTATGGCAAGACAATAGAGTTCGTGTTATCGATGCGAAACTTCCATTCCGGGTTTTGGCGCTTACTCGTTCTGATTCTTTTGCAATTGGACTTTTTGATGAACTATTTTTTAGTTACGGGCTTAAAAGTTATTTAAATAAGCTTGAGGAATTAAAATGAAATTTAAATTTTGTATTTTTCTTTTCTTTCAAGCCTTTGTTTCTGTATGCCAAGCCTTTGTAGTTTTCGATCCAAGTAATTTTGTTAAAAATTCACTAACTGCTGCTCAAACGGCTGAGCAAATTATGTATCAAATTTCTCAATACGAGACACAGATTAAGCAGTTTGAAACACAAATTTTACAACTCAAAAATTTACCAGCTTCAACTGTTAATTCTCTGTTAAGTAAAAATCAAGATGATTTTTCAGTAGCCTCTGAATTATTTTCAAAAGTTAAAAATTTATATGGTTCGATAAATCAAGTTCAAGATAATTTTACTAAAAGACTTGATACTGCAAAACTTTTAAATATGGACTGGAGTCAATATCTTAATTATGAAAAAAGTCGAATTGATCGTGTTCAAAGTGATGCAATTTCAATTTCTTCTAATGATTTAACTGCATTGAATAGATTAAAACGTGATTATGAATTTGCAAGTGAGATAGAGACAAAAATTGGTTCGACATCTGGAATTCATGAAGCGATGCAGTTACTGAATGTACAAGTCAATAGAATTATTACCCAGAATGCTGATTTTTTAAAAACATTAAATGTATCAATCAGTTCACCAAGTAGTTCCATAAATTTATTGGAGAATAATTTTAAAGATCAACTTGAATTGAATCGTAAAATTTCAAGAAATGAGCTCGATCGTTCTAGGTACGAAGGAGAATTAAAGGTATTTAACATGCTAGGCAATGGTTATTTTCGTAATGATAAATAATTTTCAAAAGCTTGCTATTTTTTTCATTTTTTTCTTTTCTTTTAATTTTACTTATTCTCAGTCTTGTGATTCAGCAAATGGTACTTGCTTGAATTCAAGCTTAGAAGTTGATAAAACTAAAAATTTAGCACTTAATGCAACAAATCAGTTGAAATTGGCCATTAATTCAGTTGAAGAGCAAATTGATTCATTACGGAATAGACACCCATTTAAGGTTCTTGGTAGGCAGTTAATTGTGTCTTTATTTTTAATTGTCTTCATGTGGGCTGTAATTAAAAACATGCTTGTGAAACCTGTGGTAAATCAAATTTTTATTGATTTGATCTATCCATGTATTATTTTGGGTTTAATTTTTACAGTTTTAGATCAAAATTTAGGTCAACTTATTGCCGATTCGGTTCAATATGTAACCGTACTTTTGACGTCAAATGTTCAATCAAATGGAACTTCAAGCGAAATATATGCGGAAAATCTTTTAAAGTCCATGCTGGTTATTTGGAGCGCACCAAATACGATCGATCCGTTTAATTTAGGAATAGAAGCGGCCATTTCATTTCTATTAAAAATAGTTTCAATTTTCTTTATTGGTTCCTCAATAGCTGTTGGATTGACTTACTTGCTCATTGCGAAGTTTCAAATTGCTTTAGCTATAGCATTAGGTCCCATCATGATTCCATGGGTTATTTGGAAGCCAACTGAATTTATTTTTACAAGCTGGCTTAATTTTTTACTTAAATCCTCATTTGTTTCCTTATGTGTTTTTTCTATAGAATCAATTTTGAGGGTCTCAATAGTTAATTTAGTTAACCTTTCAGATTCGGTTACTCAAGGAGTGAATTCTGCGTTTGTTTATGGAACAGTTTCATTGCTTTCTTTGCTTTTTTCTCTTCTTATATCAAAATCTTATGACATTGGAAATGGATTAATTTCGGGTGTTTCATCTGGATTCAGTAAAGTTATTCCACAATTCAAATGAATCCCTTGAATTTATTTGAGCTGTTTTAATAGAGTATCTTGTTAATCCTTTTTTACTAAATTTTTACTTTTTATTGCTGATGTATGATTAAGACTAGTGATTTTGATCTCTTGATGTTTATGGAATCATCATTTAAAAAGACATTGTGATTTTCTAGGTATCTTTTATTTTGTGCGTTCATATTTTTTTACATATGTCAGATATTTTCTACTGAGAATTAAGCCTCGGTGGTTTGGACATTCTTTAGGATTCAAAGATGATTGATTTGTATACTTTTTTTCGTAGCGGAACATCTCACCGTTTACGTATTGCTTTAGCTTTAAAAGGTTTGGATGTTAATCATATTCCAGTCGATTTAAGAACTGAGGAGCACTCTAAGGACCCTTATAGACTCATACAACCTCAAGGTTTGGTTCCAGCACTAATGGTCGATGAGCAAGTTCTTATACAAACACCTGCGATTATTGAGTGGCTAGAAGAGACTTATTCCATTAATTCTTTTTTACCAAAAGATTTATTCGCAAGACAATATGTACGTGCAATCGCAGCACTAGTAGGTTGTGATATACACCCTGTTAACAATAGAAGAATCCTAGAATATTTAAGAGGTCATTTCAATGCAAATGAAGAGCAAATCTTAGATTGGTGTGCAAACTGGATTGTCAGTGGTTTTGATGCATTAGAAAAAATCTTAAAGGTAGATAATAAATCTGGTCTTTATTGTTACGGTAATGAGATTACGCTTGCAGACATTTATTTGATTCCACAAGTTGAAAGTGCTAGGCGTTTTAAGATAGATATGACTCGTTGGCCGTTGATAGAGGGAATAGATGCAAGATGTATGAATTTACCGGCTTTTATTAACGCTGCGCCATCTAAGCAATCAGACGCATCTTGAGTTCGCTTAATAATTTTTTGCGATCCTTATAATCAAGCTTACTTGGTTGTGAAAAAAATCTAAAGGTGGGCAACTGATACAAGGTCTCTTATGCAAATTGAATATGGCTCAAAAGGATTAATTGGTGTTTTAACTCCCCAGGCCAATACAACAGTAGAACCTGAATTTTGGACAATGCTACCAAATGGTTTCAGCTTGATAAATGCTAGATTGATCAGTTCTTGTCTTTCAATTGAAGAGAGATTGTTAGATTATTTTATAAACTTGGAGAACTCAATCCATCAATTTGGGAATGCTCCTATCAAAATATTATCTATTGCATGCACTGGGAGTTCTTATCTTGTTGGTCGTCAAAAAGAAGAGAAAATAATAGATAAGATCAGTACTTCTCTTGGTATCCCGGTCACTACATCTGGATTATCCGTTGTATCTGCTTTGATTAATTTATCCGCTAAAAATATCGCCCTTTGTTCTCCCTACCCAGACACATTGACCAAGTTGAGTATTGAGTATTGGCAGTCTTTTGGATTTCACGTTTCGTGTGTTGTCAGCATAGCACCTGCAACTGAACATTTCCATCCTATTTACGGAATTTCTGCACAAAGCGCTTTTGAGAGCTTGGAAACTTTGAATCAATCTGATGCAGATGTTATCGTGATGCTTGGAACAGGAATGCCAACTTTAATGCCTTTGATCGAAGGCAATAAAGTTAAGGACTCAAAGCCAATAATCTCTTGTATGCTTTCTACTGTATGGAACTGCGTGAGTCAAATTGATACCAATTTTGATGATATTGTTCCTTGGGTTAAAAATCCTATTTGGCTTGATAGATTCAATGCTATCCAATAATTTAAATTGATAATTTTATGATCTATGATGTATTGATAGTTGGTGCTGGTCCAGTTGGTTTGACGCTTGCCATGCGACTTGGCTTGAACGGTCACAACGTATGTGTTCTAGAGGCCGATGAAGGGATTGAAACTGATCTACGAGCTTCTACCTTTCATCCTCCTACGTTAGATCTTTTTGATGAACAAGGTATTACTACTCAATTGATTCAATCTGGGTTAGTAGCTCCTACCTGGCAGGTTCGAATGAACCATACAAATGAATTTGCAGAATTTGATTTGTCTATTCTCAAAGATCACACGAATCATCCTTATCGACTTCAGTGTGAACAGTGGAGACTGTCAGAGTTTTTAAAAGGCTATATTGAAAAAAATATTCCTAATGTTTCATTGCTTTGGGGGCATCCTTGTGAAAATTTTACTCAAGAAGAAAACCATGTTCTGATCAATGCAAAGAATGCCTCATCTGAGGTTTGTTCATTCAAAGCTAAATTTTTGATTGGTTGTGATGGATCTAGAAGTATTGTTAGAAAACATATGGATCTAGAGTTTGAGGGGGAAACTTTTCCCGAAACAACCATTCTTGCAACAACACATTTTCCTTTTCAAGACCACCTTGATCACTTATCGTATATCAACTATTGTTGGACTCCTGATGGGACCTTTAGTCTTCTTAGGTTAAAAAATCTTTGGAGGGTGAGTCTATATCCCTCTTTAGAGGAGTCCATTGAGTCCGCGGTGGATAGTCAATCTGTAAGACGAAAAATCAATCAAATTGCCCCAAGCTTTGGTGACAGTCCTATTTTAGAAATTCGACCTTATAAAATTCATCAGAGGGTTGTGAATCAATACGTTGTTGGTCGCGTTGTTTTAGCAGGAGACGCGGCGCACATCAACTCACCTAGTGGTGGTATGGGTATGAATGGAGGAGTACACGATGCTTTTAATTTGGCAGAAAAGTTAAATCGTATTTTAAAAGGCGAGGGCATTGAATTGCTCGACAAGTATGAACGCCAGAGAAGGCCTATTGCTATTAAGCATGTGATTGAACAATCGTCAAAAAATCGAGCTCGTATGCAAGAGAAAGACATGTCTAAAAGACTGCTAACCTTACAGGAGTTGCAAAGAAAAAGTCAGGATAAAAATTTAGCTTTGAATTATTTGTTAGAAACTTCAATGATTTCTGGACTAGAGGAATCCTTAAAAATAGATTAACAATTTAGTAAGTACTTGATAAATTACTTGATTGGATAACTGGGCCCCATTTTTTATATTCATTTTGTAGAAATTGATTAAATTCTTTGGGTCCAATTACATTGCTGTTCAAACCCATTTCTTGAAGGCGTTGTTTGGTATCATTTTGCTCCATTGCTTTTACTATTTCTGACCTTAATTTTTCAACAATGAGAGGAGCCGTCTTTGATGGTACTGAAATACCAAACCAAGCATCACCAATTGCCCCATTAACCGATTCGTTCATGGTTGGTATTTCAGCGTGGTCTTGAATTCTTTGCTGTGAAGTTACTGCTAGCGCTCTAACTTTCCCACTTTTTATATAAGGCGTTGCCGCAATTAAGGCATTGAACATCGCATCGATTTGCCCACCTAAGAGATCCGTCATGGCTGGCCCAGTACCTTTGTATGGAATATGAACCATGTCAACTTTTGTTAAATGCTTTAAAAGTTCTCCAGTTAGAAATCCTGCTGAGCCAACTCCAGCTGATGAATAACTCAATTTGCCAGGGTTTGATTTGGCCATGGTTAAAAAATCATTGAAATTTTTTGCTGGATGGTCTGCTCTGACAATCAAGGCGTTTGTAAAAGTTCCTAATAGGCATACATGAATCAGGTCATCCATAGGCTTGTAACCAAGTTGCTGGCCCATTAGGGGCCCAATCGTAATGGCTGCACCATTGGAAAGGACCGCAGTATAACCATCAGGTTTGGCTTTCGCGGCAATTTCAGTGCCAAGAACAGATCCATTACCGCCTTTATTTTCAATGATCCAAGCCTGTGACATTTGCCTACTGAGTTGCTCAGAAATTACTCTTGCTATCAAGTCTCCAGACCCTCCAACAGCAAATGGAACGATGAACCTAATCGGTTTATTTGGATAAATTGATGCCGATTGGGCAATGCTGCTTAAGTGAGTAAGGCCAGTCAGACCACAGATTGGAGCGAGTAGAGAAGAAAACGCTCCAAATTGAAGGGCTTTTCGCCTAGAAACGGAAGCTTTCAATTGGTCGTTGTTTTGAGTATTCTGAATTTCTGTTGGCATGATAATCATTACAAAGGACTGGGTGTCTAAGGGTGAATGTTTAGACTAAAAATGTATAGATTTTTTACATTATAAAATATCCTGATACTATATATCCAACTTTAAATAGATTCTATGATTGATCACCATGGCTAAATTTTTTTTGAATTATTCTTTAATGAAATTTTTAAATTTCTTTTTCTTTACCCTTTTGACTTTAAATATCGTATTTCCTAGCGGTGCTTTAAGCGCTGATTTATTTCCAAATCGCCCCATTAAAATAATGATAGGATTCGCTCCTGGCGGCAGTGCTGATACTGTTGCTAGGGCGATGGCGCCTAAGATGTCTGAGCTCTTTAAGCAAAGCGTGGTGATTGAAAATCATCCCGGTGCTGGAGGTAACATTGCTTCTGAGCAAACCATGCGTGCTGCACCAGATGGCTATACGATCATGTTGGGAACCATTGGCTCACTTGCTGTCAATCAGCATATCAATAAACTATCCTACGATCCAGCTGTTGATATGCAGGCGTTGTCCATGGCAATTGTTTTTTCAAACGTTCTGGTTGTCAATGCCAGCAGCGATATCAAATCAATTGAAGACTATATTCGTATAGGTAAACTTGAAAATTCAAAGCTCTCATATGGATCCTCTGGTATTGGAAGTGCAGGGCATTTAGCGGGAGAATTTCTTAAAATTACAGCTGGCTTAAATAACCAACATATTGCCTATCGTGGTGGTGCGCCAGCAATGAATGATTTATTGTCAGGCGTCCTTCCCTCAATTTTCTCAAGCCCACCAGATGCAATTCAGTTTATTCAATCAGGTAAATTAAGGGCAATTGCAGTAACAGGCTCTAAAAGATTAGAAGCTTTGCCTTTAACGCCGACCATTGCTGAATTGGGATTTCCTGGATTCGAAGCTGTCAATTGGTATGCTTTTGCAGCACCCTTAAAAATACCTATGGATATCGTTGCGAAACTCAATCAAGTCATCGTTGCGACGTTAAAAGACCCATCGGTTTCTCTCCAACTTAAAAAATCTGGGTTAAGTCCCTTCCCCACTTCAGTTGACGAAGCTACAAGATACATTAAATCTGAGAGCGAAAAATGGGGAAACATTGCTAAAAAAGCCGGAATTCGAGCTGAATAAGACATCTAAGCGATCAGGGCAGAATGTAGACACCTAGGGTTAACGCTTGCACGAGGGTAATCACGGTTTACACCCACTGCCCATGAAGTGATACATTGAAATAGTTATCACTTAGGAGTTTTCAATGTTTCAACGCCTTTTGTCCTCTTCGCGTCAGCGTTCATCTCATGCAATGATTTGTGAATGTGAAAATAATCAAGAGCTTGCTTTAGATCACGGGAAACGTTCGTTCATCAAGACTGTTGGTGGACTTGGCGTCTTGGGTGGATCAATTGCTTCTTTGATTGCACATGCTCAATCTGCAAGCCCTTTGATTGATACACACCACCATTTTTACCCACCCGAGTATCATAAAGCTTGGCTTGAATGGGAAAACCAGAGGAAAATTCCTCATTTTGCGCAGCAAGAAAATTGGACTCTACAAAATGCAATTTCAGCCATGGACAAAGCTGGTGTTACAAAAGCCATCTTGTCCTTAGCCTCAACTCCAGGAACTTGGTTTGATTTACCAGTACCTGAGGTCAACAAAATGGTGAAATTGGTCAATGATTATGGAGCAAAATTAGTCAAGGACTATCCGGGCCGTTTTGGTTTGTTTGCGGCTCTAACTATGATTGATGTACCCAGCACGCTCAAGGAAATCGAATATGCATTTGATGTTCTAGGTGCGGATGGTGTTGGTATACAAACCAACTATGGTGATAAGTGGCCGGGTCACCCTGATTTCGCTCCTATTTTCGCCGAGCTCAATCGTCGAAAAGCAGTCGTGTACTTTCACCCACTTGTTGCAGCATGTTGTGCAAGACTTAATACAGGCACTTTTCCAGCAGTCATTGAAGTTCCGCATGACACTACAAGGGCGGTTGTGAATTTGTTACTTAGTGGCTCATTTGCTAAATTGAGGGATATCAAGTGGATCTTCTCTCATGGGGGTGGAACGATACCCATGCTGGCAGGAAGAATTAATTTCTTTCATGGTCAACAAAAAAATATCAATGAAATTGCACCAAATGGCATTGAGGCAGAGCTAAAAAGACTTTATTACGATACCGCCAATGCAACCCATCCCGCTCCCATGGCCAGTTTACTGAAGTTGGTACCTTCAAGCCAAGTTTTGTATGGAAGTGATTACCCATATGTTCCCATGGACACACAGGCCCAAGCGTTGTCTCAATTGGGACTTGATAAATCGGTCTTAGATCAAATTCGATATCAGAATGCTACTGCGCTCTTAAAGAAGTAATTGGCGAAATGACCTATAAATACGCTTTAAGCGCGTTTATAGGTTTTTTTATTAATTTTTAATTTTTGTCTTGCCATTTCATCTCAAAAAACAAGGATCTTCCCATTTGGTTGTAGCCATAAACTGTTTCATACTTTTTATCAAATGCATTGGTCAATTTGACACTAGATGTCCAGTGAGGATCTATGATTTTAGAGATTGATAAATTCAACAAAGTATATTCATTTAAAGTATGAGTGAGACCATCCATCCTTGAGCTGGCATGCTTAAGTTCGGCACCAAAGTTATAGAGCCCATATTTTTCAAAAATGCTTGCTGAAAACAAATATTTGGCACGTCTAAACAAAGCTTGATTTGTATTTAAGTTGATTGGATTTTGCTGTGTATAACTTGCATTGACCAATCTGTTTAGAAAATTCCCCGAATAAATACTTTCAACGCCGATATTTTGAGCTTTAGAAATATTGGTTCTAACATAGTTGGCGTCATTGTCAATCAAGTCTCTGTAAAGATTTTTAAATCTCGTAACTTGCAAAGAGTGGACACCACTTTTCATTGAAAACCCAAACTCGTTAGCTTGTAATTTTTCTGCTTTAAGATTGGGATTTCCCCCATAAGGATAATACAAGTCGTTGAAGGTTGGAGCCATGAATCCGTTTGATGAAGATGCATTCAACCGCAAGGTTTCATTAGGTCTAAAAGCATAAGCAACAAGTCCTGTTTGTGCTCGTCCAAAGTCCGAGTATTGATCCTCTCGAACATTCAGTTGAAGTTGCTGATGGAGGGTGTTGATCAAATAGCCTATGCGATAGGCATTGTCAGTGCGGCTGTTTTTCTTGTATTTTGTTTCACTCAATAAATTTTGCTTTGTGCTTTCAAATCCTGATGTAATTTTTTGTTCATCATCGATGGACCACTCAACCCCTAAGTTGGCTTGATCAATGCTTGACTCGACTGAGTAGGGATAAGCCGTTATCGTTGCGTTCAATCGATTGATCGATTGAGCAATGAAGGAATCAATTCTTACATTCGATGAAATCGAATAATTTCCTGACAGCGTGGATTGTCGTAAAGTATTTTCGGAGATGTCGCGCTGGTTTGACGGACCGTATTGACTGTCATATTCAGTATTGGAGTGAGAATCAGAATAAGAAAAGTTAATTTTCCCATTGTCAATTTTTTTATTCAAACCCGTTGAAAAATGTTTTTTGCTGTAACCATCTTGATCTGGGTTTGAAGAGGTGAATTCACTTTGATTGGTGGCATTGAACCCTGAATCTCTCAGAGTTTGTGTTTGAAGGGTCAGATGGGTATCATCGCTTAGTGCCAAGGATGTCCCAGCTTGAATATTTAAAAGGCGATTACTTCTGATTTGATAAGATACAGCGCTAGCATTTTTATTCTCATATTCTTTTGTAAAAATTTGAATCACACCGCCCAAAGCGTTGCTGCCGTAGAGGCTTGAGACGTTACCGCGAACAATTTCAATATGATCAATATTTGATAATGAGAGGTTTTCAATGGGTGCAGTTCCAAAATTTAAATTGTTGATGGCAACACCATCAACCAAAACCAAAGTATGTCTTGATTCTGCCCCTCTGAGGTAGACACTTGACACTGTACCAAGTCCACCAGTCTGTGAAATTTCGGCGCCAGGAATTTGACTTAACAAGGCCGGCAAATCTGCAGCCATGCTTCTTTCTATTTCTTGTCGTGTGATCAAGCTTGTGGAGTTCAAAGAGTCGTCAATCCGTTGTGCTGTCCTCGAGGCGGTGACGACAATTTCGTTCGATTGAGTTTGAGCGTGTGTTTGAAGTGCATTCAGTGAAAGCACTGCAAACAATATGGCGCTGTATTTAAAGGCGGCAATAGGGGAGGGGTGCTGCTCTTGGCGAGCAACACAGTCGTCTGACTTTGATACAAACATGATAGAAAACCAAAATAAAACCCCTGTTCAATCATCCCCGAAAGAACTTGGTAAACGGCACAAAATTTTATGCCGTGCTTTACTGGCCGGTATCCGGGCTAACGGACATATGTTCATTCACCTTCCCAAACGCCTTTTCACAGCATTCAGTGGTTTAGAATGAAATCGAGTCATGAACTCGTCCGTTTTACCGTTGCGGGGGCAGCGTTGCTTAAGATTATCAAGCGAGTGAATTTCTTTGCAACTTCCCGTTTAACTAACAGATGTGAACCACCTGATGAGCACCAATGCTCTCATCTTATTGAAGAATTCATTTTTGTGCAAGTGTGAAATTACTTTTTACGTAAAGCATCAAGTTGGCGCGTGCTTGACTGCATGGTACGCGGCTCTCAATCCCAGAAGGTAGCTCTGAGTGCCGAAGCCGCAAATTTGACCTCTGACCACAGAAGAAAACACCGAGTGGTGACGGAACTCTTCGCGTGCGTGTACATTGGACATATGGACTTCAATGATTGGAATGCTCAACATCGACAAAGCATCCCTAATGGCGAGGCTGTAGTGTGTCCAAGCTCCTGCATTGATCACAATGGCTTGTGTCGAATCCGTGTGAGCGCTATGAATTCGCTCGCACATTTCCCCTTCATGGTTGGTCTGAAAGGAATCAATCGATACTGACAATTCATGTGCTAGGTCAGTTAGTGCAGACGTGATACCTTCAAGTGTTTCAGTTCCATAATGTTTGGGGTCACGCTGACCAAACATATTGAGATTTACCCCATGGAGTATGAGTATTTTCATGAACTTTATACTTTTTTAGAAAAAAACGCTTGTTCTTTCATTATATAAGCAGATACCTTTGTAAGTTAAAGCATTGAATTGATCAAACAAGGCAAAAATCAAATCGTTTCTATATCTCCATGTGTGAGATACTGCCATTTGCGTTCAGCGATTGCACCAACCCAAGTTGCCCGTTGTACCGCTTGTTCTGGTGTTTCAAAGGTGACATGGTCCTGTCTTTGCGCGGAAAGACAAGCCAGTTCAACTCGAGCAGCATCTTCTAAAAACCATGCAAGTACGGTGGCTTTCTCTAATGAATCAGCAACGCTCACGGCGCCATTGACACTCACAACGATTGCGCTGGCTTGCCCCAAAGTTTTTGCAACTCCTTGGGCCGCTTCCTCATTTCTGATGAGTCCTGGATCCTTCCACATGGGCACTTCTGGGTAAAAATATGAACCAAAACCGTGTCGTGACTTGGGCGATAAACCCATGGCGGCCAAAGCCAATACGTTGGGCGGAAAGACTCTGCAAATGCCCCGAACATCGCCTCTGTTCTTGTAGATGGCTTGGTGCATTCGGACTTCACCAAGCACGTGAGCTGGTAATGGATCGTTGATACTGACCACATCACCATCGTGCGTTGAATCAAGATGCCCCATCGGTTTGGGCGCGCACACCAACATGTATCGCTCGTCTAGCCTAAGACTGCAGTGTCCAAAGGCCGTCACAAGATGCGATCTTGCAAGTGCTCTGGCCGATTGTCTGACCAATTTTTGTTGATTTGGTGTGGCTTTTGGGGGGAGGTTCAAGGAGCTTCTCAATGTTAGTTTTTGACTTTCAACTCATCCAAGTTGGATGCATCGCCCTCTTCATCTGAGGAGAAACGGTCCCCAAAATCAAAGAAATCGTCGTGTTGAAATCCGTTTTGGTAGTGTTGAATTTCCCACCAGTTGTGGTCCAAGTCTTCTAAATAGAAGGAATACACCCCATGCATTTCCTGTGGGTTTAAAACCTGTCTGATGTTGAACTTTTCTTTGAATTCAATTGCTTTTTGATGAGCTTGATCGACCTCGGCTCTGGTTGACACGTCAACCCCCCAATGGTTAAGAAGACTCACAGGATGTATTTGATCGCCAACCTCAACGCAAACGACATGAAATCTCATGCCTAAACGAATCACCATTGCCGGCTTGCCATGACGAACCACTTCAAGACCCAAAAATTCTTCATAGAATTTTCTGGACTGTTTCAGGCTAAAAACCTCCAAGGTACCGTGACTCAAACAGTAGGGTTTGATCACTGATGTTCTTGTTTGAGGTTGTACGGTGCAATTTTCTGGCAGCATTTATATTTCTCCTATGAGTAAGTTACACATCAATGTTCTCATTTGATTTGATCGGCCATGCTGATAAAGGCATCAGCATAAAAGTCTTTCGGCTTCAAATGACAACTTTCTACAAAATCAAATTTTGCTTTTTCAACCATCACGGGTGCTCCGCACGCATAGACCTCAAAGCCCTGCATATTGGGGTGATCTTGCATCACAATTTCATGCACATTTCCAACGCGTCCCGTCCACTGGCAGTCAGGCGTTGGTTCACTTAAAACAGGGATGAAATCCAAGTTCAAGTGGTCTTTGACCATCTGCTTAGCACCAACCTCATCGTATAGATCAATCCTCTTTCTGGCACCCCAATACAAGTGAATCGGGCGATCCAATTGTTTATGAATGACATCTAAAATGATGGATTTAATGGGTGCAAAGCCCGTACCCGAGGCAACCATGATGATGGGCTTGGCGTGCTCTTGTCTTAAATAGAAATTACCGAGTGGAACTTCAATTTGAAGAATGTCTCTGAGCTTTAGATCTGAAAAAGCATGATCGGTGAACAAGCCCCCGGGCAAATGCCTGATGTGAAGTTCCAATTGTCTTACCCCTTCAGCCTTTGGAGGGCTTGCGATAGAGTAACTTCTCTTCTCTCCAGTTTTGAGAAGTACGTCAAGGAATTGTCCCGCTCGAAAGTGAATGGGCTCATTGGCTGGTAATCCGAGGGTGATGATTTTTACATCTGGGGCGGGTGTTTTGATATCCAGAACTCTGGATGGCATTTTTTTAGCTTGGTTGCCATGATGGGGATCCATCTCCTCAATTTCGATCAACAGATCACTTTGGGGTCTTGCGCAGCACAACAAGGTCAAACCTTGCTCTCGGTCGTGTTCACTTAAATATTTTGTATGTGCATCACCATGATCAACTTGACCACTCAAAATGCTACCCCTACAAGTCAGGCACATCCCAGAGCGGCAACTGAAGGGAAGAAAATGGCCTGCTGCCAAGCCAGCTTTTAAGATCTCTTGGCCTTCTTCACAAGAAAATGTATGCCCGCTGGGACTTAATTTAACTGTAAACGTCATGAATTGAGCCGAATGTCCATCTTTGAGGTGGGTGTCAGGTTGATGCTGTCGATGGTCAAAATATATCACCTTAATGGCTCTTTGCGCTTGGTCGGTTTCCTTTAGGCCTTCGCCTCTCAAAGAAAGGCCTCGAGTTGACCAGTCAGAACATGTGACCAAGGGTAAACACTAGGAGAGAGGTTGTGGTTTGAAATGTTGCCTTTGCACTTCGGCAGCTCTGACGGTCACGTGAATATAATCAAGGTTTTCAACTACATATTTCTAGTCTCTAGAGCTTCAAATGCTCGAGTATCTATTTAATATTCGTCTACATCCAAGGAGATTTTTTATGATGACCCCAAACGAGAAAGAGCAAGCTGCAGACATTTTAATGAAAGCAGAAAGGGATTGTGTTCAGGCCAAGCTCTTATCCGAGACGTTTCCACATATTCAAATTGAGGACTCCTATGCGATCAGTTCCATCGTTGCACAGCGAAAAATAAAGGACGGAGCCAAGTTGATCGGCCACAAGGTGGGCTTGACATCCAAGGCGATGCAAGCATCTTCAAAAATCGACGAGCCTGATTATGGTCATTTGCTTGACACGATGATGATTGCTGAAGGTGCCAAAGTCCCCCACAGCAGATTTTGTAAACCCCGTGTTGAGGTCGAGCTTGCATTTGTTTTGGGGCGCGATCTCAAGGGACCTGGCATCGGCTTGGTCGATGTTTTGAGAGCGACGGAGTATGTGGTGCCTGCGCTCGAGATTGTGGACGCGCGTTTGGTGGATCAGCGAAAAATATTTGATACGGTGGCTGACAATGGAGCCGCCTCGGGGTTGGTCTTGGGTGGACGTCCTATCAAGCCCACGGATGTGGATTTGAGATGGGTGAGTGCTTTGATGTACAGAAATTCCGACATTGAGGAAACCGGGGTCGCAGCTGGCGTCCTTGGTCATCCAGCACTTGGCGTGGCATGGTTGGCCAACAAGTTAGGTCAGCACGGCGTGACCTTAGAGGCGGGCCATGTCATTTTGGCGGGTTCCTTCACCAGAGTCGTGTTTGCGCAAAAGGGGGACACCTTGTTTGGAGATTTCGGTCCTTTGGGTAGTGTTTGCGTTCAATTTGTATAGTATTTTTTTAAGTCTTTGTGCACATGGGTGAATTTAATTTATTTGATTAAGTTCATCTTTTTTTTATTTTTTATGTCTTTATTTTTTAACACATATAGACTATTTTTTAAAATTTTCTTTGATAATTGTCAAATTAAGTTGTTTATATGAATTAGTGTTTTCCTAAAATTGGTGTTTTTTGTCACATTACACATGTGAATAAATCTATCAACTATCATCTAGGTCAGTGCATCAAAGAATTGAGACGTCAAAAGGGCCTGACCCAAGTCGAATTCAGTGAAAAATGTGGCTTTTATCAAACCTACCTAAGTCGAATTGAAAACGGATTGTCCAATCCGACCATCAATGCCATTGAAATCGTTGCCAATGCACTTGAAATGAGCGTTTATGAACTTTTTGAGTTCATGCAAATATCAGATACAAAGCGAAAAAAACCTGGTGTGATACACCGGATCGGTAAAAAATAACTGATTCTTATTGAGCTGCTTTGCTTATTTGAGCCGCCCACTTGAAGAAAAGAACTTTGCGGTGAGGGCATTCTCTGGAACATGCGCAGCCCGTTTCCTTTAGACATCAAATCGTATATGATCCAAGTTTGGTTTTTGGGCGCATGCCGCTGTTCTCCTTCGGCCTTCCCAAATGGGCCACCACCAACCTTCGTAGTTCATGCAAGAAAATTCTCCTCAACAAGATGGCCGTGAACGTATTGATTCAATTGGTTTTTGGGATGCTTTTAAGTTTTGGTTGAAACTGGGCTTCATCAGCTTTGGTGGGCCAGCCGGTCAGATCTCCACCATGCACCATGAGTTGGTTGAGAAACGCAAATGGATTTCAGACAAGCGTTTCATGCATGCGCTCAACTTTTGCATGGTTTTGCCTGGGCCAGAGGCCCAACAATTGGCCACCTATTTGGGATGGTTGATGCACCGAACCTTGGGAGGCATCACGGCCGGTGTTTTGTTTGTTTTGCCATCCTTTTTGATTTTGATTCTTTTATCGACCTTGTACATGGTGTATGGCCATTTGAGCTGGGTGGAGGGTCTTTTGCAGGGGCTCAAGCCAGCAGTGAGTGCCATTGTGTTTCAAGCGGCTTATCGAATTGGCATCAAAACCCTTAAAAACTGGGTTTTGATGTTGATTGCACTGGCGTCCTTTGTGGCAATCAACCAAGCCGATGCGCCTTTTCCGCTTATTTTGTTGGTTGCCGCCTTGTTAGGTGCATGGGGTGGGCGTTTTAATCCCAGTTATTTTTCTTGGAATTCGCATGCCAAGTCCAGCAAAATTTCTACCGAGCGGGCCATCATCGATGACGATACGCCAGTGCCTGAACATGCTTTGATAGCCAAAACCAAGCTTTTTAAAATTGCTTTGATTGGGTTGCTCTTGTGGCTTGTACCGATCCTTTTGATGGTTTGGAGTTTGGGGCAAGACCATATCTTGACTCAAATGAGTTGGTTTTTCACCAAAGCGGCTTTGTTGACTTTTGGGGGAGCGTACGCGGTTTTACCTTATGTTTACCAAGGCGCAGTCACTTCATTTGAATGGATCACACCAAGTCAAATGTTGGATGGTTTGGCCTTAGGTGAAACGACACCCGGTCCGTTGATCATTGTCATCACCTTTGTGGGTTTTGTGGCCGGTTATGCGAAGTCTTTCATGGGGCTGGACATGCAATGGTTATCGGGCATTCTTGCTGCGATCACTGTCACATGGTTCACCTTTTTACCATCGTTTGTGTTCATTTTTCTTGGGGGCCCGTTCATCGAGGCCACACATCAACAGTTAAGACTCACCGCTCCCTTGAACGCCATGACGGCAGCCATTGTGGGCGTGATCTTGAATTTGGCTTTTTTCTTGGGGCTTCATGTTTTGGTCCCTGATGGCTTGGTTACTGGATTGAATGTTTTTGCGACGTGTGTTTTCCTGGTAAGTCTTTTGGCTTTGATCGTTTTCAAACAAAGTGTGATTCGTGTGATTCTTTTTGCATCCCTGGTGGGCTGTACATTTAAATATTTACAATGGAGTTTCTGACACTTTTGCTTTCTTTAATTTCTTAGTGTCCATTTGTTTTTTTGAGTTTCAAAATGAGAATTTCTATTGTTGGTGGTGGTTTAGGCGGTTTGACAGCCGCACTGGCTTTGTTGAATCAAGGTTTCAAGGTCACAGTGTATGAACAGGCCAAGGTCTTGAAAGAGCTTGGCGCTGGTGTGCAGCTCGGTCCCAATGCTGTGGGTGTTTTGTACCAATTGGGCTTGCAAACGCAAATGCAAAGCATTGCGAGTGAAACGAAGGGCAAAAGGGTTCGCTTATGGAACACCGGTCAATCATGGCCCTTGTTTGATTTGGGCGCTCTTGCTGTGTCAATGTATGGCTACCCCTACTTGACCGTTCATCGTGCAGACTTGCAAAGGGTCTTGGCTGAAAAAATCCATGCCATTGATCCAACATGCATTGTCCTCAATGCAAAAGTCAGCGGTGTTGAACAAAAGAATGGGTTGGTCGCTCTCTCCTTTGAGGGGCATGAAAGCGTTGAGTGTGATTTGCTCATTGGTGCCGATGGGGTTCACTCCATCATCAGAAAAACTCTTTTCGGTGATGATGAAGCAAGGCAGTCAGGCATCATGGCTTGGCGAGGCGTGATCGATTGCAAAAAATTACCCTCGCACATGAACGAGATGGTGGCAACCAATTGGGTCGGACCAGGCGCTCACGTGGTGCAATACCCCCTCAGAAATGGGGCCTTGATGAACTTTGTAGGCGCCATTGAGGGAAACCGCTGGGAGATTGAATCATGGTCGGAAAAGGGTTCAACACAAGAGTGCCTTGACGACTTCAAGGCTTGGCATGAGGATATCCAAACCCTCATCAAAGCCATCGATACCCCTTACAAATGGGTCCTGAAGGTGAGAGACCCTATGCCGTCTTGGACAAAAGGTTCGATCACTCTTTTGGGAGATGCCTGTCATCCCATGTTGCCCTTTTTAGCTCAAGGTGCTGGCATGGCCTTAGAAGACGGGTATGTCTTGTCCAGGGCCTTGAAAAAGTTCAGCGCCCATTTGCCCCAAGCGCTTGAGCATTATGAGAAAGCGCGAATTGAGCGAACCTCAAGAGTGGTCGACGGCTCCAACGCCAACGCCAAAAGATTCCACAATCCAGCCCTTGCAGATGCGAGGGGTGCTGCTGAATATGTCAACAAAGAGTGGAGCGAGGAGAGGGTCAAAGAACGCTACGAGTGGCTCTTTAGGTACAACGTGCAAGAGGTTGAAATCTAGGCCCGACTGAAGCGTTCAATGCAAAAACAGGCCAGAAATTCACAGCAACAGCAAGACATTCTCGGCGTCCATGCCTGCGTCGGGCACACCCGTGATGATCACTCGCTCCTCTTTGCCATCACAACTGAGGTGCAAGTACGCTCCTTGTGACAAGGGCAACCAGCCGATAGATTCAGCTGCAATTTCTTTCAACTCTTGTTCAATAGAGGCCATGAAGAGGGTCATGATTGAATTACTCAATAAAGTTTGATTTGATCAGCTAGGGTCCCCACTTGGGATGGTTTCGCAGTCAAATTTATACCAAAACCAAGCACTAATAATACCACTTTACACCCAAAGACAAGTTTCTCCCGGGTTGGGGCGCATAAAGGCGCAAGGTCTCAACCGTCGTTGAATATCGGATATCTTGATTGAGCATGTTTTTAGCGATCATGAACCAGTTCAATTCACCGCCCTTGAATCGTTGGTGGTAGGACGCAAAGGCACTTAAATCTGTGTAGGCAGGTGTTTGCACCACTTCAGATGGGGCGAGGTGGTTTTGTGCAAAGGCGTGTTTGGCTGAGACGCCTGTCTTCAAAGGTCCCTCGCGGTAAGCCCAGTCCAGCCCCACTCTGACAGGCGCTTGAAGGGGGGTGTACTGTCCGTTCAAAAGTTGAGTTTGTGAAGTGTCTGTGAACCCTCTGAAGGAAGATCCCTCCATGTTCCAACGGTAGGTGATCTCGGCCTCCAGGCCCTTTTGCGTCACAGCTGCTTGATTGAACTGTCGGATTTCAAAACCACTTTGTGGATCACGTTGACCCAAGAGCGTGCCGTAAATGAAATCATCGATCTTGTTGTAAAACACATTGGTTTTCCAGCGCACGGAGCCTTTGGTTTTCATGAGGCTCAGTTCAATGTTTCGAGCAGTTTCGGCCCTCAAGTGGGCTTGTCCAATGTCGAAGGTGGCTGTGGCGTCGTGAGCTCCATAGGCGAAAAGCTCATCGGTTGCAGGTGCCCTTTGGGTGAGCGAGTAGTGCAGTCCCAAGGCATGGTCTGTAGCGACATCAAAGATCAACCCACTGGAGCCGGATAGAAGATTGAAAACCTTGGTGTTCAGTACGGGCATCTTCTCTGCATCCGAGCCCAACGAGTCGCTGTAAGTGGCGTTTGTATTGGGTTTTTTGAGGCTCCTCTCAAAGCGCAGTCCTAAATCCATGGACATGGCTTGCCATTTTTTTTCCTCAACCCAAAACCCAGCCAAGGAGGTCGAAAGCGTTGGCGGCACAATGGCCGCGTGCTTATCTTTGAGCAAGTCCATGGCGGACAGGGTACCTTTGGACGCTTCCAGGCCCAAGAGGCCTCTCCACTGATGGATCGGCTCATGGGCGAATTCAAGTCTGGCGTTCAAGGCGTCGTTGTTGAAGAGGGTCGATGCGACCGACTCCTCGCTCATTTCAGTGTGTTTGTATTGAGTACGGGAGAGCTTGAACTTGATCGATTCAATGCCAGGCATGGGTTTTTTTGACACATGCTGAAGGTCAAATTTTTGTTGGGCTTGGTCAATTCGAGAGCCCTCATAGGAAGGAATGCCATACAGATGGTTGAAGTGTTCAAAGGAAAGCCCTGTGTAGCCGTGCTCTTGGATCAAAGACAAGCCTGCGCCCAAGGTGTCGCTGTTGGAGAATGAATTGGGCAAAAGACGTTGTGCCAGAGCATTGCCATTGATGGCCCAATTGGCTTTAGGTCCCCCGAGTTCTCTGAAGTTGGGAATGGCATAATTTTTGGCTGAATTTTTTGTGGCCTCCAAATGCAGCGCCAAGGGGCCCGAGCCCGAGCTCAGTTCAACGCCATGGGATTGGCCTTGATCGACGCTACTTATTTTGGAGTCAACCGATATGCTCAGCTCTTCTTGTCGCTCAGTGAGTATTTTGTCGTTGATGATGTTGATGACGCCGCCACCCGGGGCAGAGCCGTACACGAGGGCGGCCGAGCCGCGTAAAATTTCAATTTCTTTGGTGTGAGACAGGCCGTTGGCCAACGCATGGTCGTTGGAGAGGCCGGAGACATCGCTCATGGCCATGCCGTTTTCTAAAACGAGCACCCTTGAGCCTTCCATGCCTCGAATGATCGGTCTTGACGCACCCGCACCAAAGCCCGTGGCTGACAGACCCAATTGGCTGTTCAAGGTCTCCCCTAAGGAAGATCCCAGATTTTGAATGAGTTCATCCCCACTGAGCGTCTTCACGCTGGGCAGGAGCAGGCCTTCGTTCAAGGATTTTGCGCTCACGGTGATGGTCTGAATGGTTTTCTCCTTGCTTGACGGCTCCTGGGCCAAGGAGAGCTGCGAAGCACTCAACATCAGGAACCAAGTCGTGAGCAGGCTCCATGTTTTCAAGTTTTCGGGCCGATCCATCCATGTGCTGTTAGGCTTTCGCGCAAGCCTTGGGGTTGAAGGGGTGTTCATTGGGCATTTTTCGCTCATGTTGTATCAAAGACAACTTCAATGCGACCCAGTGACTGATGTCCTTGGCGCTCAAAGAGGCCCAGTTTTAAACACCAGTCAAAGCGTTCGAATGAAGACGTGAAACCAACGTGGCCAAAGACAGCAAGCGATGTTGCCGTTTGGACCACTTAAGCAAAGTGCGGGGGTGCTCTAGGTTGAAAAAAACATGGTGGGTGTGCACGAAGCACCTCCAGCATCTCAAAAGACGCAAGTCCCCTGTGTTGTTCAAGACACGCCAAGGTGAAGGTGAGAGACTTCAAACCATGGGTGAGACTCAATGCGTCAAACAAGACGCAGTGATGGAGCTGCATGGAGCTTGAATCACCAGAGAGGCTTTCTTTGCTTGAGCTCAGTGCAATTTGATCGCTCTGCGAGAGGTGCCGTATGCGGTGAAATTGTCCCAAGACCTGGCACATCAACAAGGCAGCGATGACCGCCCACCAAAGCTTTGCCGATAAGGCTTGTCGCAGGTGATGAAAGCTCAAGGGCGTAAAATAAGGCACAATGGTCAAGACAAATAATGCACTAAAACGCGCAGGTCAAAGAAAGTCAGCTTGTGCAAGTATAAGACAAGTCCACGAACCTTGATGGGGTTTGTCGAGCCGTCAGGTTTTACATTCCTTAACCTTTTTAGCCTTCCCAGATGACAACATGATGAACCTCAAAACACGGACAAGACCTTTTGCTCTCAGCGGCCTCTTGGGCTTGCTTTTACCGCTTTCGACACTTGTTTTTTGTCAAACAATGCCACCTTCTGCTCCTTGGCCCACCAAGAGCGTTCGCTTGATCGTGGGTTTTCCTGGGGGCTCATCTCCAGATATCATGGCACGAGCTTTGGCAGAGCCTTTGTCCAAGGCTTTGGGCCAAGTTGTGCTGGTGGACAACCGTGTTGGCGCGTCTGGCAACATCGCAGCAGATGCTGTCTCCAAAGCCATGGATGACCACACCTTGGGCCTGCTCATCAACGGCAACTTGACCTCAGCCAAAATGTTGGACCCCAAATTGCCGTTCGACCCGGCACGAGACTTTCATTTTGTCTCACTCTTGGCCACAGCCCCTTTGCTGTTGGTGGCCCCAGTCAATTTGCCCGATGGTTTAGAGTTCATTCAAGCGTCCAAAAGAAATGCCAGCCAGTGGAACTACGCCTCTGTTGGTGTGGGCTCTGTCGCTCACCTGGGCTTGGAGTTGTTGAAGTCCAAAGTGCCCGGCATGGAGGCGGTCCATGTGCCATACCCTGGCAACCCCCAAGTGATCACGGCGATGTTGTCGGGTCAAATTCAAATGGCCTTGATGGCACCGAGCGTGGTCATGGCACAGATCAAGGCCGGTAAACTCAAGGCCATAGGACTGACCAGTCAGAGAACTTCTCTTGTGCCTGAGGTGGCGTCCTTGAGCGAATTTGGCGTGAAGGATTACAAGCTTGAAGTTTGGAATGCTTTGGTCGCGCCAAGCAATCTCTCGGCCATGGCCAAGCAGAAGTTGGCTCAAGAGATTGCCCAAATTTATGCTCAAGAGGAGTTTCGTCAAAAGCTTTTTGCACTGGGCTGGCAGCCCGTGGGCTCAAACAGCGAGCAGTTGAGGCTCAGAGTTGCAGACGAGTCTTTGCAATTGGGGCAGATCATCCAGCAGCGCCAAATTCGTCTGGATTGACCGAGGGGCTCATGGCCCCTCAAGTCTTGAGCCCGTGACTCAGGCCACCATGGTGTGGTTCAATTCACCCACCTCTTCGATCCATAGTTTCAAATGGTCGCCAGGCTTGAGGAAGATTTTTCTAGCCAAGCCAACCCCAGAGGGTGTTCCTGTAAGAACCAAATCACCTGGGTGTAGGGTGATTCGGTTGGAGAGGGCCTCAATTTGCTCTGCGATGTTGAAGATCAACTTGTTGGTGTTCGAGTCTTGCATCAACTCGTCATTGACCCAAAGCTTCATGGCCAGTTGATGGGGGTCAGAGACTTGGTCTGCCGGCACAATCCAAGGGCCCAAGGGGCAAGCGCCATCAAAACACTTTTGACCAATCCAGTCCATGTGAAAGGGCGAGCTTGGGGGGTTTTTAGGCCTTCTCATGGCATCCCTGGCAGACAGGTCATTGGCAATCGTGTAACCTGCTACATATTTCATGGCATCTTTGGCCAGGACTTGGCTGCAGGTCTTACCTATCACCACGGCCAATTCGATCTCCCAGTCCAACATCTTGGAGTAGTGTGGAATTTTCACCTTGGTGTTGGGACCCACAATGGTCGAGCGCGAAGATTTGATGAAGTGCCAAGGCATTTCTCCTAACTCCTTCATGTTCGGCCCAGGTGGCAGTCCCGTGACACGAGCCATCTCTTGCATGTGGTCTGAGTAGTTGGCGCCAGCGCAGTAGATGTCTCCTGGGTACATCAAGGGAGCGCTCAATTTGCATTTCTTCAATTCAATACCCTTAGGGCGAATTTCCTTTGCGCGAATGGCTTTGGCCTTTTGCGTCAACAGTTTATTGCAAGCCGCCCAAGCGTCCATGATGGCCATGACTGAGTTGAGATGAGGGTTGCCCAGCAACTTGCTCGCTTCATAGACCAAGGTGTCGATCACCACACCTGCTTGAAGGTTTTTGTCAACGCGATGGGTGATCAATTGATAGTGACCTAAGGTATTTTTCAAGCCGATGCTCCCTGAATGAAGGTTTAAAAGATGATTTGCCTGCAAAGGCAAGAAGAAAGAAAACGAAAAGATGAAGTTCGCTTTTATAACCTAAGTCAGGGAAGTTGAACAGGTTGACTACCCTGATCTGTGGAGTCTGGACTTGCATTAGACTGACCTTTTGATGGTCAAAGTTTGTGTGCCAAAATGCGGATTGGCAGTCAATTTGACTGCCAATATGAAAAATGGATTCATCATGCAACTGATCATTTCTAAAAAAATCTTTGGCTCGCTTGCGCTCTTGGGCCTTGCGTGGTCCTTAAGCCTCAACACTGCCAAGGCCAACGAGCCAGAATATCCCAACAAGCCTATCTCGATCATCGTGGCCTACGCCCCCGGCGGTCAGGGAGACGCCTTTGCTCGCATCATTTCAGATCGATTGGCTCAAATTTATAAACAATCTGTGGTGGTGGACAACCGCCCAGGTGTTTCTGGCGTTGTCGGAACCCGTTTGGCGGCCAAGGCTAAAAACGACGGCTATACGCTCTTTTTGGGGCAAACTGGTGAAATTGTGGTGAACCGAGTCATGATGAAAGACATGGGGTTTGATCCCGTCAAAGACTTTGTGCCAGTGGTCTTGATTGGAAACGCGCCCTTGGTGCTTTTGGTTTCAACCGACTCCCCTTTGAACACCGTCAATGAATTGGTGGATTTGGCCAAATCAAAGCCTGGCAGATTGAGTTTTGGAAGTGTAGGAGCCGGTACACCCGGTCACTTGGCGGCCAGCGCCTTGTCGCTTGGCATCAAGTCAGAGATGGTGCACGTGCCGTACAAAGGGGTGGGTCCCTTGATGGCCGACTTGATGTCTCAACGATTGGACTTTTTCTTTAGCAGTGCCTCAGCGGCCATGCCTCAAGTCAAGGGCGGAAAACTCAAAGCCTTGGCTGTGAGCACCCCTCACCGAATGAACTCTTTGCCACAAGTGCCCACCTTGGCTGAAACGGTTTACCCAGGTTTTAATTATTCGCTTTGGGGCGGTTTGTTTGCGCCCGCAGGCACGCCTAAAAACGTCATCCAAAGCTTGAACAAAGAAATCAATCAAATTTTGGCTTTGCCAGACATCAAGGCGCAAATGGAGAAAGACAGTTTGGCAGTACCTAGCAACAGCACCCAAGAGTTCACCACTTACATTGCAGCTGAATCCGTGAAGTTTGAAAAGTTGGTGACAGACGCGAAGTTGAAGTTAGACAATTGACACATCGCCTAAAGGGCGTTGTCTGATACACAAGCATTTTTAGAGGAGGTCCAAGATGTTCAGTGCTCAATATGCAAAACAGATTTTACTGATGGCGCTGCTGGCGTCCTTCGGTGCTTGCGCTCAAATTGCGCCAGTTCGAACATGGCCGGAGTTAAGAGATGCGGTGATCGACCGCGTTCAAAGAAATGCCTATCCCTTGACTGGTTTTGATCAAGCCGATGTGAAAGAAATCATGGGGCGAATTCAATCTCTTGATCGAGATGATTGGGCCAACGCGTGGATGGTTCAAGGTGAAAAGTACATGAGCCTTGCCAAGACGCTCGACAAGCAGCCCGTTCAAGCCAGCGAGGCTTATTTAAACGCATGGCGATATTTCAGTTTTGGAGCTTGGCCAACACAAAACTCTGTTCAAAAGAAAAAAGCCTTTGAACGCTCGACACAAGCTTTCAGATCCTACGTAGCTCTTCAACGCCCTGGCATTGAAGTCCTTCGCATTCCATTTGAAGGACGTGAGATCGTCGGTTACTTGCAGCTGCCACAAGGGGTCAAAAACCCAGCTGTTGTCTTGAGCATCGGTGGGTTGGATAGCTACAAAGAGTTTGTCGTAGAGCAGTATGGCACGCACTACATCAATGCGAAATTGGGTTATTTGGCGCTTGACATGCCAGGCACGGGAGAGGCGGTTTTAAAGGTCGATGTTGGTGCCGAAAGAATATTCTCTAAGGTCATTGATCATTTGAAATCGAGACCAGATTTGGCCTCATCCAATTTGTTTGTCATGGGTGTGTCTTGGGGCGGGCATTGGTCGGCTAGGCTTGGATTTTTGGAGAAAGATCGATTAAAAGGCGCGGTTGTCTGGGGTGGGCCAGTGGATCGTTACTTTGATAGGGAATGGCAAGCCAAAGCGCTTTCAACCAAAGAGTATTTGTTTGACCTCTTTCCTGCTCGAGCCGGGGTTTATGGCGTGAGTGAATTGGAGGACTTTTATCAATACGGGCCCAAAATGTCCTTGGTTAAAAGTGGTTTGATCTCCAAACCTTCAACCGCCATGTTGTTGGTCAATGGCGAAAAAGACAGTCAAGTTCCGATTGAAGATTTGTATGCCCTCTTAAAACTTGGAACACCCAAGGAGGCATGGGTCAATCCTCAAGGGGGGCACATTGGTCGAGGTGCAGGCTGGCCAGACATCGAGATCCTCAAATCCGTGATTGTTCCTTGGCTTGTTAGGCAAAACAATGCTTTGCATTGATGGAGAATATCGAGTGATCCCTACCAGTTTAAAAATGTTGTTGATCCCTTTGGCTTTTGCCATGGGTCTCGTGCAAGCTCAAACCTATCCCTCCAAACCCATCAAAATCATCGTGCCTTATTCACCCGGTGGATTTGCCGATTCAGGTGTGAGAGCCATCAGTGAGGGCTTGGGAAATCGATTGGGCACCAGCATCGTGATTGAAAACCGTCCTGGCGCGAGTGGCGTCATTGGTGTCATGGCCGTCTCAAGCGCTGTTGCTGACGGCTATACCTTGTTGCTTGGTTTCGATGGCACCTTGATCACGTACCCCTACATGGTCTCCAAGCCACCCTTTCAAGTCTTGAGGGATCTGACGGCAATCTCAAAAATTGGTGACTCTGCCATGGTTTTGGCGGCCCATCCCTCCTTGCCAGCAAAGAACATCGCTGAGTTGATCGAAGTGTCAAAGCAAAAGGGTTTGCCATTGCCTTACGGCAGCTCAGGTTTGGGTTCGACCCCTCATTTGGCGGGCGAGCTCTTCAAGGCACGCACCAATGTGCCTTTGGAGCACATCGCCTACAAGGGCGGTGGACAAGCCACCATTGATACCTTGGGGGGACAAATTCCTATGGTCTTTACAACCCTAGCTACGGTCCAGCAGTACATCAAGTCGGGCAAACTCAATGCCTTGGGGGTGACCAGCGCAAAGCGGCTGTCGACCTTGCCAGACACGCCCACCTTTATTGAAGGAGGGGTCCCAGGCTTTGTGCTTTCAACATGGATTGGCTTGTTTGCGCCACCAGCCACGCCCAAACCCATTGTCGACAAGATTCAAACCGAATTGTCCAAGGTCCTCATGTTGCCAGGCGTCAAAGAGCGCTTGGCCATACTTGGTATTGAGCCCTCGGGCAATACACCTGAACAGTTTACTGAGCAAATCAGCAGCGATTTGGCCATGTGGGGGCCGATTGTTAAAAAGGCCAACATCAATTTGGATTGACGTTCACCAAGCACTTCATACCGTTGCACGCTTAGGTGTTGGCCGTGCTTTCCATCAGGTAGCGGCTCACGATGGGAGGAAACTCTAGGGTGTGAAAGGCCATTTTGCGATCCCGGATGGTGATGTCCGATTCGGAGATGCGATCGAACCTGCGCAAGTGATCGTTCCAAGACTCATCTTCAACCACCTCGACATAGCGCTCTGGTCGTGTCACATCATGCAGCAACTCCCATCTGAGGGCACCATGGCGAAGTCGGCTTCTTCGACTTTCTTGCATCAGCTCTAAAAAATCAGCACTTCTCTTGGGGTCAATGATGTACTCAATGGTCATCATGATGTGTCCCACTTGAGGTGGCTTGGGGTGGCTAGGTGGAATCAAGGCATGAGACGGGGTGAGGTCATCCTCCAGGCCCTCATCTGGTTTTAAATGGTTCACCAAAAGGGTGCCTAAAAGACCAGACAAAGCGGCCAGGGTCAAGCTGATGGGCACCGAGGCATCGGTGGCCACTTGTCCCCAAAGGGCAGCGCCAAAGGCAGAGGAGCCCATGATGGCCATTTGATACATGGACATGCCGCGTGCTCTGACCCAATCGGGCAAACCCATCTGCGCGGACACGCTCAAGGTGTTGGCCGTCGAAATCCAAGCAGCGCCTGCCAAACACATGCAGGCCATCGTGAGGATCGGGATGTGGTTGAAAGCGATGACCACCATGGCAATGGTTTGAAGAATGCAGCCCCGAATGATCAATTGATCACGTGAGTACATCATTCTCAACCTCGGGATGAACACCGCTGCAGAAATGGCGCCCAAGCCCATGCACGCCAAACAGATGGTGAAGGTGCCCGCATCTCCTCCATTCAAGCTTTTGGCAACCAAGGGCAAGAGGGCGATCAGCGCGGTCGAGCTGAAAAAGAAAATGGCAATCCGAATCAAGACGCCTTGGAAATGGGCCGATTGTGAAATGAATTGAACCCCCACTCGCATGGCACTCCAAAGCTTTTCTCGTCCAAAGGGGTTGGCCACTTTCTCTCTCTTCCACGTGCTCATGATGAGCGCAGAGATGACCGACATGACCGCATTGAGTGCATACACCCATGCACTTCCCATGGAAGCGATGATGGCGCCAGCCAGCAAAGGGCCGACCACTCTAGACGTGTTCATTGACACGGCGTTCAATGCCAAGCCAGAGGGCATCTGCGACTTTGGAAGCAATTCAGGCACCACAGAGGAAAAAACAGGCCACCTCATGGCCAAACCAATGCCATTGCAAAAGGTCAAGGCGATGAGCATCACGGGAGACAAGTTTCCAAAAAAGACGAGCAAGCTCAAAATGACCGCGATCACCGCAATCCATATTTGAGTAAAGATCAAAAATTTACGGCGATCCAAGATGTCGGCCAAAGCGCCACAAGGCAAGCCGAGAAGAAAGACGGGTAGGGTGGCGGCCGATTGAACCAAGGCAACCCAAATGGGCGTGACGTTCATGGAGGTCATCATCCAAGCAGCAGCCACATCGTTCATCCACATGCAAATGTTTGCAACCAACCAGCACCCCCAAAGCATCCGAAAAACCGGCTGCTCAAAGGGGGTAAAAATGCTCAGATCTTCTTGTTGGGGAGAATTCAAAGGTCGTAGGTGGGGTTAAGATCAAAATCAAGGCACGGGCATGGGGTATCATCTGGGGCGGGAAGACCTTCGTCTTCGCAAATGACGCACACCCCCATTCTACAGCTGTGCCCAATTCCATGGCCTTCGATTCACTGAACATATCCCTAACTTTCACGGCTTGACTTGAGGCCATGCACCTATTTTGCCCGTGACTTACATGTATTTCAACCTATGAACAACCTCAACACCCGCTTTGTCAAAGGACTTTTGAGTCTTGGTTTGATTCTGAGCACGGGTGCGCAAGCGCTGGATTACCCCCTCAAGCCCATCACGATCGTGGTTGGATTTTCTGCAGGAGGATCCAGTGATGTCATTGCCCGCATTGTGGCGGAGAAGCTAAGCGCGGGCTTGGGCCAGCCCGTGGTCGTTGAAAACCGTGCTGGTGTGGGCTCCATCGTTGGAGCGAGTTATGTCTCTCACGCCAAAGCGGATGGCTACACTTTGCTCATGGGTGCCAGCGGCCCGATGGTTTTTAACCATGCTTTGTACAGCAAATTGCCCTATGCTGTGCAGGACTTTACCCCTATTTCTCTGATCTGTACGTTCCCCTTGTTGCTACTCACCTCTTCCAACCAGTCCCATAAATCTTTGGACGACTTGGTCTCTTTTGCAAAAAAGAATCCCGACAAGGTCAATTACAGTGCAAGTTCCGCGTCCTTTCAATTGGTCACGGAGTTGCTCAATAAAAAGTTTGGCACTCGGTTTGCCCATATTCCTTACAAGGGCAGCAACGACTCAGTGAGCGCGTTGCTCAGCAACGATGTCACCATGACGCTGGTGGATGCTGGCGCAGCCTCTCCAGCACTTCAATCGGCGCGCGCGCGTGTGTTGGCCGTGACCTCGAGTGAGCGTTTGGCTGAAATGCCCAACGTTCCCACCATGGGTGAGTTGGGGGTCGATTTGAAGGTTTCCTTTTGGACGGGTTTGCTGGCTCCCGCGGCAACACCCAAAGAGGTGATCAAACGCCTGAACGAGGAAATGGTGAAGGTGATGGCACTAGCAGACGTGAAGAAAAAATTTGCTGCTCTGAACGTCATTCCAACGACCAGCTCCCCGGAGGAGCTTTCACGTCAAATCAGCGCTGAGATTGCGATGTGGAAAGAGGTGGCCCTGGAAAATCACATCAAGGCCGATTAAAAGCAACTCCCCAAGCGTTCATCATGGTTGATTTAAATTCGTTGGCGGCCTATCCCGCATTGCTCGCTCAGCTTTTGCCCGTGTTGTGTTGCGCGGGCATTGGGTTTTACTGGGGCAAGATGGGCAAAACGTTTCCAAGTGATTTTGTCTCCCATGTGGCCATTTCTTTTGCAACGCCTGCTTTGGTTTTTTACACCTTGGTCACCACGGGGCTGGACAACGAGTTGCTGTTGAAAGTGGGGGGGGCCGCGATGGTGTCGGTGCTGGTCATGGCCCTCTTTGCGGTCATCTTGCTCAAAACAGCTCGCCTACCCATCTTATTTTTGCTCCCCTGTGCAACCTTCCCCAATGCGGGTAATTTAGGCCTACCCATTGCGCAGATGACCTATGGCGATGATGGAATGGTCATTGCTGTCACCTTTTTCGCCATCTTTTCGTTGATGCAGCACACGGTAGGGGTGAGTTTTTTGTCCTGGAGCAGTCACCAAAAAACAGCCCATCAAAGAAGTTTCCCTTTTGGCGTGGTCTTGGTCGGCTTGGCTGCTGTTGGGGTCCGGGCTTTGAACATTGAAGTGCCATCTCCAATTTTAAGCAGCTCAAAGTTGGTCGGCTCATTGGCCGTGCCTCTCATGCTGATCAGTTTAGGTTATGCCCTGTCCACCCTGCAAAAGTCTCGTTTGCGTGAGGGCTCCAAACTGGGCTTGATCAGATTGCTGGTGGGAGGATTGGGCGGCGCGGTGGTGATCTATTTTGCGAATTTTCCCTTGCTCACGAGTGAGGTCATCTTGTTGCAGCTTTTGATGCCAGTCGCCGTTGTGAACTACATTTACACCGATCGGTTGACCGACTATGGAGACACGGCCGCTGCCGCCGTGTTGGTCTCCACTTGTGTTTTTGCCGTTTTCTCTCCCCTGATCATCGGGTGGTCTTCTTGGGGGGCCTCCTTGTTGATCAAGGGTATACCCTAGAGCCTGTGTTGATGGCTTTGGTCATGCTTCATTTTCAAATTTTCTGATTGATAAGGTTTTGCTTGATCATTGTCACCTTGATTTCGATTAAACTAGGCCACTTTCCCGAGTCCAGATCATGGTCTTTTCATCAAGACTGTGTTTTTTTATTCAGCAAACAAGTTCACCTTGCGAGGTATCCATGAATTCACCGGCCACATCCAACGAGCAAGTCAGTCTCGTTGAACAAATTTTTACCGACCCTCACAGTCGCATTTTCAACATTTGGGTCAACATCATCAATTTTTGGATTTTCGTTTCGTGCTTGTCTTTGGCAGGGGAGACTCTTGAGCCCTACGCAACAGACAATGCAGCTGTATTTCATTGGATTGAAATCATTGCCGTCACGTTTTTTACCTTTGATTACATTGGCAATTTGTATTACGCCAAAGACCGCGTCAAGTACTTCTTTAGCTTTTGGGGCTTGGTGGATTTGATCTCCATCTTGCCTACCTTCCTTGCCTTCTTGAACCTGTCAAGTCTTCAAGGTACGAAGGTGCTTAGAGTTTTGCGAGTTGTTCGAGTGCTTCGGGTCTTGAAAATGGCCAGAATCGCTGTTCAACAGATCATGAGTTCAGTGCGAACCAAGAACCCCATTTTGACCAATTTGAAGATCTATTTCATCGCCTTGTTTTCCGTGGTGATGATCTCTAGCACCTTGATGTACTATGTGGAAGGTAACTTGTACACGGCTGAGGCCTTGGCCGCTGGCCAAGCCGCCTTGGATGAGGAACTGAAACTGAATCCTTTGCCTGAAAACTCTCCTCCAGAGGCTTCCAAGTTCATGCCAACGGATCCCCTCAGTGGCAATCCTATCCCTGAAGACAAGCGTTTTTACACCTCCATTCCTTCTGCGATGTGGTGGTGCATGGTGACCCTCACCACGACAGGCTACGGCGACATGTTCCCTTTAACGGCGGGCGGACGAATCATTGCTTGCTTCACCATGTTGCTGGGATTGGTTCTTTTTGGTATTTTATTGAACATTGTTGGTAAAACCATCATGGTCATGCTTTTTGGAGAACAAATCACGGAAGATGAGCACAGTGCCAAAAGAGATACCATTCTTGCTTTGATGGCCAAGCGCAATTGGATCACCCAAGAAAGATTAGAACAGGTCGAGCTCCTCAGTGAAGATGAAATCAAAGAAAGACTCAAGCACTTATAAGTTGAGTCTTTAAAATCAAAAGCCTGATTCGTTCAGGCTTTTTTTTGGACTGTTGACATCTCGTGAGATCAAGATGGGTAGTTTTCCACTTTTTTTGTTAAGAGCCTTGCTGGTCTGGGGTTTCTCATGGACACTGATGACCTCAAAGCTTCAGGCCCAGACCTATTTGGTGCATTGTGACATCGATGGTGTTGTTCCAGTTTTGAACAACAAAGCCATCAAAACCACGTCGATTGAAATGGAGGTTCAAGTCATCGGCAAGAACATTTACTTTTTGGTCAAAGAGCCCAAAATATATGCCATGCGGGTCAATAGCATTGAAACAGAAAAATTCTTGGGCACCAACTTGTCCGATGAGCAGAGAATTGGTGCCAGAATCAAAGACCGAGCGCTAGGTTTACAGTCAGAAATCACTCTCAACAGGAAGACCGCTGCGGTCAGAGGTTTTCATGACTTGGAGCTGAAGAAAAGTGTGGTTCGCATCAACTTTGAAGGACCTTGTTCAGTGCCTTGAGGCTTGCGAAAGAACGGTGAAGATTTAAAAAAATCATTCACCAGGTCAAGACACTTGACCCATTTCAAACTTCAACTTTTGAACGACCACCTCTTTGAGTGAAGAGAAGTCATGGGTGTACCTTTTGCCGTTTTCTTCAAACTGATAGGTGTTGGAGTAGCCTTGGCGAATGGTCAGGGGTATTTTGAAGAGTTTTTCAAACAGGTTCACCAACTCAATTTCATCCATCGCATTCGCTTTGATGCGTTGAATCAACTTGTCGTATTCATGTTCGCCAGACTCGTCTTCAGAATTTGAAGCATAACTTGATGCTCTTTGACTGGGCGTGTGGCGCTTGGCCGTAGGATGGTATTGGGGGCGTTGATGTTGGTTGGAGGAGGTGTGAGCAGGCTTGGCGGTGTTGCCCAAGGATTCTTTGAGAGCTTGATCGTATTTTTTCCGAGAAATGGGGTTGCTCAATATTCTGTAGGACAAATTGATATCCACCATCAACGTACCTGATTGCGCTGTGCCTCCTTTTAATTTATCGGGATGGTATTTTTGTGCAAGTACTTTGAAGGCTGCGCGCACCACGACGTCTTCTGCAGAGGGGTCAAGTCCTAGCACTTGATATAGAGTTTTCGTCATAGCGATGAAGTGGTATTGATTTTCTTAAAGGACGTATCAAGTTATGATACCCATGGCCTGATATATGAATTATGATTTAAAAAGTTAAAAAAAGAGTCTTTCACCATGTCCAGTATCTATATATTTTCTCCAAGTGGAGCCGTTCGCAACCGCAAAGCTTTTCAGCAAGGCATCTCAGTCCTGAAAGCCATGGGGCATCACGTGCAGATTGATCCAAGTGCTTTGAGCACCTACGAGCGTTTTGCCGGGGATGATGCTACACGCTTGCTCGCCATTGAGCGAGCCTGTGAGAGCGGTTGTGATGTTGCCATGATCTCACGCGGGGGATATGGTTTGACGCGTTTGTTGCCGCATTTGAATTATTCAAAAATTAAAAAATCCATCCATGCTGGCACTAAATTCTTAGGGTTCAGCGATTTCACGGCTTTTCAAATGGCGGTTTTCAGCCGTACGCAACAAATCACCTGGAGCGGACCTAGCGTGATGGACGACTTGAGCCTGGACGAGCCCGATGACATCATGCTCGCTTGTTTGGATGATTTGTTGACCTCTCAAATCGAAGGCGCGGGTTGGAGCATGAAAAAAACTGCCATGAACGGATTCATAGATCATTGCACACCAAGCCAAGCCAAGGCTTCTGTGTTGGCCAAAGAAGCGGTCCTTTGGGGAGGCAATTTGAGCGTTTTGTGTGCTTTGATGGGAACTCCTTATTTCCCAAGCGTCAAGGGGGGTGTTTTGTTTTTGGAGGATACTGCTGAGCACCCGTATCGCATCGAGAGAATGCTCAGTCAGCTCTTGATGTCTGGCGTTTTAAAGGATCAAAAGGCCATTGTGCTCGGACAATTCAACCGTTACGCTTTGAACGCGCACGACAAAGGATTCAATTTCAACAAGGTCGTGAGTTTTCTTCGCTCCCATCTTAAAGTCCCCATCTTGACAGATTTGCCCTTTGGCCACGTGCCCGTCAAAATCTGTATCCCCTTTGGGCAAAGGGTCACCTTGACTCGAGAGCTCAACGAATTCTTTTTACTTTGGCCTCATGTTCATGCATGAGGCCTTGTCAACAGTTGGTGTAAAAATTGATCTGCGAACAGGGTTCAAGAGCGTTTTTTTAACGATAATGAGGCCTGTTATTTTTTCTCACCACTTACCACCCTCGGAGCTTTGAATGCAAAAGGACGTCTTTTTTTCATCTGAAAACCATCGATTGGCTGCAGTTTTACACGTGCCTGATGATCTTAAAGCGGGGGAGAGGCGCGCCGCAGTGGTGGTTCTTCACGGCTTTGGCAGCAATAAAAACGGCGGCATTTCCAAGGCGGCTTTTGAGTTGTTTTCATCTCTGGGTTACATCACGCTCAGATTCGATATGCGAGGATGTGGGGACTCAGAGGGTGAGCGTGGACGAGTCATTTGCCTTGAACAAGTCAAGGACACTCAAGCAGCGATCGATTTTTTGCAAACGCAAGACAATGTGGACACCCACAAAATAGGTGTCATGGGGCACAGTTTTGGTGCAGCTGTTGCTGTGTATGCCGCTGGTGTGGATCCAAGAATCGCTGCTTGTATTTCAACGGGTGGATGGGGTGACGGGGAGAAGAAGTTCAGAAAGCAACACGCCTCAGATGCGGCTTGGAAGAAGTTCACTGACATGATGAGCCTTGGGCGTGCCAAACAGGCCCGGGGCGAGTCGATGATGGTGCCACGTTACGATATCGTGCCCATTCAACCAGGGCTTCGCAATCAACTTTCACCCGGATCCATCACCGAGTTTCCTTATGAAGTCGTTGAAAGCATGTTCAACTTCAAAGCCAATGAGGTGGTCGGTCAAATTGCACCAAGGCCTTTGCTTCTTTTGCACCCCTCGATGGACACCGTGACACCCACTGAGCAATCGGTGGATTTGTTCATGCATGCAGGTCAGCCCACTGACTTGCACTTGTTTGCCCAAACCGACCACTTCATCTTGAGTGAAGGCAACACCATGGTGATCGAATTGGTGAGCGCTTGGTTGAAAAAGAATTTACCACTCTAAGCCTTTGCTGATGCTTTGGGTGAAGGGCAGATGGTTTCGGACGTGTTTTGATAGAGTGTTTATTTTTTAGGCCTTGGATGATGAAAAAAATATCTTTTTTTAAGAGCGTTGCCTTGGGTTTGTGCGTGGTTTGGGGTGTTTTTGTTGCTGGCACGGGTCACGCTCAACTCAACACTTATCCCAACCGACCCATCAAACTGGTGGTTCCCTTTGTGCCTGGAGGCACTTTGGATGTGGTGGCTCGTTTGCTCGGCAAAAACCTCTCTGAGTCCTTTGGACAAGCGGTGATCGTTGACAACAAGGCGGGTGCAGGTGGCGTTGTCGGCGTCGATTATGTTGCCAAAAGTGCCCCTGATGGCTACACCTTGGTGTTGAACTCAGCGACACCCATGGTCACGGTGGTGAGTTTGCAAAAGACCCCCTATGATTTGCTTCGTGATTTATACCCAGTCAGCCAAGTCAGCACCTTTGATTATGTGCTGAGTGTGAATGCCAAGTCAGGCATTCAAAACATGCAAGATTTGGTGCAATTGGCCAAGAAACAGCCTGGCAAACTCAATTACGCCAGTGCCGGCACGGGTTCTGGTCAGCACATGTACATGGAGTTGGCCAAAAGCGTTGCAGGCATTCAGTTGCAGCACATCCCTTACAAAGGCAATGGCCCTGCGATGCAAGCACTGTTGTCGGGTGAAGTGGACTTGATTTTTGACACCACCTTGGGCATCTTGCCACAAGTGCAGGGCGCCAAACTCAGGCCGCTCATGACCAGCAGTTCTAAGCCCATTGCAGCTCTACCTGGTGTACCCACGATCGAGAGTTTGTTCCCTGGCTCCAGCATACAAGGTTGGCACGGCGTGTTTGCACCTTCTGCCACCCCAAAAGAAGTGCTTTCTTTCTTGTCCGATGCCATCAAGAAAGCCGTCAATGGCCATGAGATGGGCACCAAGCTCAAGGAGTTAGGGCTCGACCCCTCAGGCTTGGGCTCTGAAGCTTTCTATGAAACGGTCAAGAGAGATCAGGAGCGTTGGGGCAAGGTGATTCGCGAGAACAACATCAAGGCCGATTGAAGTCAAACGCCTTCATTTTCTAGCTTTACACCACTTTGAGTTCAACGATGTCAAACCACCAACTTCAAACCGAGCCCCAACATTGTGATCTCTTGATCACCCATATCGATTGGTTGATCACGGTTGACCCCAGTCGTCGGGTCATCACAGATGCGTGTTTGGCTGTTGTAGGCGGCAAGTTTGTCGATGTCGGTAAAACCGATGATCTGCTTCAAAGATGGCAATCCTCCCGAACAGAAAGTGGACGTGGTCGTGTGGTGACGCCCGGTTTGATTGACAACCACTTGCATGCGTCCTTTCAGCTCTCAAGAGGCTTGGCCGATGAGGCCAATGCACAGCAGTTCTTGTACGAACACATGTACCCTTATGAGGCCGCCAACACCAGGGAAGATGTTCGCGTGAGCTCTGCTTTTGCAGCTCTAGAGTTGTTGCGCCACGGCGTGACGTGTTTCACAGACCCTGGTAACTATCACCCAGATGCAACCATCGAAGCGGTGATGTCCACGGGCATGAGGCTCGTTGCGGCTTGTTCTTGTTTTGACAAAACCAAGTCGGTGATGGGGATTTTGCCCCCCAGCATGATCGAGTCCACAGGTGCTTGTTTAGAAAAAACCGAGGCCTTGTTTGAGCGCTATTTGGGTCAACACCATGGCCAGCTGACCTTGTCTGCCTCCTTCAGGGGCATGAACAACGCAAGTGATGAGCTCATCTTGGGCCTCAAAGACATCGCCAACAAGTACAAGGTTAAATTGCAAACCCATGCATGTTTCTCCTACCAAACGCATGACGCCAGTGTCTCTGGCACTGGAAAAGCTGAGATCGAACGACTTGAGTCCTTGGGGGTTCTTGATGAAAACATGATTTTGGTGCATTCGGGTTGGCTGGAGCCTCAGGAGTTGGCCTTGTTGGTCAAACGCAAACCCACCTTGGTTTGCTCGCCATCCTCATCTTTGCACAATGGTTATGGCTACATGGCAGCGGGCAAGCATCCTGAGCTCATGGCCATGGGGGTGAACGTGAGTTTGGGCTCCGATCACGCGTCCTCAGGCGTGGTCGACATGGTCCAAGAGATGCGAATGGCAGCGTGCATGTACAAGGAGGTCAGGATGAATCCTCGGGTCATGCCACCAGAGCACGCTGTGGAGATGGCCACCTTGAACGGCGCCAAAGGGGTGGGACTTGCCGAGCAGATAGGTTCAATCGAAGTGGGTAAGCAAGCTGATTTTGTGCTTTTCGATGCCACACTGCCAGAATGGCAACCGCTTTACAATCCCGTTTCAAATCTGGTTTACAGCGCAACGGGCAACACGGTCAAAGATGTCTTTGTTGCAGGCAAGCAAGTGCTTAAAAATGGTGAGCTGACCCAGCTCGACCATCAAAGTCTCATGCTTGAAGTCCAAGAGGCGGCCAAGCGCATTTCATCTCGCTTGGACATGAAGAGACTCAATAAACTTTTGTGGCCAGTTCATTGAAACATGCCATGTCGGCGTTCAAACCACCCCTCGTCTTGACTTCATTGATTTAAAGCTCCCAAAGCTTGGCGCTTACTCAACTTTTGCGTCCGTCTCTCTCACCACTTTCTCCCATTTGCTCAGTTCTTTTTTCACCATTTGTGAAAACGGTTCGCCAAACAGTGGACTGGACTCAAAGCCAGCATTCTTCAACAACTCCTTCACCTCGTTGGATTGAGATGCTTTTTCCAACTCTTCTTTCAAACGACGCACCACCGACGTGGGTGTTCCAGAGGGAACCCATGCACCGACCCAAGAGTCGTCCTCAAAACCTGAAAAGCCCGTTTCCGCAATGGTGGGGACATCAGGTACGGCTGCATTGCGTTTTCCGCTGGTGACGGCCAGTCCAATGAGTTTTCCGCTTTTGATCAACTGAACAGCTGGGGGCAATGACATGGAGGCGATGTCAACCTCGCCGCTCATGGCTGCCGCTACAACAGGCGGAATACCTTTGTAAGGCACGTGCAAAAGGGGTTGATTGGCCAAGATCTTGAACAGGTACTCGGCGGAGAGTTGAGGGGTCGTTCCAAAGCCTGGAGAGCCGTACTGGAGTTTTCTGCCACCACGGGCCTTCTCTACAACGTCCTTGATGGACTTGAGTCCAGAAGAGGGATGGGTGACAATGATGTTGGGTGTTGTGGCCAGCAAACCCAAGGGCATCAAATCTCGCTCTATATCAAAACCAATGTTTTTGTACAAATAGGGCGTCACCGTAAAAGCCGCTGAGCTGATCAAGACCGTGTAGCCATCTGCTGCTGATTTGGCGGCCGATTGCATGGAGATCAGTGCGCCCGCACCAGGTTTACTTTCAATGAAAACGGCTTGCCCCCAACTCTCACTCACCTTTTGTCCAAATATTCGGCCCACCACGTCTTGAGGACTACCCGCCGAGGCGGTGATGAAGCGAACCGTTTTGTTGGGGTAATCTTGAGCAAGTAGGGTGCAACTGTGCCAACATAAAAGTAAACTGGTCAAGATCCTCAGAAAGGTTTTGTGGATTGACTTGTGTTTCATCATGGACTCCAAAAAATGAATGTTAAAGATAGACTTGACTTAAAAAAAACTTTGAATCAATAAGGGTTTGCCAATTGCAAAAGTGATGATTCAACCCATTGGGCTTGCTCAACTGCGCTGGCTCTCGCAAGCTCCAGTTGTCCGATCTTCAGAGAGTTTTGAACCACCATGTTGCAGCGATTTTGTCGACGCAAGAAATACCGATGAAATGCTTCTGGTGTGTCTTTGGCCTTTAAAAACTCTTCAGACAAAACGATCCCGTCTTCCATCGCCATGCCAGCACCCGAGGCCAATTGTGGTGTTGTCGCATGTGCAGCATCACCCACCAAGACCACGCAACCGGTGCTCCATGCGTCATGGAGAAAGTGAGACTCAAGGGGCCGATAAACAATGTGCGATTGAGCGTTGATGCTTTGCGCGATGGAGCTCAACTCGCCCTTGAATTCACTCAACAAGCGCTTCAAGATCACATGCAACTCGGCAGTTTCACGTTTGGGGTTGTGAGGAATGGATTCGAGTAAAAACAAATACATGTGCTCTTGTGAAACTGGCGTGAGGCCCACCTTGACCGAGCCGCCTAGATAGAAAAATCGGTGATCAACACGCTCTGGTCTGGGAAGCACCACTCGCCAACAGGCTTGTCCAGTCAAGGCGGGTGGCCGGGCGTGAGGAAATAAGTGATGCCGAGACTTGGAGTACAAGCCTTCTCCCAACACCACGGCATCAAAACTGAGCGTGCGCTGATCGGTCAAATGGACTTGAGCCTGGACGGATCCATGAGGGCCCAAGAGGTCTTGTGAGATGGATGTGCACTTTAAACCCATCTGTACTTGAACGCCTAAGTGGGATAAGTGTTCAAGCAAAATAGCATGCAGTGTGCTCCTTAAGATGCCACCTGCACCAGGTAATGCAGCGCCAGTTCTCGAAGCAATGCAGGGGCTGATCAATGTTTTTAAATGCAGGCCATGGTTGTCATGAACTTTGATGCCGGGGTGGGTATGCCCCTGAGACATCACATCGCTCAAAATACCCAAGGCCTCAATGGCTCGAAAACTTGGACCACTGATGGTCAATCCCGCTCCCGTGATCTCCCAATTCTCGTTGGCATCGATCACCATCACATCGTTGCCGTTTTTTGCCAACATCAGTGCGCTGGACAATCCGGCAATACCTGCTCCAACGATCAAAATGCGCTTGTCTTGCATGCCTTCAGTCCAGCCTCCAATGACCCAAGCCAATCCCTGTGTACCAGTCGTTCAAGGCGCGATAGAAGTCGATTTGAAATGGAGCGTGGCCATTTTTTGCCAATGGGGAGTTCGATAGAGCCGCGATGGTCTTGCTCATGCCCATGGCCATGAGCCACATTCGAACTTCCTCTGCGCCGTTGCCAGCGAGGTGGACATGCTCGCTCGCATATTGAATGGCACTTTGCGCCTGACCTTGGCTCAAGTGCTCGATGAATTGACGGTCAAAGGCTTCATTGATCATGCCCATGCGAGGTGTTGATAAATCATGGCTGATGCCACCCGTGGCAATCACACTGACTCTTTTTCCAGAGGTGTCTTCAAGCAAGGCGCGTGCAATCATCTCTCCAAATTGATAACACCGACTCATTTTGGGCAAAGGCGGTTGCACGCAATTGATCAAGATGGGAACTATAGGGAGCGAGTGAGGCAATCCAGCCAGTTCCAAAGGCGTTATGAAGCCATGGTCCAAAATCAACTCCATGGACAGCGAGGGGTCAAAGTCATTGTGCAAGGCGCGCTCTAAAAGGTAGGTCCCTAGAGAAGAGTCACCAGGGAGCACTCTTTTTTCAACTTTCAACCAATGCTCCACGGGTGCTGGATAAGCCTCAGCTGCACCGATACAAAACGCAGGCAAGTTGTTCAAAAAGAAATTGTGGACATGATCGTCGGAGATGAGCAGCAGGACATCGGGCCTAGCTTTCAGGACCTGCTCTCCCACATGCTTAAAAGCTTGATAGACTTCTTCTCGATCATTTTCGCTGACAGCATTTGGAAAATTGATCATCACCGGCGTGTGACTGACTGCATGAAGGGAGACAATTTGGGCCATGATCGCTTGAATTTACTTAGGCGGACTTGAACAGTTGAAACGTTATTTCTTGTAGAGCGGGCATTTAAACGAAAACTGTCGCTCTTTGTGGACTAACTGACTTTGGGTAGAAGGGACTTTAGCGCAAATACAGAGTCTTTTTCAGGTATGCCTACCCCAATACAGTGCGCTCGAAGTAAATAAGGATTGGCTCCGCTCAAGTACAACTGTGCGACATCGTTGTTCAAGATCGCTTCTTTCGCAACCGCGCTCAAAACTCGGTCGTTCAAATACGCCTTGGCATTCAATTTGAAGCGTTCAAGGTGCGATGAATTGTGGTGCAAATCAAAAAGCACCTTGTTCAAAGCGTAAGACTGCGCAGTAGGAATGCTCTCAACCCAATTGCTCAATTTTTCCCCCCTTCACGAAGATCAAGTTCTACAGATTATGTGTCGAATTCAAAGGTTTTAAAGGTTTTAATGGCCTGCTTTGTTAGGGGTATTTACCATGCTTGTGTTCAAGCCTTTTTTGTCGATCTTTAAATGGCGTTGTTGAAAACGACCACCTTGTCTTGCGCTATGGCCAACTGGTTCTTCTATCCTCTGCATCAGGAAGTAAGTCGCTCCTGGCTTTAGGCATTCAAGGAGCCTGTGTTGACCCTTTGAAGAACACGTCCTGGTAAAGCACCCGTGTGTTTGGCCTTGTCAACGACCAATGTGCCATTGACGATCACCGTGGTTCGATCCCCTTGGGGATAGCGATGAGGATCCTCATAGGTGGAGAGGTCTAAAAAAACCTCGGGCTCGAACATGGTCACATCGCCATACCAACCCAGCTTTAAAAGACCGCGGTCTTTGAAGCCAAGAGCTTGTGCGGTGGCACCGGTCATTTTGTGGATCGCATGTGTCAAGGAGGTGACCCGCTCTCGGTGGACGTATCGCCCTAGCACGCGAGGAAACGTCCCATAAAAACGAGGGTGCGGCATGCCTTGACTGACCACACCATAATCTGCAACGCAATTGCCATCCGATCCAACGAGCACACGCTCGGACCCCATCAGGGCGACAATGTCTGACTCTGCAATCGATGTGATCAAAACACGGGTCGCACCTTTGTCTTTGATCAAAAATTCGCAAAGAGCATCGATGGGATCTAAATTTTGTAGACGGGCCAATTCGGCGATGGTCTTACCGGCGTGTTCTGGCTGATGGGGCGTGATCGAGATGCGAACGGCCTCCCAAGATGGAATGCGGCCCCAGTTGTTCAATCCCTCTTTTTCAATTTCTTGGCGTATTCTTTGACGACTTGGTGGTTCTTTCAAGCGTTCAATCATGGCGTCCACACCACCAGCTTGAACCCATTGAGGCAAAATGTTCTTCAAGGGGTTGCTGCCCGCTGTGTAAGGATAAGCATCACAGTCGATCTGGATGCCTTCGAGTCGAGCTTGGTCCATCATGTCCAAGGCCTCTCTCGTCTTGCCCCAGTTGTCAACCCCTGAGCATTTGAAGTGCACGACCTGCACGTGAATTCGACTTGATCGGCCAATGTCGATGGCCTCTGCCAAGGCCTCCAAGACGCCAGACGACTCATCTCTTAGGTGGGTGAAATAAGCCGCTCCATGCGAGGCCAACACCTCAGCCAAGATTTTTAACTCATCGGCTGCGGCATAGGAGCCAGGGGAGGTGAACAGTCCGCTGGACATGCCTAGGGCCCCCGCTTTCAGGCCCTCAGTGAGCATGTCTTTCATGTGGGACATCTCCATGAAGCTAGGCTCTCTTTGCTCCATGCCCATGGCCATGAGTCTCAAGGTGTTGTGACCCACCAGCATGCCCACATTGACCGATGTTTGAGGAAATGTTTCAACATAGGTTTTAAAGTTCATCTCTTTGAACGGTAGCCATGGTGCACTTGGGTTCAAGTAATCGGCCAAGAGCTTGACCTTGTCTGGCAAGCACGGCGCCACAGAAAAACCACAATGCCCAATGATCTCGGTGGTGACCCCTTGCCTGACCTTGCTTTCAGCTTTGGGGTTGATGGGCAAGGTGAAGTCAGAGTGTGTTTTGATATCGATAAAACCGGGGCAAACCACCAGGCCCCGAGCATCTAGGGTCTGGCTGCTCACCAAGTCCAAGTCTTTGCCCATGGCCACGATGCGTTCATCGTGAATGGCCACATCCAGCATCTGTGGCTGTGCACCACTGCCATCAAAGACTTGGCCGCCTTTGATCAAAATATCGCATTTCATGTAAGGGCCCTAGAAGATTGTCGTATGGGGTAGCAGAGCCGCTTGTGTTGGAGGCCAACACCTGGCCCATCAAAAGGGCGAGGGGACTTTGTATTTTAGAGCCAACTCATGCAGTGTGGTCTGCATTTTGGCAGGAATGGGGACGCCGCTTTTCTCACGAGAGACCCGTTCTTTGTAGCCACGTTCACCGGGCATCAAGATCTCGGTGCCCACTCTTTCATCCACGGGCAGTGCCTTCAAGGCTTTGATGGTGTTGTCCATCTCCACTTGGAAGGAGGCTTCAGAGCACACTTGCGCGATGTCGATCGCGATGATCCACGCGTTTTGGCAATGTCGTTGAGCGTCTTCTTTGTCTGAAAAGAAGTGTCCAATGAGTGGGTTCAAAACAGGCAGACTGGCCATCAGCTCAAACATCAGTGACAGGCCTGAGCCTTTGGGCCCACCAAGGGGCAAGGGCGTCAAGGCCTTTTGCGGGTCGATGGTCTCTTGACCTTGTGCATCCAAAGCCCAACCGGTTTGCAATTCTTCGTTTTTGGCTTTGAGTTGGGCCAGTTTGCCCAAAGACACAATGCCAGAGGCCATGTCAAGGATGATGGCCTGTCCCTTGGGGCCGGGCACCGCCATCGAAAATGGGGCCGTTGAGACACCAGCTGCTTTGGCGCCGTAATAAGCCATGTTGGGTCTTGAAGCGGCAAGCGCAATGCAGGCCATGCCAGCTTTTGCGACCTTTTCAGAATAAATCCCCAAGGAGGCCGTGTGCGTGGTGTTTCTCACCATGACCAAACCGATGCCCGTGAGCTTGGCTTTTTGCATGGCGATGTCACTGGCTTTTTGCATGGCGATAGGGCCAGCGCAACGATCGGCCTCAAGCACCGTGAGTGCAAGTGTTTCTTGGACCACGTGCAAATTGGGCGTGGCATTCATCTCTTTGCTGTCGAGCAATCGAAAGTACATCGGTACACGACTGATGCCATGGGTGTCCACGCCCCTTAAATCTGCCCAAGTCAGGGCATTGGCCATGGTTTGAGCGTGTTCGGGAGAAACTCCTTTGGCCACAAACAGGCCTTTAGAAAATGCGTTCAGTGCTTCTGAGGAGATCCGGGCGGATCCCTTGGGGCTAGGGCTCATGGTTCTTATTGTCTTTCGATTTTTCTGAGGTCAATCACACGTTGCCATTTAAAGTACTCGGCTTCAACGAGTTGCTTCATCTCCTCAGGCGTGCTCGATTGGGGGTCGCCTCCGAGTTCAGCCAACCTGGCGAAGTTGTCTTTGTCGTCAATGATTTTTTTCATCTCTTGACTCAAGCGCTTGATGATGTCGTTGGGTGTGCCCCCAGTTGCACCCAAGCCAATGAAGGACTTGACCTCGTAGCCGGGCAGAGACTCTGATACAGATGGAACATCGGGAAGCGCTTTGAGTCTTTCTTTGGAGGTGACCGCCAAGGGTTTGATTTTGCCAGCCTTGATATAAGGCAGGGACAAGGTCGGCGCTTCAATCAACATGTCCACACGTTCACCCAAAAGCTCGGTCAAGGCATTGTTGCCCCCCTTGGTTGGAATGTGCACAAAGTCAGTGCCAGCCATGACGTTCAACAGCTCGGATGAAAGGTGATGGATGGAGCCAAAGCCAGAGCTTGCATAATTGAATTTATTGGGATTGTTTTTAGCTTGGAGCAAGAGTTCGTTTAAATTTTTATAGGGCGAGTTCAAACCCACATGCACAATGAAGGGGTAGAAGGTGAGGGTGGAGATCATGGCAATGTCTTTGATGGGATCAAAGGGCGGGTTCTTGCTGAGTGCCGCCTGTGCGGGATAGCCGCCCGTGATCAACAGCAAGGTGTAGCCATCAGGCTTTGCCTTGGCCACCAAATTGGAGCCCACACCGCCACCTGCGCCAATTTTGTTGTCAACCACGATGGGTGTTCCAATCGCCTCGGAGAGCTTTTGCGCAATGAAGCGCGCCATGATGTCAGCTGAGCCACCCGCAGCAAAGGGACACACCAAGGTGATGGGTTTGCTGGGGTATTTTTGAGCCGATGCATGGACAGAGAACATCAGCAGCAAAGCGCAAATGAGGCGTTGAAGTAGGCGAGAAAAGGTCATGGTTGAGGTCATGGTTGAGGTCTTTGTTGCATCAGTTCAAGGGGCCAAGAAACACCTCACCACCATAGGCATCAGAACTTTGCTCTATGTGAGCGGGCCAGTCCGTGGGATGGGTTGGGATGTGTTCTCTCAAATGGGCAGGTCTTGGTTTTCCGTCCCAACCAATTTGTTCCATCTCCCAGTAAAGCTCGATCAAAAACCCATCGGGGTCGATGGCAAAAGCATGGTGAGCGATACCGCTAGAAATTTCTCTGGGCAGTTCCATGAACTTCACGCCATGGGCTTTGAGGTGGGCCACAGCGTCCAAGAGTTGCTGGTAACTTCCGACTTGGACCGCGAAGGACAAGAGGCTTGACGGGTTGGGTAGTTTCAGATCCTTGGCTAGCGCTCTAGGGTAAAGGGCGATGGAGTGATGCTCGGTATTGGCTCTTAAAAACACGCAACGGTGTTGGTGGATCATCACCTCTTCGCTCACACGAAGGCCCATGGTTTGGGTATAAAACTGCAAGGCCTCTTCTAAATCTTCGACAAAAATTCTCAAAGGACCTACGCGGGCGACTTTGAAAGGCCTGGCCAACAACACGCCACCGACATCAAAGGTTTCTGGGCCATGCACATCTTTTCGCCATCCAGCATGGATGTCAATGCCTTGCTCCAAGGCGTGTGAGACTTCTGAAAACTCTGAAGGGTGGGGCAGCTCAGGCGGTTTGAGGTGTTTGATGGTGTGCATTTCTGCAGACTTGGAGAGTCCACTCCAGCCGATTTGCTCAATGCCGTAGTACAACTCGTTGATGTGTCCATCAGGGTCTACCGGGTAGAAGTGCCAGTTCGAGCCGGGTGTGTCTCTACCAGCGCGGAGAATTTTGATCTTGTTCTTTTCAACCCAATCGTGACCGTTCACCACCTCTCTGAGCGTGCTGACTTGCCAGGTGATTTGGTTGATGCTCAGATCGGGGTGGTCTTTGTAATGGGGGTTGGCTTTGGAGACGGCCTTCTTGGGAAACAGCACAAAGGAATGATGATCGGTACCGTGTCGGGTAAAGAGGCCAATGGTTGGACCTACCTCAGAGCGAAGGGGCTCTGGAATGCGAGGAGCGAAATCCAAATGATCAGAAATCTCAAAACCCAAAAGTCGACCGTAAAAATCCATGGATTCGTTGGGTGAGTTCACATTGATGCCAAAGTGTCCAAGGCGCTTGATGCGAAAAGGGCGATCAAGCAGTGTTCCGTCTACGTTTATTTTGTCGTTGGTCATGGTGAGTTCTGTCCTTGAAGGACGATCTTTTGTCAATGAAACAGGAGGCTGATCATACCTGTTTTATGTATTGATTTCTATGGGCGTTTGCCTAAAGACAGCAGCATGTGATGGGGCGTGGTTTGCCCTGTTGTGTGAGACCTGCTCTTTGAGTTAGAGTTGGGGCTTGGTTGAATGTGTTTTATTTTTTTGTTTCATCATGATCAGATCCTTTTTTAGACTTCAACGGTGTTGGTGCTTGCTGGTGTTGATGAGCGTTTCAAATTCGATGTGGGCTGCAGCCAATGTCAGCTTGGTGGTGCCCACCACGCCTGCTGCGGGACCTGATATCTTGGCGCGTATTTTGGCGAAAGAACTCAATGCGCGTTTTGGCACGGTTGTCGTGGTCGATAACAAGCCTGGAGCGAGTGGCAACATTGCCAACGATTTTGTCTCAAGGTCAAAGCCCGATGGTTCGACTTTGCTCGTCGCCTCCACCAGCTTTGCACTCAACTCGGCCGTCAATCCCAACCTGTCTTACGATCCGATCAAGGACTTTGTACCGATCGCACTCCTAGGGACTGGGACCTTGTGTTTGGTGACCCCTGTGAGTTTGGCGCCCAATTCCCTTGGCGAGTTCATTGCCCTGGCCAAAAGCACCCAACTTGATTATGCAAGTCCAGGCAACGGCACGCCGCAGCACCTGTCCATGGAGTTGTTCAAGCTCGAATCGGGTTTGAATTTGTTTCACATTCCCTTCAAGGCCGCGTCCAACGCCATCAGCGATTTAACTGGTGGGCATGTTTCAGCCATGATTGTGCCCATGCACACCGTTTTACCTTTGTACAAGGCTGGCAAGTTGAAAATGCTGGCCGTCATGAGCAAAGAGCGCTCACCTCTAGCACCCGGTGTTCAGACCTTCAAGGAGCAAGGCTATCCAAAGCTCCAAGTCGATGTTTGGTATGCCTTGTTGGCACCCAAAGGCACGGCAGCTTCAACGGTTCAGCAACTCAATGAACAGGTCAACCAGATCTTGAAATCTGCAGACGTGTCTTCACAATTGAGCAACCATGGCATCGATGTCGCTGCTGGAGGCGCATCATTGTTGAGTGATCTCTTGAAGACGGAAATGGCCAGGTGGGCTCTGGTGGTTAAAAATGCTCGCATCAAGGCCGATTGATGCAAGAGGCCTTAGACTTTTTCTGAGAAAAAATCTCTCATCAACAAATAAGATTTTCTGGTCAGCGCTTCGCTAAAACCTTTGTTGGTTGGGTCGGTGAAAGAGTGCGGTGCGCCGCCAAACATCATGACTTGCCAATCCACCTTGGCCTGTGTCAGCTCTTCAGACAAGTTGTCGATCAAAGGAACCGGTGTCACAGGATCTTTAGAGCCGTGCACCACCAAGACGCGGCCTTTGAATTGGTTGTCTGTACCAGGTACAACTGGGTTGGGGTTGGTCACGTGAAATACCACTAGGCCTTTGAAGTCAGCCCCGCTTCTCGCATGCTCGAGCAGGTATCCACCACCCGCACAAAAGCCCGCAGCCCAGATCTTGCTGGTATCAGCGACCTCTAATTTTTTGACCGCCTCAAGCATGCTTTGAAGGGCTTTGTTGCTGCAAGCGACGGTGAACGCCCGGTCCTTGTGCACGCTTGACATGTTTGCGCCCAGCTCTTGCATGGTTTTCTTTTTTCGTCCATAGCCCAGACCAAACATGTCGGCCATGAGCACAATGTACTCTTTGCCAGCCAACAAACGTGCCGTGGCGAGGGTGTCTTCATCAATGCCCTTCCAGTCAGGCTGCATGAAGAGAAGAGGGCGCTTGCTTTGTACAGAATCGTCATAGACGAGTTGACCCTCGAAGGCTCGACCATTGACCTCATAGGGCACGGTGGTGTGCACGCTGGCAGCTTGAGAGATGCTAGGAAGCAGCAACTCTTTGCAGCTCAACACAGAAGCCGCAAAGCCCGCATTTTTTAAAAATTGTCGTTTTCCAGGATGGTGTTTGGTCATGGTATGGATCCTGTTTGGGGTTGATATTTTGAGTTGATGTTAAGGAACAAGTCTTTTGCAAGAATTTGATCTGCCAAGCCTAGAAGTATGCCAAAACTTGCCTCCTTTTCAGCTGCAAACTGATGACTCAGGTGTAAACCCTATGTTGAACTCAAATTGAACGATGAGTTCGTACATACCCTCTTGGGCAAAACCTAGCGCAGAGGTAGCCTTGGGGATCCAGGACAAGCTGAGCGTTTTTCTATCATTGCGGTCCTGCTCAATTTATGTCCATATCCGTAGAGCCCCAAAACGCCGACATCAGCCTTGGATCAGCCCATGAGCCGCCAAAGCTGATCCTCACCACGCTCCTGAACTTAGCTCATGGGATTGACCATTTGTTTTTGCTAATTTTTGCGTCTGCCGTATCAGCCATTGCCCAGGATTTTGGTTTTTCGAATTGGGAAGACTTGATGCCCTATGGGACTTGGGCTTTTTTGATGTTCGGTTTGGGCTCCATCCCCTGCGGTCGACTGGGCGATCTTTGGGGCAGGCGGCAAATGATGCTGATCTTCTTTTTTGGCATGGGTGCAGCAGCCATTGGGTGTGCCTGTGCGCAAACGGTTGTACAACTCACCGTGGGTTTGACCTTGATTGGCACCTTTGCTTCGATTTATCACCCCATTGGGATTCCGATGCTTTTAGAGCGGTCCAACAATGCAGGGGCGACGATTGGTTTTAATGGCTTGGTGGGCAACTTGGGCGTTGCTTTGGTTGCGATCTTGACGGGCTTTTTGATCAAATATTTCGACTGGCGTGCAGCCTTTTTAGTGCCCGCCTTGTTGACGCTTGTATGTGGAGCGGTCTTTTATTGGGTCTGCCCCAAAGAGAGCGAGCCCCCTTCAAAACGCATAGGGGGCGCCAAGGTGCAGTTGTCAGGTCGCATGCTTGCCAAAGCCTTGGCGGTGATGACCGCTGCAGCCGCGTCTAGCAGTGTGTTGTTCAATGTGAGCACCAACGGAAACGCTCAGCTGCTCTCAGAGAGATTCATCGGCGTGATTGAAGACCCCTCGACTTTGGGTTTTCTGTTGGCTGTGGTCTACACCGTTTCCTCTTTCGCGCAAGTGGTGGTGGGTCATTTGATTTCAAAATTTCCCTTGAAGCCGTTTTTCTTGTTGATGGTCGCAGCCCAAATCCCTGTTTTGATTTTTGCGTCCATGGCACAAGGTTGGTGGTTGCTGTTTTCACTCTTGCTGTTGATGGTCTTTATTTTTGGAGCCGTGCCCTTCACGGATGTCTTGATCTCAAGGTATGTCGATGACCGTTTGCGCTCGCGCGTTGCTGGCATGAGGCTAGGCATTTCTTTGGGTTTGAGTTCTGTGGGGGTGTGGGCTTTAGGGCCCGTTGTGAAGTCCGTGGGCTTTGCCAATGGTTTGTTGATCTTGGCCTTGTTTTCAATCACAACAGCTTGCATTTTGACGCTTTTGCCTAGTGCAAAGGATGAAATGTTAACAATTACACGCAGCAAGGTTGAACAGAATTAAGTTTTATGAGATCTGCAGGGTTTGTTTTTATTTGATACGATGTATATTATGTTAAGTTAAATAAGTTTGTATTGATTGAACCTCATTGAGCCACTTGTACCAAATGTTTGTATTGCTATCTAGAATGAATGACGAATCAATTCATGGCTTAATGCTCGAGTTGAATGAATAAGAATGAAAGTACTTAAGATGAAAACACCCTTTGCCCTAAGCGGTTCTGCCTTGACGATGTGTCTATGTGCGTTCTTGTCAATGTCCCTGACCCCAGACGCTCTTGCTCAGAAGACGGCATCCCAAGCCAAAGAAGAGGCTCGTGATGAACTCCTTACTCGCGATCATTTTGTGACGCATTCCTCCACCTTGTCAGTCAATCGCCATCAACCGGTTGGACTTTTTCTTCGTGAAAAGGTCTTGTCCGCCAAGCAAAACGCCAAGCTTCCCGTGGTTCTTTTTGTTCACGGTGCAACGGTTCCAAGCATGCCAGATTTTGATTTCAATTATCAGGACTACAACTGGATGGCGTTTTTGGCTCGAAGAGGTTTTAGGGTCTACGCCATGGATTTGAGCGGATATGGCGGCTCTCCTCGTCCTTTGATGGATGACCCCTGCAATGTGGCGCCCTCTTTTCAATCCATCATGGTGCCTAGGCCTTTGTCCGCAGCATGTTCACCCAAGCCAAGCCGTGAATTCAACACCATTCACGATGATTGGGCTGAGATGGACTCGGTGGTAGATCACTTAAGGCGTGTCAACCACATCAAGCGCATTCACATCGTGGGTTGGTCAGCAGGCGGACCGCGTGTGGGCGGCTACATGTCCAAGCATCCTGAGAAGATTGAGCGTGCGATGCTTTATGCACCCAGTCCCACCGTGGCGAAAGACCCCTCAAGCTTGCCGTCTGAGGGGTATCCCATGAGCATCCAAACACGCGATGACTTTGAACTGAAGCGTTGGGATCCTGATGTTCGTTGTGCAAACCAGGTTCAGGCCGGATTGAGAGACGTCCTATGGACTGAGATCATGAAATGGGATGCGGTGGGCTCCACATGGGGCCCCGAAGGCGTGGGTGTGATGAGAGGTCGTATCTCCAGTCAATTCAACTGGACGCCTCAAATGGCCCAAAAAGTCGATACACCCACCGTGGTGGTGGTCGGTGAATTTGATCGCTTGGCCGAGAGAAGAACCGTTTTTGATCAACTGTCTTCTAAAAAGAAAGTTTTTGTGGGCGTCCAATGTGCGTCTCACTTCATGCTTTGGGAGAAACAAAGGCATGTCTTGCATGAAACGTCGCTTGAATGGTTCCAAAAGGGCACGGTCAAAGGCGCCTACAAAGGGATCTTTAATGTCGATGAGCAGCAGCGCTATACAAGGGTTGATGAGGTGTCAAGCGCCCGTCCTTGACTCGGTTTAGGACCGGGACACTTGCAAGAGGGGACTTTATTTCTGATACTTCGCTCTCCAAGCCTGTGCATAGGCTTTGATCAATTCGAAGCTCTCCTTTTGCTTTTCTTGAGCTGCAAAGTCCATGGCCGAGAGGTCCTTGTCGTTGATCAATGTGGGGTCTGCGCCCTCCTCTAACAAGACTTTGCACGCCAGTGGGTTGCTTGAATATCCGGCCGCCATCATCAACGGCGTGGTTCCATTGGGAGAGGCTGCATCGATGTAGGCGTTTTCTTCCAGTAAAAGTCTCATCATTTCAATGTTGCCCTTGCTTGCCGCGTAGTGCAAGGGCGTCCAGCCAGGCTTGTTGACATCGGCCCCTTGGTCAATCAATTGTTTGGCGGCTTCAAGGTAGCCCTTGATGCTGGCGATCATCAAAGGGGTTTCATCGTGCTCATTTCTGTCATCGATGGGTAAACCTTTTGATTGAATCAGTATTTTTGCGACTTTCAAGGCCCCCTGATTCAAGGCAACGAACAAACCATTGAGCCCCTTTTCATTGGGTGTTTTGGGGTCAAACCCACGGTTCAAGAGGTTGGAGACCGCCCAATCGTTGTCCTTGGCGATTGCGCTGAAATAGTCCTCGTAGGAGCCAGCAAAAGCAGTCTGAGCCGTCAAGATCCCAGCGCTCAGGACGCCGAACATCAAAGCATTTTTTAACTTTAAATACATTGAATAAACCATTGAAAATAAACAGTATTTTTTCTGATCTTGAGAAGTTACTTTAAGTGCAATTTTGTTGAGCGGGGGCAGCTCTTGCGTGCTGAAACAAGTCCTCAAAATTCTGGCTCGTC